>Ga0129302_1000292_pt1 | contig 38065 bp, 26 predicted proteins | sample BlaSprsedimmetaG_FD_94476 | JGI IMG/M metagenome (GOLD analysis project Ga0129302, IMG submission 94476) | Hot spring sediment bacterial and archeal communities from California, USA to study Microbial Dark Matter (Phase II) - Blank Spring... | ecosystem: Environmental > Aquatic > Thermal springs...
AATTATATCTATGTAAGAACGACCACAACGCCGAGAACTTATTTCAATCATGTCAACATTAGCGATACTCGCTATATCCATACTTCGCAATCCTTGGCGTTGGATGTCAACGGGACATTCACGATAAACTCCGGCGCGGAGTTCCAAGCCAACGGCAAAGCGATGAATATGGCCGGCAACTGGACGAACAACGGCACATTCACGCACGGGAATAACCGTGTAACATTCGACGGTTCAGGCACGAGCACCATCGGCGGCTCGGCGAACACGACATTCTACGACCTATACATTAACAAAACCGGCACTGGCGTGGTCAATTTGAACAGACACATTTGGATAGACCGCGAGCTTGACGTCTCCGCCACCGGTGCAACGGGCGGGCATTCCGGCGGAATCGTGCCGGGGGCTTACGACATTAACTTTCCGTAGTTCGATGAGTGTCTATTCTTTTCGGGCTGGGCAGGCGCACCGGCACGCCATATTGAGAGGACTTGACGCCGTGATATAGCTTTACGAACGCCTCGATTGTTCTGAAGTTTTAGCGAAACGGCGCGCTGAAACCAAACTATCGAATAAGGAGGGACTATGAAACTCACTATCAAATGGATTCCCGTTGTTATCATTCTGTTTTTCGCAGGGGCACTTTCCGCCGTGGAGTGGATTCCCGAGGAAGTTCGTTTCCACCACGTCCTCGAGCTTGGCGAGGGTGGAACGGTTTTCGAGAGCGGATACGGACGAGTTGCGATTTCATACACGCCAGAGCCTGACGGCTTTTTCGTCAATGTGGTCGCTCTCGACAGCGATTTCATGCCTGCGTGGATAGTGCGCAATCTGTGGCTTCCCAGCTCGTCATGGATTGCCGACCAACAAACTATCTCGTCGAGGTTTCCCCTGTATTTGCTTTTCCCCGATGTCGATCCGGATATGGGATATGATTTCACTTACGCCATCTATGGCATAGTAAGAACCCCGCATACTCTCGGCTCCATGCCCCCTATTGTTGAATACAACGAGGCTTTCGCGCAAATACTCGTGGAGGATATCGGCGACGGCGCGTTGTTCGACGAGGAAATCGACCCGCCACCGGATGAGGTTCCCCCCTTCCCAGACTACGAGGACGGCGATGTAATTGAAGAAGAAGAGTTCCGCGGCTGTCGAGTGCCAAATATCGACCTCGATAGCGAAAGCCATCCGCCCACGCCCGACTACGCCGGCGACAAGAACGCCTGCGCTGTAGCATCGACGGCGAATAGCTTCATGTGGCTTAAAGATGTCTATGACGATATCGATTTCGATTTATCGCATAGGGAGCTTTTGGAACTGCTCAGCAGTCTCATGGGGCGGGCACCTGCTAGCGGCGTCACCTCGGCACAGATGATTAGAGGCAAACTCGATCTCATCGAGATGCTCGGCCTGAATATCAATGTCAAATTCCAAAATGAATTTTACGACACGAACATTCAATCCTCCAGCGGCGCGACGGTGGCGCAGTGTCAGAACACGGGGCCATATCCCACATGGGAATGGCTTCAAGCCGAACTCGAAGCCGGCGAGGATGTCGAGCTTAACTATCGCTGGATAGATGCCGAGGGAAACGATAGGGGACACTCAGTTGTTATCACGGGAACAGAGACCACTCCGGGCGGCGCTCGACGCATTAAATTCAAACACGACATCAATCAGGGTGGCGAGAGCAGTGATGACGAACTCGAACATGCCGACGAGGGAATCTACATTGACGACTACGGCAGAATGAGATTGCCGGGCAGGCGCAACGCCGTTGTAAGTAGCGTTGTTTCGGAAAGTCCGGGCGAACCGTTCTTGGGCATTGGCGATGCGGGGAAACTGCCTGATAGATTCGCCATCTCCACCTATCCGAACCCGTTTAATTCTGCGGTAACGATCACCATTGACGGCGTAGGGGCGAGGCATGAATTGCCCATACAGGTCGAGATTTACGATGTATCAGGTAGAATCGTCGAAAACATTTCCGTAGGGGAAGGCCCCCGCGCCTTCCCGCTTGATGGTAATTCGGAAAACGGGAGCGCACAGGGGCGCTCCCTTACAACCCGCGAATTCATCTGGCAACCCGACGAAAATCTTCCCTCCGGCGTGTATCTCGTCCGGGCTACGGCCTCCGGCGGGCAGACAGCGGCGCGGCGGGTGGTGTATCTGAAGTAGTGCCAGTCGAGCAACATAGGCGCGAGCCGTTAGCTCGCTAGCGTTGGAATCTACGCGTTCGGTGGGGTAGCGCTGGCGCGCGGGTTGCAGACGCAACCCCCGTGCCAGCGCCGCCCGCTTATAGCACTACTCGAACTTCAGCCTCTTCCACTTGCCCTTGCGGTAGATTATATAGCACCAGAGTGTCGCCAGCGAATTGCTGAAAACCATCGACCACCATAGCGCGTCATAGGGATATGCCGACAGCGGCTGGGCGATAAGCGCCAGAAGCGGTTCGGCGGGCGAACGCGCGATAAACGGTAGTTCGAGGAGTTTCCCTGATAGAAGATACACCAGCGGAATCCTGAAAAGCCATAGCCTGCCTATGTTCACGCGCAATGACGCGCCGGACAGCCCTGCACCGTTGAATACGCCGGTGAACACGAACATAGCGCCGAAAATGAACGACGCGATTGACGTCACGCGGAACATACGCACGCCGACTTCGACAATTTCTGGCATGTCAATGAAGAATTTAGTCAGCTCTGCCCCGGAGAGGAATACCAGCGCGCTTCCAACACCCATGATAATCATTATAAGGATAAACGCCTTGTGGAAGCTCTCCTCAGCCCTGCGAATATTCCCCGCGCCAAGATTCTGGCCGATAACCGCCGAAAGTGCGTTGCTTATGCCCATAGCGGGCATCATGAACACGCCGGTCATCCGGTTGCCTATGGCAAAAGTGCTGATTACGATTGTTCCAAAAGTGTTGACAAAACCCTGTAGAAAAAGGAAGCCGAAGCTTGTTGCGGACTGGCCAATCGATGCGGGGATCGCTATGCGGAAGATATTTTTGAGCATCAGCATATCCGGCACTATATCTTGAAGCGAGGGGATGCGCGTTTTGTCGCGCTTGAGGAAGAATCCGACAGCGATAATCGCGCCAATGCTCTGCGATAGTAAAGTCGCCCATGCCGCGCCCGCGACTTCCATGCGTGGGAAAAACCCCACTCCGAAAATCATTAGCGGATCAAGAATAATGTTGATGATAACCGAAATGGCGACGATTATCATCGGCGAAACGGTGTCGCCCGAGCCGTGTGCGATGGCCTGATAGAGCATAGCGATGAGCGAGATGGCCATGCCCACGACAACGATGCGGACGTAAACTACCGAAAGCTCGAAAATTTCCGTGGGGACTTGAATCAACCGGAGTATGTCGTCAGCGAAGAAGAGGCCGACGAACAGAAATATCGTCAAGAAAAAAACCGACACGAGAAGAAGCTGTCCCACCGCGCGCCGGACTCGGTCGGGTAGGGCGGCACCCTCGAAGCGCGCAACGAGCGCAGTCCCCGCGACGCCGAAGCCCGCGCCGAAGGAGAGGAGCGTGAAGACCACCGGAAACGCGATGCCCGTGACAGACACCGCGCCTGCCGCTCTCTCGCCGAGTTTGCCAAGCCAGAAGGCATCCACGATGTTGTGCAGTGTGTGCAGGAAGTTGCCTATCATTATCGGCAGGGAGAGGCGTATGAGGTTGCCCACGATGTGGCCACGCGTCAAATCGCGCCCCGATGCCCTATTTTCGTTGTTCTGCGACATAACCGCATATTATATCCCCGCAAATTTGAAATGCTATAAGATTTCTGGATATATTCTCCGGTAAAGGAGTGTGGTGTCTATCTGCTTGTCTGCTAAGAGTTTAGCGATAAAGTTTTAGTCAGTTTTTTGAATTGGGAAAGGAAGTCAATCTATTGCTCCCATCCGAACCTGCGGTTCGTCGTGTTGAAAATCGAACATCGGGACAATTCGCTTCAATAAAAATTCAGCAAGTCCAGAAAATAACTTGCGCGAAGGGCCTTTCATCTATATTATAACCAAATTATTCGTAACGAAACAACGGCGCACAGCGCCCGAGGAGGAACTATATGCCCTGCGGCAAGAAGAAAAAGCGGCTGAAGATCGCTACGCATAAGAGGAAAAAGCGTAGGAAGAAGGATCGGCACAAGAAGAAGAAGTAGCCGATGGCGGTGAAAATCGCAGTCATCTCCGACACGCATGTCGGACAGAGGATCTCGGCGTATCCGGCCGGTTTTCTGAGGGAAATCGGCCGGTGCGATATTATTGCTCACGCCGGAGATCACACATCCATAGCATCGCTCGAACTCCTTGAAAGCCAAGGCGAACTCCGCGCCGTCCATGGGAACATGGACGAGATGGCAGTGGCGGATGTTTTGCCCGCGAAGTTGACTTTCGATGTCGAGGGAGTCTGCATAGGGATTACCCATGGCTCCGGCGCGCCCGATGGAATCGAGCGAAGGGTTCTCGAAGTCTTCGACGACTCTCAAAAGCCCGACATCATCATCTTCGGACACAGCCACAAGCCCTGCGATCTAATTATCGATGGCGTCCGCATGATTAACCCCGGGTCGCTCAGCGGCAACATCGGCGGAAGGCCACCGAGCTGGGGCGTTCTCACCATCGACGGCGACAATATCGACTGGCGACATATCGCAATGAGATAATACATCTGCGCCCGTAGCTCAGCTGGATAGAGCGTCGGCCTCCGGAGCCGAAGGCCTCCGGTTCAAATCCGGACGGGCGCGCTTATGAAAAGCGCTCGATTTTGTTGCATGTATCATCTTCGCTGAAGTCCCATTCAAAACAAAAATCACCTCGAATTTTACTCCTATGTCAGATTCCCGATAGGTCTCGAATTGCCTTTGTCCATATATTGGAAGGCTATCCGCACGGCGCGTGTATTTCCTGTAATTTCCGAACACAGCGAGAAATCCTGTCCTACCGGTCATTTCGAGCCGAAAGGGAGAAATCTCCGGATATTGTGCGAGATTTCTCGTCGCTATTGCTCCTCGAAATGACCGAAGAGGGGTAAAAGGTGAAAGGTAAAAGGTAAAGGGCGAGGGGTTCGCTCCTATTGGTCGAAGATGCTGTCCTTCTGCGATGGGGCTTTGAGGAGGAATACAGTGAAGCGCGCGCCGCCGCCTTCTATGTTCTCCGCCTCGATTATTCCGCGGTGGCGGTTGACGATGCCCTGTGCTATCGCAAGGCCGAGGCCCGTCCCGCGTGGCTTTGTGCTGAAAAACGGCGTGAAAATCTGCGAAAGGATTTCCTCGGGGATGCCCTGGCCGCTGTCGGTGATGCTTACGCCGATGAGCCGCTTCTCGGCATAAAAGCCCGAGCGTTCGCGGGCGAGGTCGATTGTAATCGTTCCGCTTTCATCGCTGATAGCGTCTTTAGCGTTTATAATAAGGTTATAGAAGGCATCTTTGAGTTGCTCCTCGCGTCCGAGCGTCCATAGCTCGCCCTCGAGGCGGTTCTCAATCTCGACCTTCCCCGCGAAGTCCGGATTATGGCGTAGCATGAGGACAATCTCCGAGATTATCTTCGCCAGATCGACGCGGTTGTAGGTTATGTGGTCAACGGGTAGCTCTTTCAGCCGCGCAAAGACGAGGAACTCCTCGAGAACGTTGGTCAAGCGGTCGGTTTCCTTGACGATGAGGTTCATCAGTCTTCGCTCGTAGTCGCTGTCGGCGATGCCCTCCGAATTCATGATTGTCTCGACGGAGCCGCGAATGGAGGCGAGCGGGTTGCGGATTTCGTGGGCGAGGCTGGCGGAAAGCTCGCCAATCGTGGCCATCTTCTCGACCTCTTTGAGATAGACCTCCCGGCGCTTCTGCTCCGTCACATCCTCGAAGAGGGCGATAATCCCCCGAAGGCCGCCCTCGGGGCTTGTGAGGAAACTGCAAGTGATGTGCATTGTGCGGAACTCTTCGCCGGATTTCATGATGAACTCGCCGCGCCTCTCGCTCTGGACCCCCGCGCTGAGAAGCTCGGAGAGTTTGTCGGAGAAAACGCGCGCGTCGGCGGGTAGAATCTCATCGAGGAATTTGCCTTTTATCTTTTTTGCGTCAATGCTAAGTAGCGCCGCGGCGGCGTTGTTGAGATAGACTATCCTGCCCTCGGGATCGAGCGTGATGAGGCCGCTTCGCATGTGCATGAGTATGTCATCGGTATCCATGCTGATTCGCCGCAACGCCTCGCCGGTCATTTGAAGCTGGCCGGTGCGGAGCTTCAGTTTGCCGGAAATATAGCCCATCATGAAGGCAATGAGGTAGATGAAAAGCGCGTAGATATACACAGTGAAAAACAGCAGGTCGGTATCGGTATATAGCATCGCGGAAATGGGGAACATGTCAGCTAAGATATCGAGGACACCCCGAACCTGCAAAATCACCATGGCGCTGTATAAAAGCACCGCGCCGGTTGCTGTTATCAATGTGCCGACTAAATCGAAGATGAATGCAGATGTAATAACCGATAGCGCAAAGAGCAACACAAAAGGCGAACCCGCGCCGCCGGAATAGTAGATTATGCCCACTTCGACGAGAAGCTCGAAAAAGAGCTGAACGCCGCATACAAACTTGAAACTAAGCTCTCGGTGTGTCTTCTCCCAATATAATAGAGTGAGCAGATATCCGAGAGTTATGAGGCCATAGACGAATAAAAGCGTGGAAAGAAGCCCCCTTGCGGAGAAGACTATCAGGACGGCGCTGGTAATGAAAATGAAAATCCCGAAACGCGCAATTAGTAGCCAGCGAATTTTGCTACGGAAGTATTCCGCGATGTCGATTGGTGGAGCGTTTGTCGATGCACCGGCAATATTTTTCCCAGTGGGATGTTGTATCATCTCTATGCCCTTTGAACGTCGAAACGGAAACAATTCAAAAAGGGCGAGGCAATCTCGCCCTTTGACAGCAAGCCCTATTTAATCTGCCCGACGATGTCGAACATCGGAAGATACATCGCGATGAGCAGTCCGCCGATGATAACGGCCATGAATACGATAATAATCGGCTCTATCATGCTGGTCAATGCATCGACGGAGGCATCTACTTCTTCGTCGTAAAAGTCGGCTATCTTCTCGAGCATCTCGTCCATGTTTCCGGTCTTCTCGCCGACGCTAATCATTTGGATAACCATGGGCGGAAAGACTTTTGTTTCGGCAAGAGGCGCGGTAATTGTTTCCCCCTCGGAGATGGAAATCATGGATTTGTGGATTGCCGCAGTAAGCACGAGGTTGCCGGCTGTCTTCGCCGTGATGTTCAGCGCATCGATGAGATTAACACCGCTACGGAGCAATGTGCCGAGGGTTCTACAAAAACGTGCTACGGCCGATTTCTTCAGAAGATCGCCGAACAAGGGAATTCCCAGTTTTATCATATCGATGTAAAAGCGCGACTTCTTTTTGCTGTTTAGGATAACATATACCGCAACCAGCGCGCCCAATGCGAGGAAAATGACAACCAAGTTCGAAACGATGAAATTCGACAAAGCGATAACGACCTGAGTGGGCTTCGGTAATTCTCCTCCCAGTTCTTTGAACATATCCGCAAAAGTAGGAATGATGAACGTCAGCATGGCGAAAGTGGAGACGATGGTCATGATGATCATCATAATCGGATAGATGAGCGCACCCTTGACTTTGCGGACGACCCTATCGGCTTTCTCTTGATAGTCCGCGAGCCTTCGGAGAATCGACTCGAGCGCGCCGCCCATTTCGCCGGCTTCAATCATGTTGACATACAGGTCGTTGAATATCTTTTTATGTTTGGCCAGCGCGGCGGCGAGTGTCGAACCGCCTGATACCGTATCCCGAATTTTGCTGATTGCGGTGCGGAGAACGGGGTTTTCGGTCTGGTCGGCGAGGATGTCGAGGCACTGGACGAGCGGCAAACCGGCTTCAATCATGACTGCGAACTGGCGCGTGAACCTCGATATCTCGACGGCTTTCACGCCCGTGCCGATGGTCATGTTCATCGCCTTGGGCTTTTTCTTTATCTTCGTGACGGTAATTCTCTGCCGCCGCAGAAACGCGGCTAATTCTTCCGCGCTCTTGGCCTCGAGAACGCCCTCGATTAGTTGACCGCTAACCGATTTGCCCTCGTATCTAAATTGCGGCATGGTTCACCTCGATTCGCAACAATCCACTCTCAACTCTCATCCCCGTTTCGTAGGGAACTCATCCAACGGGCATAAGGCGCGAGTATCCCTCGCGCCCGATACCAATTTCCATCACCTCAGCACGACTACCGTGCCGTTGCATACCACCTCGCCATCGACGATGACGACATATAGATAAAGCCCCGCCGGTGCAGGACGACCATTGCTGTCAAGGCCTTTCCATACCCTGCCGCTGAATTCATCGTAATCGGACACGGGGTCAGCTTCGCTACGCCAAACCTCGATATTCCGGGAGTCGAAGACGATGATGGTCGCCGGTTCGGACATCATGTTCGGGTATGTGAACACGGCCTCATCGTTCACGCCGTCGAAGTTGGGCGTTATCGGGTTGGGAATCACCGCGCAACCTATCTCCGGCTCGATAATGAATTGCCACGAGAACTGCGCGACATTCGCGTCGCAACGGTCGGGCGAGTCATAGACGGTAATCATCACATTCACCGTGTCGCCCGCGATGAACGAAATCCCATGGCTCTGCGGAAGGAAGCCGAGTATGCCGTCGGTGGTGCTTGTCGCCGCCCATCCGAAATCGCCATGCGTGAATGTCCGTCCGTCGATGTCCAGCACAATCGCCGTAGGATCGACGCCGGATAGCGCATCGGCAATCTCGATGTCTATCGGTTGATAGGTGTTCCGCGTCATCGAGTTCGGCAGAGGCAGAATCATAGTTGCCTCGGGCGGCGAAAGGTCAACGGTGAACGAGAACACCAGCGCAGAGGCGATGTCGTTGCCGAAGTTGTCCTCGGCGTGGAGAAGGCGAACCTGAACGATACTGCCATCGCTCCACATCGGCGAGGGGTGGTAGATGAGAAGCGGCTCGTCCCAAATAAGCTCGGCGTCGGCGGTGGTGTAATTCACGCCGTTGACTTCGAGGACGATAGTCGTTTCGTTTACGCCGTCGGGGTCCTCGATGCGGATAACAATGCTCTCGGGGTCGCAGGCGGTGAAGTCGCCGTCATTGGGCGTGACAACCGACGGAATCGGCGGGTTCGGGTCGCGGACGAACCATGCAAAGCGCGTGGTGTCGATGTTCGGGTCGCAGTAGTCCGGCGAGTCGCCGGCGACGATTTCGATAATAATCGAGTCCCCTGCCACCCACGAAAGCCCAGCGCCGATTGCATTGAATGTCAGCGTCGGCGGAGACCATGTGAGGTTCGCGCCAATCGCGAACGGAGTCCCATCGACGATAGCGACTATCGATGCGGCAGAAACGCCGCTACCGGCATCGGTGATAGTCCACTCGAAGCTCCCCGGCGATGATGTTTGATCTACCGGCGGCGGCGAGACGAGGCTCACAACCGGCGGCACGAGATCGATATAGAAGCTCCACGCGAACGGCAGACCGTTGACTGTGTTGCCGTCGGTGTCCTCAGCGCTGATGAGGCGGACATTTACCTCCTGCATATCCGTCCAAAGCTCCGGCGGATCGAACACGAGCAGTGTGTCATCGAGCCATGAGAGCACGACGCCATCGACAATATAAGTGCTGTCCTCGACGATGAGGCGGATGGTCGTCGGGTCGATGGGCAGGCCGTCGTCCGGCTGGATTATCTTCAGAATGATCATCTGGTCATCGCATGCCGACCACGCGCCGGCTAGCGGCTCGACTATCACGGGAACACCTGTCGGACAAGGCTCCATCCAGAACGGCGGGTCGAAGCCTTCTGCGAAGGTGTCTCCGGGGAAAACTCCGCCGAAAGTGGTATCCCACCAAAGCGTATCTCCGGCGCAGTCAATCGGATAGCAGTAATTGTAGCTCTCGACGAACCACCAGTGCTGTTCCCCGCATGGGAACGGCCCGACCGTCACGCAAGTGTCGGTGATGCCCTCGAAGGTGAGCATATCGTCGAGGAAGAAGTCGAAGTATATCGGCGCTGTGCCTTCGGGCATTTCCCAACAGATATCGACCTCGCCGACCGCAAGCGTCTCGTCCGGCTCGGGGAAAATCCACCCGAACGGCCCGGGCACGACATGCTCGTAATGAACTATCATCGTGTCGCAGTTCGAGCAACCCACGGCGTCCTCGACGCGGAGAATGATAGTTGTCGTCGATTCCGGCTCGAAGACGAAGCTCGGGTCGGTGGAGATGATTGTCCCGTCGGGGTATCTCCAGCGGATGTCCAGTGGCTCGATTGCGGAGCCGAATATTGTCGGCGGACAGCCTACAACGCCCACACCGCCGGGGCATACCCAAATATCCCCGCCGGCATTAGCCGTGAAACTGCTCATCGTCACATGCACCGTGTCCCGCGAGATACAACCCGTGGAATCGACGGCCTCGACGAACAGCATGTAAGTCCCCGGAATGTATGGAAGTGTGGCCGTCGGGGCAAGTGCTGTCGGGTCATCGAACGCCCATGCCGGCGACCAGTTGTAGCTCACCGGCGGCGTCCCGCCCGTGGAGACGACATCCAACGGCAGAACTATCGTGTCCGGCGCACCGCAGATTATCGTGTCGGGCGTGTTGATTGTCACAACAAGGTCGCAGTCGATGATGTGTATCGTCCAGCAGGTCGTGTCCATGTTGGGCGAGCAGTAGTCCGGCGTATCGCCGGAGATTGCGCAGAAAGTGACGGTGTCGCCGCGGTCGAATGTGTATCCCGCGCAGGTGAGGTTCAACGAAAAATCGCCCGTGCCCGCAAGGAATGTCACGCATGGATCGCCGACGCAGTATGTATCGGTGATTCCACCGACTTCCACCGAAATACATGTCAGCGAAGGATCGACGCCCGACAGCAAATCGACGACATTGAAACTCGCCGTTGCAATCGATAATGGGGCATATCCGCCCACCGGAGGCGTCATTGCGGAGAAAACCGGCGGCGAATAATCCAGCGTGAAGCTGAACGGCAGTGGCTCGACAATATCGACGCCATAGGGGTTCTCAGCGCGAATGAGCGCGCCCGTGACAACATCGCCATCAGACCACCAGCCCGCTCCCGGCGAGAAAATGAGCGTGTTCGGTGCAATCCATCGAAGCTCGGCGTCCGCGGTCGTATAGACGGTCCCGTCAACGTTCAGCTCGATAGTTGCTTCCACGATGCCCGCGGTGTCCTCGATGAAAATGATGATGCTCTCCGGGTCGCATGACGAGAATGCGCCCACGAACGGCCTTTCCAGCGTGGGCACAGGGCCGTCGCATGGATATGTGCGGAAAGTTCTGCCGGAATCGACAGCTGTCGCTGAATAGATATTTTCCGGCCCGATGTAGATAAACGTCGAATCGCCCAGCGTGTCGGCTTCGCAGAAGAAATATTCAGTCGCGCAACGGTTGTATGCAATGACTCCCCAGCTGTGAACGCCGCCGCACGGGAAGGGCGTGGAGTAAGTCGTATCGGAGATGTCTGTCGCCACGACAACCCCATCGATTATGACATCGTATGTGAAACCGGGCGTGCCGTCGGGCGTCCGCCAAACCAGTTCGATTGGCGTCGGCTCTGGCGGAAGCATTGCCCCCGGCGCAGGCGCGACCATAACTGGCGCACCTGTCGGCTCGAAATCGACATAAACAGTAATAGTGTCCCAATCCTCCGTCGGGATAAGGGCATCGTCCGTCACGTGGAGCACATAGCTCGCAGTTGCCGTCGGGTAAATCAGCGGATTCGGCTCGGAGCTTGTCCAAGTGCCGCCGATTTCCGTCCATTCCCATGTATATGGCGGAACTCCGCCATAAGCGCTCGGATCGCAACCGAGGCGAATCGAATCCCCCGGACAGACAGCGACATCCACGCCCGCGTGGGCATAGACGTGGGGGGGGGGCATGATGAGTGTCCAACATGTGTCCATAGCGTTAGCCTGACAGGTGTCCGGCGCGTCCGCCGAATGGATGCAGACATCGATTGTCTCGCCCTCCGCGAAGCGGACGCCGAAGTCGGAAGCACGCCAAGTGAGACATGTATCGTGCGAGACCCAGCCCGCACCGAATGAGTATGGAACTCCATCAACAGTAAGCACCAGCGAGTCGCCATCGACGCCCGCGACCTCGTCCTCGATGCAGAAATCGATAGTCGGCTCCGTGGTTGAAGTCTCCGAGCCGGGTGCAGGCGAAATGCTATAGACTGCCGGCGGAACCAAGTCCATGTAGAATGTCACGCATACCGGCTCTGTCAGCTCGTGCGCCATCGAGTCCTCTATCTCTGTGAGGCAGACATGGACGGTGTCGTAATCACCCCATGCGAAGGTCGGCATAAAGCAAAGTTCGCCGGATGTCGGGGAGATGGGGGAGTAGGTCAACTCATCCGAGAGATAGTCGAATGGAACGCCGTTCGCTGTCACCACGGCAGTCGCAGGATTGACTCCGTTCGAGGCCTCGACCAGCCAGCACACGCCCTGATCGACACAGGCGCTGATAGTGCCCTCATCCGGCGAGAGGACCGAAGCCGTAGGCGCCGCAAGATTCACAACGAGATACCAGCAAGTGTCAGCTTCGTTGGGCGGGCAGTAGTCCGGGTTGTCGCGCGCGCCCATGAGGCAGAAATCGATAGTGTCGCCATCGACGAAAGCGAGGCCGAGAGTCGCCAGATTTGCCGTGAAGTTCGTGCCGTCCCATGTAAGCCCCGCAAGCGGCGGCATATAGGGAACGCCTTCGATGGTGATATAAACCTCATCCGCGACTATCCCCAAGATTGCATCAAACACGCGAATCGAGACGGTGGGCGATGCGCCCACATAAGACCCCGGAAGCGGTGCAATGTTCATGAAGTAAGGCGGCGTAAGGTCGATTGTGACCATCCCCGCAACCGGCGACGGAAGCCCCACGCCCGCAAGGTTATCCGCAGTGAGGCTGAACATATGCACGCCCTCCGTCCAGCAGGGCATGACCGGCTGGTAAATGAGCGTGTCGGCGAAATATGTCAGTCGCGGACTGGTGATGTCGAACACCGTGCCGTCCACAACGAGTTGAATCGTCGATTCGTCGATGCCGATGTCGTCGTGCAAGTGATAAATTATCGGCTGGCAAGTGCACGCGCTGGCAACCACACCATCGAGGTTCAAGTCCAACGGCTCGACAATCCAGGCCTCCGGTGTCGATAGCCGAATGTAGAACTCCCAGCAGAACGCCGTGTCGTTGGGCGGGCAGTAGTCGTAATCTATCGCATCGAAAAGGCTGTCGAGACATACGCGCACGGTGTCGCCGTTCTCGAACGTCAGCCCGTGAATGGATAGATTCCCGCCGTCCCATGAATGCGTCCATCCGGTGACAGGCACGCCGTCAACGGTTATCGTGATGTAGTCGAAGCTCTCAGGATTAACGCCCGCAGGGAAATCCTCAATCGAAAGGCCGATAGCGGGAGACGCCTCATACAAGGTCGAGCCGTCTTCGGGAATAGTGTCCGTCACTAATGGCGGCTCAAGATCGACATAGAAAGTGCATGGCGGCACGGAAGTAGCGCAGAAGGCGTAATTCATCGCCTGAATAAGCTCCCCGACAACCATATCGCCGTGCGCCCAGCCGGGCTCGGCAGGCGTAAATGTCGCGTATGTCGTCCCCGCCGGCGATGTCGTGACCTCAAGCTCAGCGCCGGGTGTATATGTGACTCCGTTAACAACAACGACGGTCGATTCGGGGATGACGCCGAGGAACGAGTCGAAAATCCACCATACGATTTCCTGATCGTAGCATGATGTAATCAACCCGCATGGTTGAGGAATATGAACGTCTGCATCGGGAACATCAGATACAGTAATCCTGCATGTGTCGGCATCGGTGAAGCCATTGTTGTCGGTGATGGTGACAATGTATTGTGTCGTAACGAGCGGGGACACATAAGGGTTTGTTGCGGCGCTATAGAACCCCGCCGGAACGCTCTCCCAAGAATATGTGTATGGCGGAGTCCCGCTGTCGGCGGTGGGAGCACCGCCAATTCGCACGCTGTCGCCAGCGCATATCGTTGTGTCGCGTCCGGCGTCGGCGATGGGATTAAGCGGAAGAATGACAACCACATCGTCCTGCGGGCCGATAAGACCGCCGGCATTGTGGACGGTGGTGCCTTCCTCATCGTAAATTCGAATCGGGTTATCGAACCTGCCCTCTACGCCGAACTCTATGTCCGCCGTGAATGTAATCACGATGGAATCTCCCTCGGTCGTGCTGAACCATCCCCAGTTGAGGATTTCATCGCCCGGCGAGGGGTCGAGGACGCTATCCCGCGTGGCCGTGCCAAAAAGCTCGATAGTAGCAGGAGTTGCACTGTATGAGAACCCCGGCGGAAGCGTGTCGGTGAACCAAATGCCGTGTCCGGGGTCGCCGCCTCCCTGAATGAGAACAATGCGCCATGTGGTCTGCGTTCCGCTCATTACTGGCGTATCCTCGCAATACTTGATAATAGTGTAATTGGCGTTAATCGGGTTGAGATTCTGGCCGGCGACTGCCGCATAAGATGCCCAGGTGTTGTCATAGCCATACATCTGAATCATCATCGTAGTGTCGGCCTCAATAATATGCGCGCCGGGGGATAGCGATATTCTCGCGCCGCGGTATGATGTGCCGGGGATATTGAACCAAGGCGTGGCGTATGTTGGCGGGCCGCCGTCGAGGGTGATTGTTCCCTCGTATCCCGCCTCGATGGTGACGTTCAAAAAGTCGTTATTATAGCCTGCCGGAGTCAAGAAGATGTATCGCTTGGAATATTGCTCCTCGGGAGGGACTATCATGAACGCAGGGTCTCCGAGCGGAGTGTCCCCCAATCCGGTGAATAAATTCGGCTCGCCCCGCGTGAGAACGCCGCCCATAATATATTGCCCCACGAGAACAGGCTTATCGGAAATGATGCGCGTCGGGCTATCGAGAAGTTTGCCATCGCAAGATGCCGCGAAGCTCAAAAATGGAACGCCATATAGCCCCTCGTCGCAGGGCTGGCCGTTCCACTCCCAAAACTCTCCTCTATTGAGCGTGACGGGAGTAATACCGCTACCATCTTGAACCGTGATGTTTGTTCCGTCCTCCGATGCGAGTATCCTGATGACATCGCGTGCCCAAGAGTTTCGAGGTTGAATTGGGAAGGCGTTGAATACTTTTCCCCATGCTGAGACCGGAGGCATTTGCTCGATGAGATAATCCGCCGCAGGGATGGCGTCCGGAACTTGCGCTATCTGACTGCCGGAGACTACCGCGATAGGTTTGTTCGAAGTAATTATCGAACCGGTCAAATCTCGGAGAGTGCTTGCGTTGGGGGAGTTTGCGAGAACTTGATAAGTATCATAGCTATTGAGCGTCACAGTCCATGGGACACCTGCGGCACGGCCGCCTTCTGTAGGCTCGGTAGAAATAATTTCCACCTCGGTGTCGTCGAAAGGTGCGACGATAGCGAACATGCTCGGCCCGCGATTCGTTATTAGCGGATTATATGCCGGAATATTATCTCGCCAGCACATGGTAATATGTTCTGTCCCGAGGCTCGGCACGGGGAAAATTAGCGCCATATCGTTCGTAGCGCCGGGTGTTGCATAGGACAGAAAATACACCGAAATAGGATTGTCCGACTGGACGAAAAGTCCTTTTCTCTGAACTGTCTCCGTCGCGCGAATCCAATGCGTGCTATCTATTGTGACTGTAGTCACGGAGTTGGGCGGAATCGTGAACGGCACTGTAAAACTGCCGTCGTGATTGCGGACTGTGCCGGTGGTAGCCCATGTCGATGTGAGAATTAGCTGAGAATTAAAAAATGATGCCGGTTCTGGCGGAATGCCCACAGGCTCTCTGCAAGCATTTGCCGGATAACAGACGAAGAATTCCGTCCCGAGGTTGGAAAACCCCCAAGCCGTTGTTATAAAAGCGATTAGGAAGAACACATAGCAAATTTTGCGCATAATATCTCCATGTTAGTGAGCCTACTATATATCCGCATAAGATAAATGATAATGGATGAATGTCAAGTCATAACAATATCTGGGCAAATTTTTCCGCGCCGCCAATCCGATTGCGATTTCGAGGACAATCCGAGAATGGATTTCCGCTTGGCAAAAAAAGTCGCAACTCCGGGTTGCCTACAAACCCGCCCTCGCGTTTTGTCTTGATTTATCAGCGTAGATTCGTTAATTATATATAGATGCACAGTGCATTTTAACAAAATGGATAAGATGGACGAAATTAGCGAGAAAACAAAACTCACCGCCGAGTCGCTCATCGGCGAGACCGCGCACGAGCTTCTCAAGCGAACGCATTGGCTCACTGCGGTTCTCGAAAACCTCCCTCTGGGCTTGCTGTTGATGTCAACGGGCGGCCACATCGTGCGCGCCAACGATGCTTTTCTCGATCTTTCGCGCATTGACTCCATCGACTCAATCGACCATAGTAGCGATCTTGCGCCGTGGAACGAGACCGAGGGATTCCATGAAGGTCGAATCGAGTGCATTACAAAGGGCGATGTCGTCCGAAAGATTCTCGAACTGCCCGACGGACGCTACTTCACCGGAATATTCATTCCCGTAACATCTAACGGCGAATCGAACGGCGTTCTTTTGATGGTCAAAGACGTCACAACCGACGAGGTCTCCGCACGCCGTTTCGATGCCTTCGCGGAGCTTTTCGACGAGGGCATCCTCATCCTCGACACCGACTATACGCTGGTGTGGGCGAACGATGTGTTCCGGCGCTGGTTCAACGCCGGCGACGACTATGTCGGCTTGCCTTGCCGCAAGCTCTTCGAGAACAAAAGAGAGTTCTGCAAGAACTGCACAGTCGCAGAGACCTTCTCGACTGGATTGTCCCATCGCTGTTTCGAGGTGGCCGAAATCGAAGGCGTTGGCGGCAGAACATTCGAGATTCTCACCGGTCCCGTGAAGAACAGCCGCGGCGAGATCGTCCAAGTCGTCAAAATTATTCGCGATGTCACCGACAGGGAAAATGTCGTCATTGACCTCGCGAACACCAAGATGAACCTCGAGTCCGCAAATGTCCAGCTGACGCGGCGAATCGATGAGCTTGCGATGCTGATGGAGCTGTCCGAGGCACTCCAAGCCGTGGACAACCTCGACGAGAACTTGCACATATTCCTCACGGCGGTGACGGCGCGCGAGGGTTGCGGCTTCAATCGGGCGTTTTTATTCCTTCTTAACCGTGACAAGGGTGAGCTGGTTGGAAGATACGCGGTCGGGCCTTCCAGCCCCGAGGAGGCCGGAAGGATTTGGTCGGAGCTTGCCTCGGAGAAGATCAACTCGTTCGCCGATGCACTCAAAACATACCGCAAAGCCATGGCCGACGGCGACATCGAGGTCAACACGATAATCGCGAATCTGCGCTTCGATATAGACGACACCGACAATCTATTGGTAAAATCACTCGACAGCACCACTCCGAAAATCTTCAAAGATGCACTCAATAACCCCGAATCGCGAGAGCTGGCCGAAACCCTGCGCACCGAGGATTTCGCGGTGGTGCCGCTGTTTGCCATGGGGCGCCCTGTTGGTGTGCTGGTTGTGGATAATGTCATCACCAAGGCGGATATTTCGGAGCTGGGGCTGAAGTTAGTCAAGATGCTCGCGGGGCACGCCAGCCTCGCCATCGAACGCGGTATGCTCACGAGCAAAATAGCCGAGCAATACGAGAAGCTTCAAGAGGCATACGAGAAGCTCCGCGAAAATCAGGAACTGCTTCTGCGAACAGAGAAGCTCTCGGCCATTGGCAAACTCTCCGCACAGATGGCGCACGAGATTCGTAATCCGCTGGTTTCTATCGGGGGGTTCGCCAGGAACATTTTGAAGAAAGCACCCGATGGATCGAGCATCCGCAAAGGCGCGGGAATTATTCTCGAAGAGGTCGATAGACTCGAAGGCATCGTGGACGATGTGCTGTCATATTCGAGGAGCTTCAAGCCTCATTGCCGAAACACCGACATCAACGGACTTATCGCCCGCACAGTAGAGATGATAGAAGACCAGTTCGAGCGCGCCGGCGTCGAAGTCGAACTTGAGCTGGAGGAAAGCATCGGTGAAATCTCCATCGATCCCGAGCAGATTAGGCAGGTCTTCCTCAACCTGTTCAAGAATTCCATATCAGCCATGCCCGACGGCGGCACACTGAAAGTCGTCACTAAATGCTACGGTGGTTTCGTTTGGACGGAAGTAATCGATACGGGCGTAGGCATCCCCAGCGATTATGAAGGTAAGATTTTCGAGCCGTTCTTCACAACCAAGTCATCCGGAACGGGGCTGGGACTGTCGATTAGCTTTCAGATTATCGAGGCGCATAGCGGGATGCTCTGGTTCTCATCGCACCAGAACGAGGGGACGACATTTTTCATCAAACTTCCGCAGAGAGTCGAGAGTTGAGAGTGTAGGGGCTTGACGGTGGCAAGCCCGAAAAGACATCAGGTATAATTGAAAATAGTCAAAGTATTTATAGCTCTTAAGTTTACAAATAACCCATCACAAGCAAAGGAGATAACATGGCAAAAATTCTTATCGTTGACGACGAGGCGAACATCCGCACGCTCTATGAGACCGAGTTCGAGGACGAGGGCTATGAGGTTAGCACCGCGGAATCTGCGCAGGAGGCACTGGACATAATCTCGAAGGAGAACTTCGACCTCATCATCCTCGACATCCGTATGCCCGGTGTGGACGGCATCTCCGCACTCGAGAAAATCATGGTGAAAAACCGCAACTTGCCGGTGCTCATCAACTCGGCGTATCCGGCATACAAGGACAATTTCCTCACATGGCTGGCGGAGGACTACATTATAAAATCCTCCGACCTTGGCTATCTGAAGAAAAAGGTCGCCGAGACGCTCGAAAAACGCGGCAAGGCTTGAGTCATCGGACATAGCGTCTCGACCGAGTTTCGATGCAAGGTCGTTTTACGTAATTTGGAGGAAATTTGGAAATACCCGCCCGTGAATATCTTCGGCGCGGTTGGAAGTTCTTTCTCGTAGGAGTTCTCGGCTTCGGTGTCAATCAAGGCTCGCTGATGCTTCTCGTCGGGCTTGGGGGACTGCCCCCGTGGCTGGCCGGCTTGATAGCAATCGAGCTGTCGATAGTCTGCGTTTGGATGATGAACGACTCGTGGACATGGCGCGACCGCCGTGGAGGCCGACGACTCAAGCGTGCCCTCAAATACAACGCATCTGCGGGAATCACAGCTTTCGGCGTGAACTATCCCATCCTCGTCGCGCTGACCTCCGCTTTCGGCCTGAATTATGCGATAGCTAACATCATCGGCGTGGGATGCGCATCGCTTGCAAATTTTATGATAAACCACCATTGGACATACGCCGAGGCCGAGGTATAACTTGGCGAAAAGTCGCGGAAAACGGAGATTTTTTCTGAAAACTATGGTGCTCGTCATCATGGCGCTCTTCGCTGTCGCAATCATCGCGATTTCCGCGCTCTATCTGCTCACATTTTGGACGCCTTTACAAAAATTTGCGGCTCGGGCCGCGCTTCGAGCGGCGGACATCGACGCCTCCGTCGATTTCGACAGGCTCAAGTTCCGAAGTAACTATATTCACCTCGATAGCCTCGTCTTCACCATGACCGACGGTAGCATCTCGGTCGATTTCGACTCCCTTCGCGCAGATTTTTCGTGGAGATCGAAGACTGTCCATCGGCTCGAGCTTTGGGGGCCGAACGTTCGCATCGGCCCAAAAGCGGAGACCGAACCGAAGCCCACGGTTCCTTCGAAGACTGTAAAGCCTTTGACCGCGACCATAGAGGAACTCACAATCGAGAGCGCGAGCTTTGTCACCGATGGCTTCTCCGCTGAGGAGTTCAGCTATAGCGGCGGCGCTGTGGTTGTCGGGGAAAGAGTCGAGCTTGCCATCGATTCGATGGGCGTGTTTCTCCCCGGAAGAGGCAGAGTGAACTCGGCGCGCGGCGACTTAGCATTCGACGACTCGCTCACGATGGACTTGAGCATCGCGCTCGTTCGCACCGCACTCGAAGTTCGCGGCGCGATTACGAGCTTCGAACCGTTCGAGTGGCGTTTTGCCGGCGGCGGCGATATAGTGGATTTGGTCGAGGTCGATTCGTTGCTCGGGCTTGGTTTCCTCGAAGGCTTCGGCGCCGTGCGCATCGACCTCAGAGGCGGCGAGAATTTTGTCGAGGGGGATGTCTTCATCGACGGCGAGATATTCGACATCCCCGCGAGGAACACATCATCGCGCCTCGTTTTCAGAAACGACCGGCTCGAGCTTCCGAACCTCCGCGGTAGCGCGTGGGGCTCGCCCGTCTCGGCGAGGCTCTCGCTCGATTTTTCGAAGGCCGAAACCGGCGGCGGCATCGGGATGAAGCTCGACGGAACGACGCGGAACTTCGACCTCAACGCATTCATGCTCGACGGCAGTCTGCCGACCGACCTCACCGGCAACGCCCGCATTGTCGGCACAATCTTCGATGACGGCATTGAGCTTCTCATCGGCGGCGATCTCGAGGCCGGTTCCATTCTCGGCTTCCCCTTTGATGCCGCTGTTGGGAGCCTCTTCGTATCGCCCGACTCGGTGCGTTTCTACCCCGGATGGGAGGTGCTCACCGGCGAGAATTTCCTCACTCTCGGCGGTGTCATGGTTTTCGATGGCGAGATTCATATCGAGTTCGGCCTGTGGGCGAGAGATGTCGCACAGATAGCATCGTGGTTTGGCATGGAGGATGTAGTGGGCGGAAGGCTTCGCCTCGAAAATGCCGAAATTCTCGGAACTGTCGATCATCCAATTCTGAGCCTCGATATTATGAGCGATTCGCTTGTGACGGCGATGTTTCATCACGATTACCTCACCGGATATTTGACCATATACGATTTGGCAACCGTGATGCACGGCGATATTTACATTTTCAGCGAGGGCACTGTCGGGCCGCTCGGTTATGATTCCCTATTGACAAATATCAGAATTTCCGGAGATAGATATTTCGTAAGACCGCTGGTCGTGTGGGGAGATACTCTCTCTTTGAAGACGGTGGCCGAAGTCGTTGTGAACGGCGATTCGGTCGGCATTAAAGTTGACGGCCTCGAGCTTATTCTCCTCGAAAAGCCCATTGTTCTCGATTCGACCTTCTATTTGAAAGTAGCGGATGACCAGATTTCATCCTCGCCGTTGTATATCCGTATGTTAGGCGGCAATTTCTTCGTCGAGGGACTCAAGGGAAGCTCCGACAGAATCACGTTCAATGCCGCGCTCGACAACCTCCGCTTTGGCGATGTGGCGCAAATCCTCGGCGCGGATGACATCGATGGCGTTATCTCCGGCAAAATGTTCTACTCGTCCGAGGGCGGCGGCACGGGCAGTTTCGCGCTCGATGTGGCCGACTTCACCACCAGCGGCCTACTTTGGGATGAGGCTAAGGCCGAGGGACGTCTCCACGATGGAATGCTCGAAATCGAGCCTATTCTCGTCGCGCGTCCCACGGAGCGATACACGGTCACCGGGCAAATCGACCTCGAAGACGAGAAATTGCCATTCTCGTTCGATGCCCGGGGTAAAGGCCACAGGGCGGAGGTCATCCACGCCTTTATCCCCGAAGTCGATTCGGCAGTGGGAAATTTCGATGTTGTCGCCAGCGTGGGCGGCCACAAAGATTCAATCTTCGTTGAGGGCGGGTTCACATGGGACAGTGGTGTTCTCGGCCTGCGCAACATGGCCGACCCTATCGAGCGAATGCACATGGATGTTCGTCTCGAGGGGAGCACCGTTTATATCGACTCGCTATCCGGAAGAATCGGCGCATTGCCTTTCGGGAGCAAATCGCTGTGGGAGAGGATGAAGCGGATTTTCACCAAGAGGCGAAGGCAGTTCGGCGACTTTTCGCTGGCAGGTTCGGTGGACGTATCGAATCCTTCCGAGCCAAAACCAGACCTTCACTTAAAAGCCAAATCGCTTCCGCTGAATTTCCCTGAAGAGGGCATTTTCGCGCGTGCGGGCGCAGACCTGCACATCGGATACGGCCAGAGAATTGGAATATCAGGAGATATCGAGGTCGAATATGCGAACATAGTCCAGCTCGAGGCCGGTGGAGGCGGCACCCCATCCGAAGACATTCCCATAGACCTCAATATCGTCATCGACCTTCCGAGAAATATCAACATAAATACGACATTGCTCGAGTCGGAACTTAGCGGCAGAATCCACATCCTCACAGAAACCGGCGAGATAGCACTTTTCGGCGATTTGAACGTCGTTCGCGGCAAGGTGTTCTTCTACGGACAGACCTTCCGAATCGAGCATGGAACCATAGGCTTCAGGACTTTCGAGGGAATCAATCCCGAGCTTGACATTATCGCGTTCACGCGCGTTGGGCAAACTCGCATCGTCATCCATGTCACCGGCGACTTGGAGACCCCCCGCGTGGCACTTCACGCGGAAGACCAGAGCAGATCGCGGCTTCCATACGACGAGCGCCAAATACTCTCGATTCTGGCTTTTCGCACCGAGGGCGCTTTCACGGACTCGGCGGGCCTCGAGATGGGCTCGTTCATCGAGGAGAGACTTCCGCAGGTGGTTCAAAGCTATCTATCGCGCGAGCTGGAGACCGTCGCGCGAACCGCCCTCGGCGTCGAGACCTTCGAGTTCCAGCCATCAGATGAGGATGTGTTTGACTTCTCACAGGCGAATGTCACCATCGGTAAGTATCTCACGGACAAGATTTATCTTCGATATACGCGCTCGCTCTCTTTCGATGAGCAATCGGAGGATATTATCAACCTGCAATATCGCATCACCGATGTTATTTCAATAGAGGCGCGCAGGGAAACCGGCCCTCAAGCAAAGGAGAATTACAGGCTCGATCTAAAGTTCAGATGGGAATACTGAGAATTAAAATATTGCCGCTTCTGCTCGTAGCTTGCACCATGCTCGCCCAGCCGAAGGTTTGCGGCATCGCGATTTTTGAGAACGAGCACGTTTCCGACTGGCGAATCAAGCGCTTAATACGGACGCGGGAGGCGCCTTGGTATCACAAGATTATCGGCCGCAAGTCGCCTTTCAGGGCGCGGCAGTTAGAGCGAGATTTGAAGATCATCGAGAATTATTACCGCGCCGAGGGCTTCCTCGATGTCAAAGTCCGCGCCAACGCGCACCTCGACGGCGATGAGGATTGTGCTTACATCAACATCTTCATCGAGGAGGGCGAGCGCTTTATCCTCGATGGAATGAGCTTCGAAGGGTATATCCCTGACCACGTCTCCGAGGGCGAGCTTCGCGCAAGGCTCGAGTCCGAGGCGGGCGAGCCGGTCAACCCGAACCTCCTGCACATGGACGCAAGGCGAATTCGCAGGCTTATGCAGGAACGCGGATACCCATACGCCACAGCGGCGATGGAGCTTGAAAGACTTCCCGACTATACCGCACAAGCGCTTTTCCGGCTGGATTTCGGGAAGTTCGCACATTTCGGCCAAACCAGCGTCTCCGGCCTCGTCTTGACCAAAGAATCGGTGGTGGAGCGCGAGCTTAAAATCGAGGAAGGCGCGCCGTTCGACATCTCGAAGATCACATCGAGCAGGCAGGAGCTTTTCGGCACGGGGCTTTTTTCCGCCGTGGTGATAGAGCCTGTCAATTTCGACTTCCATCCCGATACAATCGACTACAATGTGACAATTGTCGAGCGCGCACCCCAATGGACAACCCTCTCCTTGGGCGCGGGGAGCGAGGGCGATTACGACTTTGTATGGCAGGCCGCGGGTTCATGGGGACATCGCAATCTTTTTGGCACGGGTCGAGAGCTTGCGCTGGAGCTATCATCAGACTGGAAACTCAACACGGAGGGTGAAAACATTCGCGAGGTCCTCAGCCAATGGTCGAACCTCAACAACCGAATCGAGCTGAAATACACGGAGCCGTATATCTTCCGGAGGAAAATTCCCTTCACTATCAATCCCTATTACGAGCCGGGGAACTCCGTGAAAATCCCGCAATACACGATTCAGCTCATCGGCGTGAATTTGAGCGGGATATATCGTCCGAACCCGCACCTTACGCATTTGGGGTATGTCGTATTCGAGATTGCAGACATTTATGACATACGCGACCCTGAGGTGCGCGAGGATATTTTCACCAGAGAGGGGCAGTTTTTCACACGAAGCGTCGGCTGGACGACGATTAGCGATCATCGCGATAATCTGCTTGTCCCGACGGAAGGCTCATATACATACGCACAAGCCGAGATGGCGGGATATTTTCTCGGCGGCGACAAGCACTATACCAAGCTGGTTCTGGACTTCAGGCGCTACTTCAGCATTCGTGAGAGTTTCGTTTTGGGGATGCGGGCGAAAAGTTCGGTTCTGGGGAATTGGCGCAAGGGAGAGCACGTGCTCATCCACGACAGGTTCTTCCTCGGCGGCGCGAATTCGGTGCGCGGCTGGAAAGAGCGCTCCATCGGGCCGGTATCGTCGAGCGGCGCGCCATTGGGCGGAAAGCTTTCACTGCTCGGTAACATCGAGTGCAGAATGCCGCTCATCTGGCAGATTTGGGGACACACATTTTTTGATGTAGGCAATGTTTGGACACACGCCGAGGCATTCGAGATTTCGGATTTACACGGGAGCGCCGGATGGGGGCTTGCGGTTATCACGCCCGTCGGGCCGGTGCGCTTCGACTATGGATACCAGATTATCAACCGCTCGGAAACGCCGCCTAAAAGCAGTTGGCATCTCTCGCTGATGTATTCATTTTAGCCATTGTGGGCGAATGGAAACAACAACTAATAAATTCGTCGCGGACGTAATGCTCGGAAGGCTCGCCCGATGGCTCAGGCTCATCGGTTGCGATGTTTATTATGACAGCACCGGCGAGGACTCGGCGCTTCTATCGAGAGCGCTCGCCGAGGACAGAGTTCTCCTCTCCGCCGACCACACTCTCGTCCGGCGTGCCGGAGAGCGCGGCTATCTCGTCATCTCCGATAATTTCCGCAAACAGCTTGCGCAGATAGTCGTGCACTTCGGGATAGAGCCGAACCTCGATAGCGACATCTGCCCCGATTGCAACGGCAATCTTCGAGATGTCCCCAAGCCTTCGGTGAGGGCCGATGTGCCGGAATATACATACCTCACGCACGATCGATTTCGGCTCTGCTCAGAATGTGGCAAAATATTCTGGCAAGGAAGCCATCGAGAGCTTGCCGAGAAGGAGCTGAAGAAGATTTTAGCGAATATCGAAACGTCCGGCTGACTTGACGGCTTAATCGCCGTGAAATATAGTCAATGCTATGAAAATCAATAGATTACATGATTTCAATGTCGATGTTGACGAGGCGAGGGCAATTCAGGAAGAGCTTGCATCGATGGTCATTGTTCGCGAGGAGGGCGAGCCGCCCAATATCGCCGACATCCGCACGATTGCCGGTTGCGATGTCGCATTCGATGCTAATACCGAGACCGCGTTCGGCGCGTTAGTTCTCATGTCATTCCCAAACCTCGAAGTCATCGAGACCATCACGGCAACATCGCCTTTGACATTTCCATACATCCCCGGATTCTTGAGCTTCCGCGAGATGATCGTGCTCCTCGAACTGTTCGAGAAACTTCGGCGCCCTCCGGATGTCGTTCTCGTCGATGGGCAGGGGATAGCCCATCCGCGAGGGCTGGGGCTGGCGAGCCATCTCGGGCTGTTCCTCGATATTCCAACTGTCGGTTGCGCCAAAAGCCGTCTCCTCGGCAAACATGGCGAGGTCGGGACATCCAAAGGCGGTTGGACGCCGCTTATTCACAAATCGCGGGAGGTGGGAAGAGTCCTTCGCACCCGCGACAATGTTCGGCCGATTTTCGTCTCGCCCGGGCATCTCGTCTCTATTAGAAGCTCCGCCGAAATTGCCATAGTCTGCGCACGAAAATACCGAATCCCCGAACCCACGCGAAACGCGGACATAGAAGTAGCAAGGTTCAAACGGGAGACAGTTCGACACGGCGAATAGACATTGGGACGGGCTTCGCCCTCGCAGTGAAGGATAAAAGAAGACTTCGCCCCATTCCAGACACCGATTCAAATATCACTCACATCGAATTTCCGATGGAATGTTCCCCGAATAAGTCTATACTATAAGGAAAGCATATGGAATTAACTCTTGCGGGCGAAGAGCCTCTTCATTGCCCGCGACGAGACCTCGCGAACCTCGCGTATCGCGAAGATCTTTGAAAATAGAAGAAAAATCGCAAAGAAAACGATAGTTGGCAGGGCGAGATGCGCTAACTTGGTCAAAAACGGGACGGCGGTGATCATTTCGCGGGATATGTATCGCGCGAAGAGCCACGCGCCTAAGGCACTCACAGCACCCGCGCCAGTCACGCGAGCGATGTTAGAGAGCACCGGCCTCAAGTTGAACTCGGGGAGTAGCAATTTCAAGTGATACATAAGAAGCGTTACCGTGAAAATGGCCGTCAGGCTTGTCCCGAGCGCGAGGCCGCCGTGATCTAAGTAATACATGAAAATAATGCTCAGCTCGATGTTCACCACGACGCCCGTTACTGTGATGAGCACCGGCGTTAGCGTGTTCTTCAGGGCGTAAAATCCCTGCGTAAGCCCTCGGGCAAGCCCCAAAAAAGGAAGGCCTATCATGTAAAACATAAGTGCCCATGAGACCATAGGAGTAGATCTGGCCGCGTCGAAGCTCCCGCGCTCGAACAGCAGGGAAACGATTTCGGTGCGAAGGGTGATTGTCACCAATGCGATGGGCAGAAGAAGCGTGAAAATCGACCGGACGGTGTATGATAATAGTTTCGCCAGATCGCCTCTCTCTTCGAGTGCCGCCGAGACGGAAAGGCTTGGAAGCGTCGCGGTGGCAATGGCATATCCAAGAAGCCCCAAGGGCAGATATAGCAAGCGATTGGCGTATGTGAGCGAGCTAACGCTACCTCCGGGCAGAAGCGATGCCAATAGGACATCGGCAAAGTAGTTCAGCTGGAACGATGCCAGCGCGAGCAGGCTCGGAAGAAGTAGCGTTCCGACTTCTATGAGGTCGTGCCAGCGAGATTTGAGCGACCACGAGAAGTTCCAGCCGGTTCTCTTCATCCAGATGAACTGCCAGAGGAATTGTAGCGCGCTCCCCGCGACAACGAAAACCGCTACAGTCTCGATTCGTCCCGTCTCGGACGAGAGGAAAAGCCCGGCGACCCCAGTGCCCAGAAGCCAAGCGATGTTCATGAACGCTGGCGCCACCGAACTGACGAAGAACCTCCTATGGGCGTTGAGAATTGCGTGACAATACGCCGCAAGCCCCATAAAGCCGGCATATGTGAAGAGAATACGCACAAGCTTGATGGCGAGTAATTTGCGCGCGGGGTCGTCCCGCCAGCCTATGACGATGATGCTTATAAGTTGCGGCGCAAATAAAATTCCAAGCGAGCAAATTACAATCAGCGCGGCGAAAAGCGCGGTGAACACAGCCGATGCCATGCGAAAAGCGGCTTCCGGCCCCTCGCGGCTCTCGACCTCGGAAAATTTCGGCAGAAAGGCCGCCGAGAGTGCCCCCTCGCCAACGAGATTTCGCAGAAGGTTTGGGAAGCGGAAGGCCACCGAGAAGGCATCTGCGGCGACGCCAGTGCCGAACAAGGCGGCCATCGCCACCTCGCGAAGAAGGCCGAATATCCTTGTCACCAGCGTGCCGAGGCTGACCCATAAAGCCGAAACCGCGATTTTTTTTCGTTCGTCCATCAATAGAGAAGGATATAAACTGTGGTTAAAAGTTCACAAAAAAAATTACTCGCACTGGATTTCAGTCCTCGAAAGAGGTCTAACAGCTCGCGTCTGCTCGATTTCGCCCTCAAATCCGCAATCGCCGAGGGAATCGGGATTCTCCGATATAAGCCCCATGAGATGAACATCGCGCCGTGCGATGCCTGTGAGACCTGCTATGACGGCTCGCCCTGCCCCAAAAACGACGACATGGCCGAGATTTACCCCATCCTCGAAACCGCCAATGCTGTCATCATCGCCACGCCGTCATATTTCTACGGCGTGCCAGCGCCTGCCAAGGCGCTAATCGACAGATGCCAGCTCTTCTGGGCGCGAAAGTATATACTCGCAGAAACCCTGCCATCTCGGCCTGCGGGCGTAATAGAGGTCGCAGGCTCGGGCGGACAGCGCGTATTCGAGGGAATTAACTTGACAATAAAGTATTTCCTCGATAGTATCTCCATCGATATGCCCGAACCCCTCGCTTTTAGGCATGTGGATTGCGACCCAAAAGATTTGCCCGACGAGCTATTGCGAGCTTCGGAGGAATATGGCACGAGGCTCGTATCGGAAATTTTGAAAGAGGAGAAAAATGAGAATCGATAAAATCAGAGCCAAGATAATCGAGGCCGGACTGGATTCAGCTTTGATAACTAATCTTGTGAATGTTCGCTTTCTGTGCGGCTTCTCCGGCTCGAACGGCCTTCTGTTGATTTACAGAGAAGGCGCGCTGTTCATCACAGATTTCCGATATAAAACGCAGTCGGCCGAGGAGGTAAAGGGCGCGGAAATCGCCGTGTCGGAGGGCGTCTCGATTTTCGAAACTCTCGCCGAGAGGCCGGAGCTAAAGGCTATCGGGAAAATCGGATTCGAAAAATCCCTCACTCTTTCAGCGATAGAGGATTTGAAATCGCTGTTACCGGATAATCTCGAGTGGGAGCCAATGGAGGACTTTTTCAATGAGCTTCGCGCGGTGAAGAACTCCGATGAGGTGGCGAAAATCAGAAAGGCTATTTTTGTCGCCGAGGAGGCGATGCGGAAGGCTCTTGCCCATCTTCAGCCCGGAATCTCCGAACGAGATTTCGCCGCCGAACTGGAATACAATATGCGCAAACTCGGCGCAGACCGTCAGGCGTTCGACACGATTGTCGTCAGCGGCAAGAGGAGCGCGCTCGTTCACGGGATCGCGAGCGATAAGACTATCGAGGCCGGCGATTTCGTCACAATCGACTATGGCGCAAAAGTTGACGGCTTCCACAGCGACATTACGCGCACATACATCATGGGTGAGCCATCGGACAAGCAGAGGCAGATTTACGAGACTGTTTTTCGCGCGCAGGCTTCGGCAATCGAGTCCGCCCGCCCGGGTATGATGGGCAAAGAACTCGACGCCGTGGCGCGGGACATCATTGAGGAAGCAGGATTCGGCGAGTTCTTCGGGCACGGGCTTGGGCACGGGCTTGGGCTTCTGGTGCACGATGTTCCCCGCGCCGGATCGAAATCAGAGAACATTTTGCCGGAGGGCGCGGTAATCACAATCGAGCCGGGGATTTACATCCCCGATTTCGGCGGCGTCCGCATCGAGGACGATGTGCTTCTCACCGCCGACGGTTGCGAGGTGCTCACAAGCCTTCCGAAAGCAATAGACGAGGTGATAATTCGGTGAATTCTAATCAGAAAAGCGCCATGAACAAAGCCAAGAAAGCCGCGCATATCGGCCTCGGCGTCGTAGTTTTCGGCTTGTTAGTTTTCTTGATTGCGCCCTCGCTGTATTGGATTTCCATGGTGCTGTGGCTCATCGCATTAGGCGCGGGAATAGCCGCGCTTGTGTTCAACCGCCGAGTTTTTCCGAACACCGAACAAATGATGGGACACGATAAAAGCGGCCTCGATGTGCTCGGATATGTCGAAGTCTATGTCACATTCGTGCCGGCGATAGCCGCGATTGCTATGATAATTTTCATTCTCTCGCAAAGCGGGAGCTAATTTTGGCGATAATCGTCCAAAAATACGGCGGCTCGAGCATAGCGGACATTGAGCGAATCATGAATGTCGCACGGCGCGTCGTCGAGCGCAAGCGTTGCGGTGACGACATCGTCGTGGTAGTCTCGGCGATGGCCGACACCACCGACGAGCTAATCGACCTCGCCCTCTCGCTGGACGAAAATCCCCCCGAACGCGAGTTCGACATGCTCCTCACCGCGGGCGAGCGCGTCAGCATGGCGCTCATGTCAATTGCGATTCAGAAGCTCGGGTGTTGCGCGGTCAGCTTCACCGGAAGCCAGAGCGGCATCATCACCGACGACGACCACACCCGCGCGCGCATCATCGATGTTCGCCCGACGCGGATTATCGAGACATTGAGTGCGGGCGCGGTGGCGATTGTCGCGGGGTTTCAAGGCGTTTCCGGCAAAAAGGATGTGACGACGCTCGGAAGGGGCGGCTCGGACACTACCGCCGTCGCGCTGGGTGTGGCTCTCGGCGCGGAGATTTGCGAAATTTACACCGATGTCGAGGGCATATTCTCCGCCGACCCTAACCGAGTGCAAAGCGCGCAACTTATCGAGCGGATTACTTTTGCCGAGGCGCTTGATATGTCCTACTTCGGCGCGGGGGTGGTGCACTCGCGGGCGGTCGAGCTGGCGCGGGTATCGAGCCTGCCGATAATGGTGGCATCGAGCCTCGTCCGGCAGGAAGGAACGATAATTATGAACGAAAATAAAGGCATGGAACGCCCGCGCTTCGTGGGCCTCTCCCGAAGGAATGACATCTGCCTCTGCTCGGGCAATTTCGCCGAGTATGAGAAAGTCGGCGGACTTTTTGAGGAGGCCGAGCGGAGCCGAATTCGCCTCGGTTTTCCGAGGGTTGCCAAATCCGGCGATGTCTGGAGCGTCGATTTTTGGGCGGATGAGCGCGACATAAACAGATTGCGCGCCCTCGAAAATCGCTTCGGCCTCGAAATTGATTGCGATGTTTGCCTTCTGGCGATGGTAGGCGAGGAAATCGCCCAACGCCCGGGCGTTGTCGCCGAGGTGCTGGCATTCATCGAGGGTCTCGGCGTTCGGCCATTGGTAGTCGAGGCGTCGCAGGTGAGCGTTTTCGTAGTGGTTAAGCGCTCCTGTGGCGAGGGCCTGGAGAGGGCGATTCACGAGAGGTTCATTCGCGGGGGTGCATTCTGAGGCTCGAAGAACTTAAGCTTGCGATTGTCGGCGCGACCGGCCTTGTCGGCCGGAAGATTCTCGATGTCATGGCCGAGCGCGGTATTCTCCCGCGTGAGCTTATCCTGACTGCATCGGCGCGCTCGGCGGGCGGGGCTGTCCGATTCGGCGGAAAAGATTATGTCGTCGAGACCGTCGAAGGGTGTATCAAGCGCAAACCCAATGTCGCGGTTTTCTGCGCGGGCGGGCAAGTTTCGCGGGAGTGGGCGCCAAAATTCGTCGAGGCCGGTGCTCTCGTAATCGACAAGTCCAGCGCATGGCGAAGTGACCCCGACTGCCCGCTGGTCGTTCCGCAGGTTAATCCCGTTGCGTTGGAGAGCATTCCGAAGGGCATAGTTGCCAGCCCGAATTGTAGCACGGCGGGCTTCGTCATCGCGCTAAAGCCTTTGATTGAGCGATTCGGCGAGCCGCGGCACATCTTCGTGGCGACATATCAGTCCGTTTCCGGCGCGGGCGCGGGCGGCAACGAGGCGCTTATCCGCCAGCGAAACGGCGAGGATTTCGAGGGCATCTTCCCGCAGAAAATATTCGACAATGTCATCCCCGTAATCGGCGCGATAGACGCGAACGGGTTCAACATTGAGGAGACCAAACTGGCCGACGAGACGCGCAAGATTCTCGCCATGCCGAATCTCCATATCACGGCAACCGCCGTGCGCGTGCCGATAATCGCTTGTCATTCCGAGGCCGTGACGATTGAGTTCGCCTCGGACGCATCGGCAGATGAGGCCGAGAGAGTGCTCGAGTGCGCTCCCGGGCTTCGGCTGATGAAGTCGCCAGAATTTCCCACTCCGCTCTCGGCAGTCGATTTCGACGATGTCCTCGTAGGCAGAATAAGAAACACTCCGGGCGACCGGAGCGTTCTTAGCATGTTCATTTGTTTCGATAATTTAAGGCGCGGCGCCGCGACTAACGCCGTCGATTTGATCGAGCATCTCGCGCGGAAAATTTAGATGGCGTCGGGTTTTTTCGCCCGCACCCTGTCGCGGATATACCAGAATATCATCGCGCCGAGAACCGCGATAAAGTAGAGAATCGTAAGCGTTCTAAGCTCCAAATCGGCGGCGATTGTGATTATCGCCGGAATGAGAGCATAGACAAACCATATAAGCCATTCAATCATAGTTCCTCCAATTCGAGGGAAAAAATAGGCGCGATGCGCCAAATGTCAAGGAGATATTTTGAAAGACGATAAAAGCGAGAGGTCGAGGCCGGGCTGGGACGAATATTTCATGCGCATGGCAAAGCTTGTAGCCACACGCTCGACCTGCATCAGGCGGAGCGTCGGGGCGGTGCTCGTCCGCGACAGGCGGATTCTTGCCACGGGATACAACGGCGCGCCCCACGGACTCGCGCACTGTGGCGAGGTCGGTTGCCTTCGCGAGCAGTTGGGCGTCCCCAGCGGCGAGAGGCACGAGCTTTGCAGAGGAATTCACGCCGAGCAAAACGCCATCATTCAAGCGGCGATTTTTGGCGTGAGCACGCGCGGGTCGGTGCTGTATTGCACTACCAAGCCGTGCATTATCTGCACAAAGATGCTCATCAATGCCGGAGTCGAGCGCTTCATCGTGGGCGAGCTTTACAACGACGATTTGGCCGACAGCTTCATGAAAGAGGCGGGCATCGAGGTCATTTTCATGTCGCCGGAGGATTTATAAACTATGCGCGGTGCTATGCTCAAAATCACGATATTCGCCGCGGTTCTCCTCGCGCTGTCATGCAATTTTGGCGATATGCGGGCGATACGCATGTCTCTCGACGGCGACGAGATTTCCGCGGGCGGCGCGCAGATTGCGATTTCGCAAGTTGGCGCTGAGAGCTACAACGTTTTCCTGCACACGAAGCGCCCTGAGATTCAGATTACATGGGAGGCAAAAGGCCGCGATTTCGAGAATTGGCGCGGCGAGAAATTCCGCGTGAAAAAATTCCGCGCCGTCCGACCGGACGGGACTATCAGCTTCGAGGGCGCTGATGTCGGGGTGATTATCGACATCACCGACATCGAGGGCGCATTCGTCACAGGGCGCTTTTCCGGATGGGTGGGCATAGGCGCAGGGTCGCACCGCGTCAGCAACGGGACATTCCGTGCGCCGGCTTCTTTCTGGCGAAGATGACTTTTCGGTTGAAAATCCACCGTCAACTCGCTATTTTACTCAAATTATTGATAATTATCGTCATTGAGACGAAACTTGACATCAAACGAATTTCGAGGATTGTATGAAATTCCCGCTTAAATGGCTACTCGAACTTTGCCCCTTCGATGACGACCCGAACGTTATCGCGAAACTGTTAACCGAGAGCGGCTCGGAGGTCGAGGATATTCAAGATTTTTCGGACAGGCTTTCCGGCGTGGTGGTGGGGCAGGTCGTGGAGATGACCGAGAATAGCCCGCTCCCCGGCATGTTCGATTGCAAGGTCGAGTTCGGTGAGGGCAGGTTCGCCCGCGTGCTGTCCCGCGCGCCGAATGTTCGCGTTGGCAGTAAATACCCGTTCGCGCCGACTGGCGCTCGCATTTTTGGCGGCAAAGTAATCGGGGTCGCCGATTTCGACGGCGAGAAGTCCGAGGGCATGCTGTGCTCCGGCATCGAAATCGGCCTCGGCGAGCCAAAGGACAAGCTCCTCGAACTTCGCCCAGACGAGCCTTTAGGTGCAGATGTCCTCTCGCTTCTCGGGTGGGACGACCATGTGTTTGAACTTGAGATTACGCCCAACCGCCCGGACTGCTACGGCGTCCTCTCGCTCGCGCGGGAGATTTCCGCGCTGACGGGCGCGCCACTATTGGACAAGCGTCTCATGCCTTCGCAAACCGGCGATGAGGCGGCCAAATTCATCAAAATAGCTCTCGATGACCCATCCGGTTGCCCTCGATATGTCGCAAGGATTATCGAGGCAGTCCGCGTAGGGCCGTCGCCGCTTTCCACCATGGGAAGGCTCTCTGCGAGCGGCATTCGCCCGATTAACAACATCGTCGATGCGACGAATTATGTGCTTCTCTTTATGTCGCACCCGCTCCACGCTTTCGACCTCGACAAGCTTGAATCCGACACGATAGTCGTCCGTTCCGCGCGCGATGGCGAGGAATTCGTCACTCTCGACGGCGAACGGCGCAAACTCAAGCCCGCGAACCTCATGATAACTACACCGGACAAGGCGTTGGCGATTGCGGGCGTCATGGGCGGCCTCGACTGCGAGGTGACGGAATCGACAAAGCGTATTCTCATCGAGTCGGCATATTTCAACCCGCGGAGGATTCGAGCATCCTCGCGGAGGCTGGGGCTTGTCACGGAAAGCTCGATTCGCTTCGAGCGCGGTGCCGACCCTAACGGAGCCAGCCGCGCCGCCGACGAGTGCACAGCAATCATTGACGCTACCTGCGATTGCGAAGTCCGAAGAGGCATAGTCGATGCCTATCCCGAGCCAATCGAGCCACTGGCGGTTAAGCTCTCGCCGAGGAAAGTCGAGGCCGTGCTGGGAATACCGATTTCCGAGGAGGAATACGCACCGCGCCTCACCGCCCTTGGGTTCGAGCGCACGCCCCGCGCGTGGGTCGTGCCGACATATAGGCCGGACATAACGCGCGAGATAGACCTCGTCGAGGAGGTCGGCAGGCTCTACGGATATGCCCAAATCCAGCCGGTTATGTCGGGCATGGGGCCAATCCCCGCACGGAATACGCCGGACAACAAAGTATCGCGAAAAATCGGCGAAGTGCTTCGCGGACGCGGGTTCTTCGAGATAATGTCCGATAGCATGGGCAAAGAGGCTGACTTCGCCTGTTTCTTCGACGGCGATGCCGTTCGCCTCGAAAACCCCATCTCACAAGACTTTGCCATCATGCGGCCAATGATAATCCCCGGCCTTCTGAGAATTGCGGGATACAACCTCAATCGCGAGTCAGACGCCGTTCGGCTCTACGAAATTGACAAAGTATTCGCACTCGAAAGCGGCGAGCCGTCCGAACGCAAGATGATTGGCATTGTTATGGCCGGCGCGATTTCCCCCGAGGATTGGAGCGGCGTTCAAGAGCCTGCGAACATATTCGACTTCAAGGGCGTTGTCGAGCAGATTTTCGAGCATTTCGGCGTGCATTTCTCGATGGAAGCTCAAGATGAACGCGGCTGGGCGCCCGGGAAATGCCTGCGCATCCTGATGGGGGAACATGTCGGCGTTATCGGCATGGTTGCCCCGAAAATCGCAAAGCGTTGGGACATCGATATTCCCGTTTTCGCGGGGGAAATTCCGCTGGCACCATTCGTCGAGAAGCTCGGCGAAATCCGGCAGTTCGCAGGCGTTCCGCGATTTCCATCGACAAGGCGCGATGTCGCCTTGGTCGTGGACGCGAATGTCAAATCCGGCGAAGTGCTCGACTTCGTGAAAGAGGGCTTCCCCGAAAAGCTCGAACGCGCGTTTATCTTCGATGTTTTCGAGGGCGAGAGCATAGGCGCGGGCAAGAAGTCCGTCGGCCTCGCGACGATTTTCCGCGACCCCGACGGCACAATCACCGACGACGAGGCGAACGCGCTCCACGAGCGCATAGTCTCGGCACTCGTGGAAAGATTCTCCGCGACGATACGGATGTAGCGATTTGACTCGAATTGATATATGCATATACTTAATTGATTGTTAACGAAAGGCCAGAATGTCACTTCTCATCGTAGGCTCGGTCGCGCTGGACACGGTATCTACGCCGCACGGCAAAATGGACGACGCACTTGGCGGCTCCGCGACATATTTCTCAATCGCCGCGAGGCTGTTCGGCCAGCCGGTCAACATAGTCGCCGTTGTGGGCGAGGATTTTCCCAAGCGCCATGTCGATATGCTCATAGGCAAGGGCATCAACATCGACGGCCTGCAAATCACCAAGGGCAAGACTTTCCGCTGGGAGGGCGTCTATGACGAGTCGTTCGGCGACCCCGAGACTTTAGACACGCAACTGAACGTGTTCGAGTTCTTCTCGCCGGAGCTTCCCGAGCACTACTGCTGTAGCGAGTTCGTTTTTCTCGGCAACATTGATCCGGCGCTTCAGGGCGCGGTGGTTGACCAAATCGATTCACCGCTACTCATTGCCGCGGACACGATGAACTTCTGGATAGAAGGCAAACTCGCCGATTTGAAGAAACTCATGCCCCGCGTGGATTTGCTGGTGATTAACGCCATGGAGGTGCGCCTTCTTTCCGGCGAAAAGAGCCTGCTTGCCGGCGCGCGTAAAGTCCTGTCGATGGGGCCGAAGATACTGGTTATCAAGCGCGGCGAGTTCGGCTCACTGCTCGTCACCGAGGACGATATGTTTGTCCTTCCGGCGTATCCAATCGAAGCTGTCAAAGACCCTACCGGCGCGGGCGACAGCTTCGCAGGAGGGTTCATGGGATATCTGGCGTCGCGCGGTGAGGTGAACTTCGAGGAGCTGAAGCGCGCGCTGGTGGCCGGCACTGTAGTAGCGAGTTTCAATGTCGAGGGCTTCAGCCTCGAAAGGCTCTCCGCGATAACCCGCGAGGATGTCGAGGCGCGCATGGCGCATTTCCGCAAAATCACGGAGTTCACCGTTCCGGAGTTGGGAGATGTATAGAGCGGAGGCTTGCACTCGCCTCTGACAATTGGAATAATCAAAGGAAACCATCGCCCGTAAGCTCGAAATAAACGCACTTATCGATGCATTCCTCCAATGGGTGCAAATCGACAAGGGCCTCGCCGATAACACCTTCGAGGCATACTCCCGCGATCTGCGCGATTTTGCAGAACACCTCGCCACGAGGGAAATCGACGACCTTTCGCAAGTGACGCCGCTTGTTATCGCTGGACACCTTCGGGCACTGACCGACATCGGACTATCCGCAAAGTCCGTCGCGCGCAAGATGAGCAGTATCCGCGGGCTTTTCGGCTTCGTTATTTCGGAAGGTCTCCTGAAGAAAGACCCCACCGAGGGATTGACGCTTCCAAAGATGCCCAAGTCGCTTCCCGATGTTATCGACTTCCCTTCCGTAGAGAGGATTCTCGAGTCTATCGACCTTGGCCGGACAAACGGCCTCGGGATTCGCGACAGGGCGATAATCGAGACGCTATATGGCACCGGCGCGCGCGAGTCCGAGCTTATCGACCTCGAAACCGGCGATGTTTTCGAGGACATCGCGTTCGTTCGTCTCTTCGGCAAGGGCCGTAAAGAGCGCCTCGTGCCAATCAACGAGTCGGCGCTATACTGGATTGATCGATATTCTCGCGATGTCCGCCCATATCTGAAAAAAGACAAGCGAACGCCAATCCTATTTCTCAACTGGCGCGGCGGAAGATTTAGCCGGATGGGGATTTACAAGATTGTCCGAAAGTGCGCCGAAGGGGCCGGAATCGAGGGCGTTCACCCGCACACTTTTCGACATTCTTTCGCGACCCACCTCGTAGAGGGCGGCGCAGACCTCCGCGCCGTGCAGGAGATGCTCGGCCACGAGGACATCTCGACAACACAGATTTACACGAACATCGGAAAGGAATACCTTCACTCGGTGTATCACAAATATCATCCGCGAGGCTGACATGAGAAGGCTAACACTGCCCATAGCCGCTCTCGCCCTTCTCGGCACCATCGCGCTCGCCCAGCGCATCCCCGATGTCAATCTGGGCGCGCCGGCATTCACAAGCAGGACATATTTCTCGCCATCTTCGGTTGACACGACCACGGATGTCGAGGTTTTTTTGACTATTCCTCATAACTCGCTTCAGTTCGTGCGCTTCAGCGATTTCTTCCGCGCGGAATTCGACGTCCTCCTTGCGCTCTATGACAACGACAGGCTTATCTCGAAGCTTCACCATCGGGATTTGAGCGAAGTCGGGACATGGGCGGAGACATCCTCGCGCGATGGCTCATTCGCCGGGTCTTATATTCTGCGGGAGATACCCGCCGGCGAATATCGTCTGCACATCTCGCTCGTCGATGCCGAATCCGGAGGGAAGTCCACGAGAGAGGCTAAAATCGTCGTCCCCCATTTTCCGCGCGAGACAGCGTCGCTCGGCTCGATAGTCCTTCTCGGTGCAGAGCGGAATCATATAGAGTCCGCCGATTATTATCCG
>Ga0129302_1000296_pt1 | contig 37830 bp, 30 predicted proteins | sample BlaSprsedimmetaG_FD_94476 | JGI IMG/M metagenome (GOLD analysis project Ga0129302, IMG submission 94476) | Hot spring sediment bacterial and archeal communities from California, USA to study Microbial Dark Matter (Phase II) - Blank Spring... | ecosystem: Environmental > Aquatic > Thermal springs...
GAGCGTGGAGATCTGTGTAGACGATGGGCCAACGCCTACACCCATCACGCCGACGCCGGTCACACCGACGCCGGTCACACCGACGCCGGTCACGCCGACGCCGGTCACGCCGACGCCTACACCGCCCTCATCCGGCGAATTGAAAGTCACCTACACCACGGAGAGTGAGGACGCGAACACATATGCCGGCAAACTGATTTTGGAGAATCCGAACACCAGTTACGCCTGGAACGGCGCCTACTTTGCTATCTGGTCGGAGGAATTCGAGACCACGTCGCAGATCACACAGATGGCGTACACGGATGGCGGCAGCCCGAACTACACTGTCGATGGCAATCGGGTGACCCTGGACCTGGGGTGGCGCAGCCTGTTCCCCTATGGAGAAAGGGTCGAGATCGAGATCGAGGCCATCAAGAGCGGGAACCAGGTGTATCCCCAGAACTTCAAGACCAACTATGTCCGCGGGGAGGACATCGTCTACCCCGATACGCCAGGTCTGCCCCCCAGTTGGGAGCCGCAGAAGCCTGATCTGAGCGCGCAGGATCTGATCTTCGACCAGAACGCCTACTACGACGCCAACGTCGCGCCCATCACCGACGACATCATCGTCTACGACCCGCCCAACGTTACGCAGGTTCAGATCGGGCTGGCCCGCAATATCGGCTACCCGGTGAATGGAGCGGAGGATGCCCGGGCCTGGATTCCTACAAAGCTCATGGCGATGGGGATGGGCTTCGCCCTGGAGGAGTTCGGTATGAATCCCAACTACCTGGCTGCCCTGAGTATGAAGGAGAACTGGGGGGCAGGCGTCACGCAGGACCCTTCCTTCAACGGAATCGAGCTAATCATCGACGGTGAAACGTGGATCTGGCCCATCGTGATCGACCATCCCGACGGGCCGTACCAGGTGGAGGCGGGCAACTTCAACGATCTGGCCAAGTTCTTCCCCGACTACTTCCCGCCCGACGCCTTCCACGACGATTACACCCAGGTCTCGGCGGACATGAACGATCCCAACTGGGTCAGCTCTGCCATCGTGGCTGCCCTGAGCCTGACGGCGTCGCGGGAGCAACTGAACGCCGTGCCTGACATCGGTTACAATGCGTTTATGGCCAACGCCCAGGATCCGTGGGCCGAGCTGGAGATTCTATCCTTTGCCTACAACCGGGGGATGGGTTCTCTGGCCAGCAAGAAGCTCTTCTCCGATAACCGGGAGCAAGCGCTGAACGTCCCGGACATCGTCGAAGCCTTCGAGATGGGCGGATTCGCCTCGCACGTCCCCACGGTGCGGGCGGTGACCGGCGCGATGAACGCCGAGACGAACGACATCTACGACGCTGAGATCACTTGGGCTGACATGGAACACTTCCTGTCGAAGTTGCGGACCTTCTTCGCCAACGGCGAGCCCTCGGACGCCGAATGGAACCAGATGACGCAGGACGTCCACCGGGCGTTCGACGTGCTGGCGGCCCACTGGGGTGGTTCCCACGTCTCTTTCCGCTACGATTTCCTGACCCTTCTACGGGTGATGAAACAATATCGACCGCTGCCTTATCACCCGCGACCGACCGGACAGGATTGGTACTATCAGGTGCAGAACCTATCGCCATAAACTTAGACGATCCAGACTTTGGAAGTCTCGAACGCTTATAGTGTCTAGGTAAGCGTTCAGGTGATTGAACTGTGGGACACGGACCGACACAGATTGCACGGATTTTTTCCCTTGAGTGCCAAGTAAGGCCTGCTTGATGGCCTCGATCTGTGTGAATCCGTGGAAATCTGTGTCCAATGTTCACCTGGCCTGAACGGTTACGTGTCTAGCAAACGACCATCAAGGTTTTTAAGGAGAAAAAAAGTGAATAGAAAAAAATTACTCGTTATCGCGACAGCGCTTCTGATCGGCGCTATGCTCCTGGTCAATATGGTCAGCGTGGCTGCTGATCCCATCCCGGAGTGGGCGCCCTACACCAACTACACCACTGGCGATCTGGTTACCTACGGCGGCGCGACTTACCAATGTATCCAGTCCCACATGTCGTTGCCGGGCTGGGAGCCGGCCAACGTGCCGGCGCTGTGGAAACTGGTGGGGGATGTGACGCCGACGCCAACCGACGAACCAACCGTGACGCCGGTCACGCCGACGCCGGTCACGCCGACGCCGGTCACGCCGACGCCGGTCACGCCGACGCCGGTCACGCCGACGCCGCCGCCAGACTGTCAGACCTACACCAGCACCGACGCCCCGAAGGATCTGCCCGTCGGCGCGACCTCGGTCAGTTCGGTGCTATACGTGGGCGAGGGCGGCGAGATTACGGACGTCAACGTCAGCGTGGACGTGAGCCATGGTTACGTGGGCGACTTGATCCTGACACTCTCTCACCAGGAGACCGGTCAGAGCGTCAGGATCGTGGATCGACCCGGTTTACCTGAACTCTGTGAACAATGGGGCTGCCGGGGCAACGACATTGTCGCAACCCTGGACGACGCAGCGAGTGAGTCGGTGGAGAATCAATGTGCAATCACCAGACCAACCATCAACGGCACCTTCAAGCCCAATGAGGCCCTGAGTAAGTTCAACGGCGAGGATCAGGCGGGTACCTGGGTGTTGCACGTGGAGGATGCCTATCCGCCAGATGACGGGGGCACGTTAAACGGTTGGAGCGTGGAGATCTGCACCGGCGCCGGGCCAACGCCCACGCCGGTCACACCGACGCCTATCACACCGACGCCCATCACGCCTACACCAGTCACGCCGACGCCGGTCACGCCGACGCCGCCTCCCGGTGACTATCGCGTCATCGGCTACTACCCCCAGTGGGGTATCTACGCCCGCAACTTCTTCATCAAGAACATCGATACCAGCGGTTCGGCTGAGAAATTGACCCACATCAACTACGCCTTCGGCAACATCGTCGATGGCGAGTGCATCATGGTCACCCAACAGGGGGTGATGGACGCATGGGCCGACTATCAGAAAGGTTTCACCGCCGACATCAGTGTCAGCGGTGTGGCCGATACGTGGGATCAACCTTTGAGGGGCAACTTCAATCAGTTGAGGCAGCTCAAGGAAAAACATCCACATCTCAAGGTGTTGATCTCTCTCGGCGGCTGGACCTGGTCGGGCGGCTTCTCCGACGCGGCTATGACGGCGGCCTCTCGTCAGCGGGTGGCCCAATCCTGCATCGATCTGTACATCAAGGGCAACTTGCCCAAAGCGGGTGAACAGGGAGGCCCTGGCGTCGCCGCGGGTATCTTCGACGGCATCGACATCGACTGGGAATACCCGGTCGTCTGCACCAGCGCAAATCCCAACTGCGACCCGGCCGATAAAGAGAACTTCACACTGCTGCTGGCCGAGTTCCGCCGCCAGCTCGACGAAATCGACCCCAACTTGTTGCTGACCATCGCTGGCCCGGCTGGTGAGGACAAGTTCCAGGAGACGGAATTGGACAAGATTCACCATTACCTGGACTTCATCAACCTGATGACCTACGATTTCCACGGGGCATGGGATAGCACCGGTCCGACCAATTTCCACTCGCCGTTATATGCTTCGCCTAACGACCCTTCCACGGGCATCGTCAGAAAGTATTACGCCGACTACGCCATAGGCGCCCACCTGGACGCCGGCATCCCGGCCCATAAGCTGGTTATGGGCGTACCCTTCTACGGGCGGGGTTGGAGAGGGGTGACGAACCAGAACAACGGACTCTACCAATCGGCCACCGGCCCGGCCCCGGGGACTTACGATAACGGCGTGGAGGATTACAAAGTATTGAGGAACCTGAACTATCCTGAATACCGGGACGAGCAATACACCCAGGCCTACTGGATCTTCAACGGCGATATCTTCTGGAGTTTCGACGATCCGGTTTCGATGGCCAACAAGATGAACTACATCAAGGCGAAAGGTCTGGGCGGCGCGATGATCTGGGCGCTGGATGGGGATACGCCCAACGGTGAATTGATCAACGTCGTGCACAACGGGCTCAACAACTGAGGCGTAAGGGGTAGCGATTCAATAACGCGGCTTTCGACGACAGAAACCTGAGCGGGGCGAACGATTGACGATTCGCCCCGCTCTGTTTGCCCCTCACCAGGCGAGAAAGCGGGTTTAGGGCAATACGGTTTAGATAAGCTGGGGGTATCTACTCACCTTGCGCCCGCCGGATCACAATCCGGAAGCCGGATCGTAATCCGCTCTGCACATATATACTGAGCAGCAGTTACGTATTCTGTTCCTGCTTCATGAGGCTGATGCCGTTCTAACGGCCAAATTCTTGAGCCAAGCGCTCGACGGTCAGGTGAATCATAGTGGGACGCCCATGAGGACACGTGAGCGGGTTCTCACACTGCTCCAGGGCGCGTATCAGTTCCTCCATCTCGGCCCGAGACATCACCTGACCGGCCTTGATCGCGGCCCGCTTGCACACGTGCCGCGCAACCTTTTCCTCCAGCGTCTCCACCAGGGGCGCGTCCCCCGCGTCCAACGCCGCCGCGACGTCCTCCAGCACGTTGCCAGGGCTGGCCTGGGCGACGATGGCGGGCACAGCCCGCACCAGCATCGTATTTCCGCCAAAGGGCTCCACTTGAAATCCCAAACTATCCAAAACCTCCAGGTGCTCCTCCAGCAGGCCCGCGGCCTCGGCCCCCAATTCGACGCTTTGAGGTTCCAGCAGGACCTGCGAGGCGACCCGGGCCTGTTCACGCTGAGACAACAACTGCTCGAACAGCACCCGTTCGTGAGCGGCGTGTTGATCGATCAGGTACATCCCCGCCGGCCCCTCGGCGACGACGTAGGTGGCGCCCACCTGCCCAATGACGCGCAGCGGGGGGATCCGGTCGGTCGCTGGCGCCAGCACGCTCTCCTCCGCATCGCTCCTGTCGGACGCCCTTTCTTCGAAGCGAAGCTGTCTCCCGGTCGCTGATGATTCCAGGTGGGATAAGCGGTCGAGACGCTCCTCCCGGCGGCGGTCAAACGATGTGGGCCAGGCCATGGCCGTCCGGGTCGCGACCGGCGTCGGCGACCGTTGGAGCAGCGTCTGGCGCACCGCTTTCTGGACGGCCCGGAAGACGACGTCGCCATCCCGGAAGCGCACCTCCGATTTGGCCGGGTGTACGTTCACGTCCACGTCGGCCGGCGGCAAGTCGACCATCACCACCGCCAGGGGATAGCGTCCGTGGGGGATCAGGGAATGATATGCCTGGATGACGGCGTAGCTCAAACTGGCGTCCTGTACCCACCGCCCGTTGACGAAGAGCGTGATGTAGGTCCGATTGGCCCGGTGCAGAGAGGGCGGGCTGACGAAACCGGTCACGCGAATATCAGGAGCCGGCTGCGCATCTGCCGGGGTGATTTCCAGGAGAGCGGCCCCAATCTCCAGGTTGTAGACCGCTATCAGGACGTCGCGCAGGCCGCCGCTGCCTGGAGACTGAAAAGTTACCTTGTCGTCGTGAGCGAGGGTAAAGCGAATTTGGGGATAGGCCATCGCGTAGCGGGTGAGCCAGGCGTCGATGTGCCGGCGCTCGGTTCGGTTCGTGCGCAGGAACTTGCGGCGAGCGGGGACGTTGAAGAACAAATTCTCGACAGACACCCCCGTGCCGGGGGGACGCCCGCTTTCCTGGCGGGTGATGATGCGTCCGCCTTCGATTCGCAGCAACACGCCGATGCTTTCGTCGGCTGCTCGTGTCACGAACGTCACATGGCTGACGGCAGCGATAGAGGCCAAGGCCTCACCCCGGAACCCCAATGTGGTGATGCGATCCAGATCGTCCGCCGAGTTCAGTTTGCTGGTCGAATGGCGCTCGAAAGCGATCTCGACCTCGTCGGCCGGGACGCCGAGGCCATCGTCAGCCACGCGAATGAGCTTTTTCCCACCATCGCGGGTTTCCACACGAACGTCCCGTGCGCCAGCGTCTATGCTATTTTCGACCAATTCTTTGACGACAGACGCCGGCCGCTCGACCACTTCACCGGCGGCAATCTGCGACGCGACGTCCCTGGACAACACCCGAATTGGCATAAAGCCCTCCTTTGAGTCCATTTAGGAGTTACGCAGTTAGCTCATCAACAACCGGAATTAGCCACGAATTTTGCTTTTCTATTCGTGGCTGCACTGAAATAAGCCTAGATTTCACCACAGAGACACAGAGAGCACAGAGAATTTAACATTTTACTCAAAAAAATTCACGGTTTGGCACGATTTACGTAAAAATTTTGGCTCTCTGGTAGTTCGCCTGGTTGGCTTAGCAAGTGGTCAGCTTTTCGCCACGAATTACACGAATTGTCACTAATTTTGGGTTTTTCGTGTTAATTCGTGCAATTCGTGGCTAATCTCTGACCGCGGCCATGCGAAATCCCAAAGAATCAATTTTTCTCCTTGTTCTCGGTGGCTTTGTGCTAAGATGACCTTTTTTCAGTAGAGTCATTCGTGAAATTCATGGCAGAGAAAGCCTCAACTGCGTAATTTGACAATGGCACATTACAGCGCACAGCGGTTAAAACCGCGTGGCTACAGCGCGTAAAAATCACGCATTGCAAAACCTGCTTTCGCAGGTTAGTTTATAGTCGGCGTAGGCCGACTTTGCAGTTGTGGCCCGCGAATTTATTCGCCGGGGACAAATGTGCCATTGTCAAGGTAACTCCTACCATTATCAAGGGGATTTTATCACACAAACTGACCCAGGCAAAGCGCACAAAGGGCTGAAATTGTGAACGTTTGACTTTTTAGCGCCCTTGGGGTAGCATGTTTGTGGTCGTGCTAGACGGGGAGCTGGCGGTGCCTTGTACCCGCAATCCGCCATAGCGGGGTTGAATTCCCTCCCCGAGGAATGTCCTGCTTGATACTGCCCTGGTTATCTGGTGTCGAAGACTGGGTCCTGCGCGGCAGAAATCTCCGAACCCCGTCAGGTCCGGAAGGAAGCAGCGGTAAGGAGTATCTCTCTGGGCGCCGCAGGGGTGCCTGGTCGGAGCCGGGTAGCCCGGGTAAGGCGAGTAGTCCGTTTCGACGGGAGGGTGCACGACCAAAAACAAGACGTCGCCGGATCAAAAGATCGGGGGCGTCCTGGTATTTGGAAAGACCAGATTGATGAATACGCCAGGCGGCGGTCATACCGCCGCTTCTGTGTTATAATCTCGTAAACATTTATCCCTTTCGGGTATATCCATGAATTACATTCAAATTCCACGCGGGCTGAAGGTGCTCGTGGCCTTGATCTTCATCTTCGGCGCCATGGCCGCGGGTTATCAGAACAGTATGACCCCCATCACCCTGGTCGTTGATGGGCAGGAATATGCATTGCACACGCATCAGAAGACCCTGGGCGCGTTTTTGATGGACATCGGTCTGACCCTTCACCCCAAAGACATCATCTACCCACGACGAATGGATACTCCCCTGCAATCCAATATGCACGTCGACGTGCAGCGGGCTCAACTCGTCCACATCAACGCCGACGGTCATCACGCATCTCACTATACCCATTCTGGATCAATCGATCTGATCTTGCAAGAAGCGCGTCTGTCGGTCAATCCCTACGACGAGATAAGGGTCGAAGGCCAGATTCACCCACTCGACGCCGGACTGGATGATCTGAAACCGGCCCAGATCACGATTCGTCGCGCCACCCCCTTTACGTTGCACGATGGCGAAAATACCTCGACGCACCACAGCATAGCCAATACCGTGGGAGAGGCCCTGCGCCACGCCGGATTGACGCTTTACCTGGCCGACGGCGTCGAGCCGGCGCTGGGGGAACGGCTATCGGCGGGTATGCACATCCACGTCAATCGCTCGAAACCAGTCACGGTTCAAGTGGATGGTCGCACGATGCGCGCCCGCACACACCGGGAGCACGTGGGAGAGGTGCTGGCCGATCTCGGCGTGATATTGACCGGTCAGGATTATGCCGAACCGCCGCTCGACGATGAATTGGGGGAGCAAACCTCGATTCGAGTGGTCCGGGTCAGCGAGCGATTCTTGATCGAACAGGAGCCTATCCCCTTCGAGATCCTCTGGCAACCCGATCACGATCTGGAGATCGATCACGAACGGGTGATGCAAGAAGGCGCCCGGGGTGTACGCGAACGGCGCATCCGGGTACGCTACGAGGACGGACACGAGATAGCGCGGGAGGTTGATAGCCAATACGTCGCCGTCCCACCGACCAACAAGGTATTTGGGTATGGGACCAAAGTCGTCGTCCGGACTCTCGACACCCCCTCGGGGCCGGTCGAGTATTGGCGCAAGCTGCGCGCGTTGGCGACCTCCTACTCGGCTGGGACGGCGGGGACACCGAGATCGAGCCCCTGGTATGGCCGCACGGCCACCGGTATGCAGATGAGACACGGTATCGTGGCTGTCGATCCCCGGGTGATCAAACTGCACAGTCATGTGTATGTGCCCGGATATGGCGTTGGCATCGCCGGCGATACGGGCGGCGCCATCAAGGGACGGCGAATCGACCTGGGATACGACGACGACAACCTGGTGCTCTGGTACCGGTGGGTGGACGTCTACCTCCTCACGCCTGTGCCCGATCAGATTCGGTACGTTCTGGATTAGACGTTTCAATGGACGTATTGGAAGTACTGAGGCGATGGGACGTTCAACCCAGCAAAGGCGCTGGGCAGAACTTCCTCGTCGATCCGGTCGTTTTGCAGAAAATCGTCGCTGCCGCCGACTTGACTTCCGACGACGTCGTCCTGGAAGTGGGGGCAGGGGTCGGGAACTTGACCGAGCGTCTGGCCCTGGCGGCCGCTCACGTCGTGGCCGTCGAGATGGATCGCGACCTGATCCCGGTGCTCCGGAGCACACTGGCTCGTTTCGACAACGTCACGCTGGTCGAAGGGGATATCCTGGACCTCAACCCGGCTGACCTGCTCGGTGATTTTATCCCCCCCCTGCGTTACAAGGTCGTCGCTAACCTGCCCTACTACATCACGTCGGCCATCCTCAGGCATCTGTTAGAGACGACTTATAAGCCCTGCCAGATGGTACTGACGATGCAGTGGGAGGTGGCGAAGCGCATCGTGGCCAGACCAGGGGATATGAGTCTGCTGGCCGTCAGCGTTCAATTTTACGGACAACCCCAGAAGCTCTTTCGCATCAAGGCCGGCAGCTTTTACCCCGCCCCGCAGGTAGATTCGGCCGTCGTGCGGATCGATCTGTACGACACTCCCCCGATACCGGCCGATGATCAGGCTGACTTCTTTCGCGTCGTGAAGGCCGGATTTTCGCAGCGGCGCAAGCAACTCCGCAACACGTTGGCCGCCGGCCTCCGAATGCTGCCCGACGAAGTGGAGACGAAACTCCACGCCATCGGCGTCGATCCCCAGCGGCGCGCCCAGGCGCTGACCATTGACGAGTGGGTCAAGATCACCGAGGTGTTAAACCCCTGATCGATCTGTTTGTGTTTTCTCCTCCTTTCCCCTAATTCTTTCTCCTTCCTCATGCAAAGCCATGCAACGAAATCGAAACGAAATTGTAACGTCTTTCCTGTCCCGTTTATGCTATATTACAAGTAGTTTCGAGGCTCTCTGCTAGTTCGCGTGCTCGGCTTAGCAAGCGGTCAATTTTTCGCCACGAATGACACGAATTGTCACTAATCTTTGGGTTTTTCGTGTTGATTCGTGCAAACCTGTCCTGAGCGTAGTCGAAGGATGCGTGGCCAATCTCTCACCGTGACCAAGCGAAATTCTGAAGGCCCGCAAGACTTCGCTATCGGTAATTCCTTTTTGTTCTGGCTTGTCCCAGTTCAGGAAACTCTGATGGATAAGGATAAAAAACCCCAAGAGACCACCATTGGCTCCCAAGTCACATTGATCGGTCAGATGGATACCGATCGACCTATGCATATCCGGGGAATTTACGAGGGGGATCTGTCAGTCGCCAACTTGGTCTTCGTCGAAAAATGTGGCATGTCCAGTGGCAATATCGTGGCGGAACACGTCGTGGTGCATGGCGTCGTTGTTGGCAGCGTGCGAGCCACGCGGGTCGAAATTCGGAGCAGCGGCAAGGTATGGGGCAATGTGTGTGCCTATACTTTTTACATTGAGCCAGGGGGATTTGTCCGGGGCCAGATTATCACGCCTGCCCGGCCTGGTGATACGAATTGGGATGTGGAACTTCCCGTCAATCTCGCGACCCTGCCTTTGCAACCGATGCGGGAAGATGCGCTGGATCATCTGCTAGAAGAGTTGGAGACGGTCGCTCAAAAGACCTTCATGCCCGACGACGTGCTGTTGCGGCCCCAACCTTTGCAAGTTAAACGGGCGCTGGCGCGAGTCGCCGACGCCAAAAACTGGATGATCCTGCAGCTTCAATTGGAATACCGCGCATTACAGGAGGCGTTCGAAGAACGAGAGGCCCTGATCGCGCTTTTCCAAGACGAAACTGAGCAGATGGGCAACGGACGCGAAGCCTCTCTGGTCCGGCAAACTATCGTTCTGGGCAATCAATTGCAACGCCTGCGCAAGGCGGCTGTGCAAAGACAACAGAGCCTATCCCGGCTGCAGCTCGAATTGATCGAGACACGCCTGTCGTTGCAGGCCGCGCAAAACGAGGTCGAAAACCTGCGCGACGACTTGAACAGACAGAAAGTCGAGCAAGAAGTGGGGCCAAGCGCTGGAGTTGGACACGATCAGCGCTATGATGATGAAGATGCTGCTGCTGAAAACAGATTGACCACGCACGCCGGGCCATCCACCGTCGATCTCGCCGCCATCGTTGCAGAGCGAGATCAAGCAACGGTCGAATTGGAAGAGGCGCGAGATCAAATAGAGACCCTGAAGCAGCGACTCGCCCACCTCCAGGAAGAAAAAGCAACTGCGACGAAAACCGTGGCCCAACTTCAAGACACATTGGAAAAAGCCCAGGGACAAAAGGTGGATTTGGCGGTCCGATTGTCGCGTGCCAGGAGAACCGTAGAACGCGAAGATATACTGACGGCCAAAGTGGCGGCATTGCGGGATGCCCTGGAGACGAGCCAACGACAGAAGTCTGATCTGGAACAGACTGTGGAACGGTTGACGAACGAACGAGATGTGATCCGAGAGACACAGAAACAGAAAATGGTCAATCTGGCCAGCGCCATGGCCCGGAGCGAGCGTTTGGTGTCTGAGCAGGACGACCTGCGGGAGCAAATAGATCATCTCCAGGATACGTTAGCGCATAGTCGTTTGAAGACGGTCGATTTGGAGCAAACAATCGCCCACTTGACCCAGGAACGGGATGAAGCGCGCGCGATCCAAGCACAAGAACAGACAAAAGAAGAGACGTCTCGCCAGCAAAGCGTTTTGATGCAGACCATCGAGCGCCTGGAGAGCGAACGGGACGCCGCCTATGAAGAACGAGAAAAGCAGGAGACCGTGATGGCCGGTTTACAACTGGATTTGAATACCGCCCTGGAGAGTGTCGAGCAATTAATGGCCAAACGGGACGAGCTTCGCAACGCACTGGCCACGGCGGAGCGGGAAAAAGAAAGGTTGGCGGAGAAGAGCAAACAGATAACCAACGAGCGCGATATGGCCCGGGCGGCGCGGGAGCGAGGACAGGCCTCGCTGGCCAACCTGCGCCAGGAGCTGGACGCCGCCGCGGCCCGCGTCCAGCAGTTGGCGTCCGAGCGAGACACACTGCGGGAAGAGATCGCCCACCTGCGCGAGACCGCCCAGACTGCCGAGGCCCTTCAGGCCGACCTTTCGGTGCTGCGCGAGGCGCTGGCGGCGGCGGAACGGGAGCGAGACGCGCTGCGCGAGGAGCAGGAAAAGGAGCTGGAAGCGCTGGCCGAGGCGCGAGATGCAGCCCAGACCGCCCAGGAGCAGGAACTGGAGGCCGCCGCGGCCCGCGTCCAGCAGTTGGCGTCCGAGCGAGACACACTGCGGGAAGAGATCGCCCACCTGCGCGAGACCGCCCAGACCGCCGAGGCCCTTCAGGCCGACCTTTCGGTGCTGCGCGAGGCGCTGGCGGCGGCGGAACGGGAGCGGGACGCGCTGCGCGAGGAGCAGGAAAAGGAGCAGGAAGCGCTGGCCGAGGCGCAAGATGCAGCCCGGGCACTGCAGGAACAAAGACAGGCGTCACTGATCGAGTTGCAAGCCGATTTGAGCGCGGCGCTGGAATGCATCGAGGCTTTACAATCGGAACGGGATCACTTGCAGGAGGAGGCCATCCAACTCAGGAAATCCCTGGGGGCCAATGAGGCCCGTCGGGTCGAAATGGCCAAACAACTGGCCCTCATAGCCGCCAACCAGGAACGAGAGAGCCCATTGCCGGCGGATGTGACGGCGCTGCACGAAGCGCTGGCGATCTCTGAGCACAAGCGGAAAGCACTGACCGAAGAACTGAAACAAGTCCAGCAGACCAGTCAAGCCCTCGTTGAGGAACAGCGCCAATCGGACCTGCGGGATCTGGACGAGCGCTCGGATGACACCAAGGCAGAGATTGAACAGATCGTTGGGGAGCGGGATCGCGCCCAGGCCAAATGGGAGCAGGCACAGGCGAGTATCGCACAACTCAACGCCGATTTGAAAGCGGCTCGGCGGCGCATCGTCCGGCTGAAAGATCGGCTGACCGAGCAGGAAGCCGGCGTGGAGCACGGCGTGGAGCACGGCGTCAGTCTGAAGGAAAAGATCTTGCACGAGTCCAACGTGCACGTGGCCTATTGTCTCCGGTGCCGTGCGCAACGTCTCGTCTCAGAAGTGCGAGAGATCGAGATGCCCAATGGTCAACGAGCCGTCAAGGGTCGCTGCGCCGTGTGCGGTGCGGGATTATTCAGCCAGATCCCAGAAGGCCATCAGGTGACCCAAGATCTGTTGGCGTTCTTGCGTTAGAATCGAGGAGCAGATGCGTCGAAGGAACAAGAGACGGATGAGGAGAAAGTACGTTTACCGGGGCATCGTGAGCCTCGCGTTGTTCGTCGTGATGCTGTGGGCCGGCGAGGCCAGGGCCGGGCGCTACTGGTTGGCCCCGGCGCCGGCCGCACCGGGCGATCCATTCCCTCTCGTCCAGGGGGCCGGCGATCTTTTTCGACCGGTTGTGGCGATGGACGGCAGCGTCGTCGTGTGGTACGCCTGGAGCGATGACGGGTTGGACGTGTTTGGGTTGGCGCTGGAGGCGGGTCAGCCACAGGGCGCCCCCTTCACTATAGGAGGCGGTCCCGGCGAGCAAGCGGCGCCCGCGATCTCGCCGGGGAGAGAGGGAGACGGCTACCTGGTGGTGTGGCACAGCCGGCGAGACGAGGCGGCCGATTTTGACGTCTATGCCCGCTATCTCGACGCCAGAGGGCGGCCGGTCGATGATCCATTCCCCGTGGCGGCTGGCCTGGGGGACCAACTCCGCCCCGCCGTCGCTTATGCCCCTGTCGTGGACCGGTTCGTCGTCGTCTGGCAGGGGCGGCGCGCCGGGGCTGAATTCGATCTGCACGCCCGGCTGATACCATCCTTGCCTCGATTGCGAGAGCAGGACGGCGAGATAAGCGGCGGAACCTTCACCGTCAGTTCAGCCCCTGGCGATCAACTCACGCCGGCCGTGGCCTGCGAGATCGAAGCGCCCCGCTGCCTGGTCGCGTGGATGGATACCCGGAACGCCAACACGCTGGACACCGACATCTTCGGGCGCATGATCGACGCCAACGCCGGGACTGTCCTGGGCGACGAGATCGACGTGGCGGTGGAGAGATGGTACCAGGACTCGCCAGCCGTCATCTACAACCCCGTCAGCCGGGCTTACATGCTCGTTTGGAACGACGACATCGAAAGCCAGCTTGTGAGCAGCGACGGGCGTTCTATTGGCGGGCGGATAAACGTCTCTCGAGAAAGCCCATTCCAATACAAGCCGGCCATCGCCGTCAACGCTGCGGGCAATTACCTCATCGTATGGGAAGATGGACGCCGTCAGGCAATCCGAGGCATGGACATCTACGGCCAACGGCTCTCGCCCGACGGCGCGCCGCTGGGACGCAACTTTGCCCTATCGACCGAAGCGCACAATCAATACGCCCCAACAGTGGCGTTCGACCCTCGCCTGGGAGCATTTTTCGCTGTATGGGAAGATGATCGAGAAAGTGATGACGATGGAAACAGCTACCTCGTCCTGTACGGACAAATCCTATCCGACGATGCCGATGACGAGAAGACGCATTAGCTCGATAAAGGCACATCGTCGCTGGAGGCCCCTGGCCTTCGTCGCCCTGTGGTTGCCGTTCGTCGTGGCGTCCTTGCTCTACTCGCCGTTGCCGAAATTGGAACGAACAGCCGTCGATGCCGTTGATGCCGACGAACAGCGGTTGCTGGGGGCTTTTGACCTGCCCGCCGAACCGATCATGCTCGTGTTCCATCGCGCTGGGGGCCTCGCGCCACAGGACCGGGCCTACTTCAGACGTATCGGACAGGACGTGGGCAAGCACACAGCTTACGGAGAGGCAGAAGGTGAGACCTATGCCCTCGCCCTGGCTTCCAGCGCGCACGTCCAGGAGACGGCTGAACGCCGCGCGGCCCTCCAGGGTTCTCCCGATGGCCTGTCGACGTACGTCACCGGGAAGCGCGCCCTGGCCTACGATGCCGCCGTCGCGTGGCGGGAGAGCCGATGGCTGGTGCTGGTTGGCTGCGGGATCGTCGCCGCTTTGGCCGCGTTATTCAGCAAATTTGGCCTCTCCCGCGCCGTGCTCGTGGGGCTCAGCGCCAGCTGCGTGGGAGCGATGGCGAGTGTATTGGCCGCCCTGCTCGCCCCGCCATTGACCGTTGCCCTGAGCACCACTCTCTCCGCCGGGTTGGCCGGGACGTGGTCCATACGTCTGCTCTCGCCCCGTCGTCCAGACGATTCGCCTCCCGTCCCGGCGGTGAGACGCGGCGCACCGGCGCAGGCTGGCATGGCCTCTCTCACGTCACCCACCGTGTCCAGGTTGACGCCGTTACAGCACGCCATCGTCCAGGCCGGTGAAGGAACGTTGCTCCAGGCCTTCATCGTCATCGCCGGGTTAGCCGGCTTTCTGTTCAACTTGAGAACGGGGATCGCGTTATTTCTGGGCGTACTCGTAGCCATTGCATTCAGTTTGAGCGGCGCGCCCGCGCTCATCGCCCTCCTGGCGCGTCCCCGCCATCCCCGCCCCCCGGGCGAGCCAAAACCGCATAAGGGATTTCGCCTGGGACTGGCGGTGCTTCTGGCAGCGGGCGTATTCTGGCTGACGCCCAGTGCCCATCCCATCGACGCGGTCCCGTCGTCAGCGGCGTCGGCTGTGGGATACGACCTGTTGCGCGCCAGCGCCATCATCGGGCGCGCGATGCCTTTCCACCTGTTGGCGCAGGCGCCCACGGCCGGGCGCAGCGACACCAGTTTGGCCGCCCTGGACAACTTGATCGCCGACCTGGAAAATCGAGCGGAGATCGCCGCTGTAGAGGGGCAGGAAGCCCTACAAGCACGGCCCGGCCCGCCGGCGCCGGTAGAAGAGTGGCTGAGCGGGCGGGAGGGCGTCGCCGGCGCCCTGGCAAAGGACCTGGAAGTGCAAGCGGGCGCGCTGGCGACAGTGATCGACGTGCTGGAGCGCATACCCTCGGCGACCGCCAGCCCGGCGCCAATTTCAACCAGTCAATCCCTCACGACGTCGTTGAACGAGACCCGCGTCCGTCTCGACGAGGTCAGAGATACCTTGACGACGGCCAACGCGATGTTGGACAGCGTGCCCATCGAGTTCCCGGAGATCGCTCCCCGGATGCGCAACGTGCCGGCTCTGAAAGCGCTGCCCGACATTTTGGCCCATGCCGTCGCTGACCTGGCCGATATATCGGCCGATATATCGGCGGACCTATCAACCATCGTTACGAGCGCCTCTCCGCAGCGCAGCACGTCTGTATCCGTAAACGAACAACTTGCACCGGTGCAGGCTGAATTGACCCGTTCGCTGTCGGCGCTGGAGGACCTGGCGATCCGCACGTTCGCTCTGCAAGAGGATCTGAACGCCGCCGAGGCTCAATGGGCCAGCGCTGCCCTGGGAGATCCGGCGCCGGTCACGCCCAGCCCGTATCTGGTCAGCCACGACCTGATCCGCTTGGCGCTCGTCCCGGCCGGCGACCCATACGCGCCGGCGACCCTGGAGAGCGCCTCGACCTTGTTGCAAATCATTCAGGACGCGCGGACCAAGGGGCCGTTATCAGACAGCGCCCTTTCATTGTATGGTACACCCGTGGCCGCTAACGCCCGGAAGGATCGACACTTGCATAATCTGTGGTTCCCTGGTACCATTCTGGCGACTCTGACGACGATGCTTTGTGCCTGGGGCGCGCTATCACGAGCTGGTCCGGCGCTGCGCTTGGCGGCTGGCGCGTTGTTGAGCAGTCTGGCGGGCGTGGGGTTGGCCGCCGTGCTGGGACCTGTGGATGTTGGCGTCCTGGCCTCGGCCGGGGTAGTTGTAGTGGCTGTCGCGGGCGGCCGGATGGCCGCGGGATGGATATCCACGGCCGAGACGTTGGCCCTGGCGCTTCCTCCACTGTGCCTGGGATTGACCGGCATCCCTGCCCTGGCGACCATGGGCATCGTCACGAGTAGTGGGCTGCTGGCGGGGCGCCTGCTTGTCGCGCCGTCCTGTGGACATCGTCGGCCCGCCGAAATGGAGTGAAAGTATGGATGCTGAGTATATGAAATTGGTCGTGACCGGATCCTTCAACGCTGGCAAGACGACGTTCATTCAGACGGTCAACGAGATCGATGGCGTCAGCACCGAGGTCCAGACTATGGAGAAGCGCAATGTCAAACGTCAGACCACGGTCGCGATGGACTTTGGCCGGGTGACGTTATCCGGCGGTCTGCGATTGCACCTGGTGGGCACACCCGGCCAGCGTCGTTTCTCCTTTATGTGGGAGACGTTGATTCTGGAATGCAACGGCGTATTGATGTTGGTGGATAGCAGCGAAGCGGAAAGCCTGGATGAGACCAGCCGGATGTTCGATTTCTTCGCCGTGCGACTCGGCGACGCGCCGATGTTCGTCGTGGCAAACAAGCAGGATCATCCCCAGGCGCTTTCACCGACCAGGATCGAGCGATCCTTGAATCTGGTCACTGCGGGATGTGGCGGGAATGGGGGGCGAGAGGTGGCCCTGTTGCCAGCGCCGGGTTGCGTGGCCCACGATCGCGCTTGTGTGCTCGCCATACTGGAAAGCATCGCCCCGCACCTCGAGCAACGGGGCAATGGCGCAGGGGAATCAAGGCCTTGAAAGCTGACCCCATGTTCTGAAAAGTTGACCTTAAGAACAGGAATAGGACGCAGATCAACACAGATGAACGCTGTTTTTTGTCTGCGAAATTCTGCGTCCAAAAAGACTTGTCAGTCAAGCAGGCCCTGAAACAGAAAAATAATTGGGAGGCATGATGAACGGATCGAATGCAGGAGGAAATGGCGCCTCGATGTCCTCGTTGGAAAATCGGCTGACCGAAGAGATTCAGGAGATCGCCGACATCGTCCGCCAGGTGCCGGCGGAGGATCCCCTGGGGCGGCTATTGATGCGCGTCATCCGGCGCCGGCCCTACATCCGGGCGTTAGCGATGATCAGTCCTGGCGGAAAGCTCTGGGCCTCGGCGTTGCCCCAGGACGTGGAGGCGGAAAGTATAGCCGCAATGGCCGCTCCTGTCGCCTTGCTGGGGCGGCGGGTCGCCCTGGAACAATTGGGGTCCGATATGCGCCAGACGTACGTAGAGGGCGAGGGCGGGTACGCCATCCTCCGGACGGTGGGGCAAGAGGCGGTGTTGCTCATCCTGGCCTCGACTGACGCGAACCTGGCCCTGGTCTTGCACGACGCGGATCTGTTAGAGCAGCACGTTGCCCGCGTTCTCGGCGTATCCACCCCAGGCGCTGAAACGTGGACCGATGCCGCGCCGTCGATAGAGAAACTGCGCCGAATGCTCGGTGAAGGTCAAGGGCTGGAGGATCAGATCACTCACCTGAACGCCCTGCAGGCCAAACTGGAGTCGCTGGACCTGGGCTTGTTCCCAGAGCGGGTGCACGCTATTCGAAGCCGCCTGGAAGCGCCCACTTGCATCGAGGAAATTGAAGCCGATTTGATCGCTTTGGAACAGGACGTGATGGCTACGTTTGAACAGGATATGGCCTCGTCCGTCGCCGAACCGGGCGAGAGCGAGCAAGTCTATCGAGAGCATTCATATGTAAGGAGAGCGTTGAAATGGTTAGCATCGATGATCGAATCCGAAGATTAGGCGCGCTGCTGCGCCAGATGCAAGGATTGACGCCCAACATCGAGGCTTCAGCTATCGTCAGTCCTGATGGTCTCGTTCTGGCCTCGTCGCTGCCCGATGGCACAGACGAAGAGGAGCTTGGCGCTATGTCGGCGGCGGTGCTCACGTTGGGCGAGCGTATTGCACGAGAACTGCTTTCGGGCCGGGTCAAACAGGTCTACGTCGAAGGAGAGGGAACCGGTTACGTCTTCTTGACATCTATTGGCAATGAGGCTATCCTAGTAACACTGGCCAACGTCGACGCCAAGTTGGCCCTGGTCTTCATGGATATGGGACGTATCGCCGCGGAGGCGCGTCAGATCTTGCAAGAGGATTTATTGACCGAGGTGGAGGAGACGTCAGAGACTGTCCCAGCACTTGGTTTGCAAGACCCGTTGCAAGAGCAGTGACCGATGATGTTAGACGCTAACGTCGCCTGAGCGCTGACTGACGTATCATCTCAATCAACCGGGGCAAACTCGCTCGGGCCGGTCTCCTGACCGTGTCCGCTGTGGCTCGGTCGGGAGACCGGCCACAGCTGTCCCACGCACCCGCGCTCTCGTCGACCGCGCCGTGTGTCCGCTGTGGCTCGGTCGGGAGACCGGCCACAGCTCCCCAACTTATTGAGAAGATACCTGACTGACTTCCGATAGTAACTGCTCAGGCTAGTCCCTGCTCAGGCTAGTCCCTTGCTGCGATGGAGAGTGGGGCCCCCGCCCATCCGCTGCAAACGGGCGCTAGGCTGAGCAGCAGTTACTTCCGATAAATGGTGGAGGGGTGCGTTTCAAATGATTTGAACCTTGTTCGTAGTACGCGCGCTGGGTAGCGGCTTCAGCGCGTTTTTACGGCGATAAATCGCCTACTACAAACTTGGCCTCAAATCAAATGAAACGCACCCAAATGAAACACGCCCTGGTGGAGGTGATGATATGATGACCATACGACCCGCCTCATATATCACGAGCTTATGGGGGAAATCACGCTTTTTTACGCTGGTTATCGCTGTAGTCATGGGACACATCCTGTTACTCATCGGCTGCACACCGGCACCAAGGCAGCAGATCCCGGAACTGGGCCACGAGCATCCCACAATGGCGCCATCGTCTGACGCCGGAGAAGTGATCGTCGCGCCCAGTGCTCAGAACTCGGGTGAGGCCGGTTGGGCCGGTGAAGATGGGCAGCAATCTCTCATCCTGTGGATGAACCCATCAGTGGTGGACTTGACGGTCGGGGAATCCAGAATCATACAGGTACAGGTGGACAGACCGCAGGCCATGCACAACGTCGAGTTGCGCATTGAGTTCGATCCGAAATACGTCCGGGTGGAGGATAGCGACCCGAACACCGCCGGGGTGCAAATTCAGGCCGGAGATACCCCCGCAGCTTCCCAGGTGCAGCGCAATGAAGTCAGCAACGAGTCAGGCGTCATCATTTACCATGCCGCGCAGACGGCCAATAGCATCGAGAGTGTGAGCGGCATGGTGGCGAACTTCACGATACGGGCATTGATGGAAGGGGGCAGTCCTTTGCGCTTCGGTTTCGTCACGCTCCGGGATGAAAACGGCAATCCGCTCCCGACGCCTGAATGGGTGAGCGGCCTGGCCATCATCAGCGTCGACGGCGTCGTGGATGCGCCGACAGCCCAAGCCGTATCGGAAGGGACCTTTCACGTGGTGCAGCCGGGGGATACGCTCGCTGTGATCGCTCAGCGTTACAATACGACGATCGAGAGTCTGTCTGCACTCAATGGGTTAGCGGAGCCAAACGGAATCTGGGTTGGACAGGTGTTGGTCCTGAAACACGCCGAGCCATGATTCAGTGACAGGCGCTTTTGCCGTATCATCTCAATAAACCGGGGCAAACTCGCTCGGGCCGGTCTCCCGACCGAGCCACAGCGGGCACGGTCAGGAGACCGGCCACAGCTCCCCAACTTATTGAGAAGATACCTTTTTCCTCCTTTGCTCCCGCTGGATCACAATCCGGCGGTTTCGGGGCAGGAAAGCGCTTTTCTCGCTCCGCCGAGTGGTGGATTGTGATTCACTACGCACAGAAAGCAAGGCGGAACTCCGCCGCTATTAAAGCGTCCGGACTTACGCTTCTTCGATTACACCAACCTCTCCGGCCATAGATCGATTTTTCCAAGGATTCTCTCTTCGTACCAGGTGACCGTCGTCCTCAAACCCTCTTCGACCGGCGTGCTGGGGTTGTATCCCAACACCCTCCGGGCTTTGTCGATCTTGGCGTGGGTCTTCAACTGATCGCCAGGCCGGCGCGGCCTGTGATCGATCCTGGCCTGTCGCCCAATGATCTCCTCGACGGTTTGGATTCCCTCTCCCGTGGTGATGGCGGTGTCGGAACCGATGTTGAATATCTCGCCAATGCAGCGATCCAGGTTGTCCATCACGGCAACCAGCCCATCGACGATGTCGCCCACGTAGGTATAACTGCGCAAGTGGTGCTCGCTGCCCTCGAATAGCGGGAATGCTCGATCCTCCAAGATACAGCCAATCAGTTTGGGGTACAACTTCTCCGGTCGCTCGCGGGGGCCATAGACGGAGTAAAGGCGCGTTGAACAGGCGGGGAATCCCTGATCACGATGGTGGGCCAGCGCCAATTGCTCCGCCGCCAGTTTGGTGACCCCATAGTAGGAAGCGGGCTTCGTCTCGGCCGTTTCGTCTTGCGTCGCCTCGAATCCGTAGACCGACGAGGTCGATATGTTGACCATGGCGCGGAGGGTATCAGAGGAGCGCAAAGCCTCGATGAGCCGGTAAGTGGCGGTGACGTTGTTCTCGACGTAGGTCTGGAAGGATACGCTGGCCGAGATGCCGGGTTGGGCGGCGGCGTGATAGACGATTTCGACCCCCTCCACTGCCGCGCTCAGATCGTCCGCCGACAGATCGAGAGGTAGGACGTCTACGCCCTTGTTCGCCAGATCATCGACGTTGAGCTTTTTGAGGGCTGTGGTGTAATTATCGTTGAGGCAATCGAGGCCCACCACCGTGTGGCCCAGATCGGACAGGCGTTCGGACAGATGAGAACCGATGAATCCGGCCGCGCCTGTAACGAGAATCTTCATTGTGAATTGATCCTTTCTTTTTACTGCCCGACATTCGTGGCCACAAGTCTGATTTTCTATCACGAATTACACGAATGGTCAAATTTCACGAATGCTTTTCCAAGTTAGCTTGCGCCGTTACTCGCCCGCAAAGATAGATTCGGCGCACTCAAGCAATCGCCCGGCTCGTTCTGGCTCGACGTCCCTGGTCTCCAGGTACTTGGCCAGGAGTGCGCGGTCGGTCATCTCTTCGGGGGATAGATGGCCCAGCCGGACGCGGTTTTCACGCTCGATCTGGCGATTGATCCCGCCGACGAAATAGGCGTCGGAGAGCAACGCGCGCACCTCCCGATCGCGCACCAATGGCTCTTGATCGGCTTTCATCCTGACGATCAGGCGAACGACGGCGCCCTTCAAGTCTTGAGCGGCGATTGCCTGCTCCAGGGTCATCAGGGGGCTGGCACTTTCTCTCACGTCGACGCGCACGGTGACGAAAGGACGGGCTCGCGCCTCGACAAACGTCCACGATGCATCGCCCCGGATCAATTCAACCCAGCAGAAGCCCTTGGATTCCTTCTCCTCACCGAAGTCGATCCGCTCCAGGCTGCCGGCGTAGACCACGGGGGGATGCGCATCTTCGTTGATGCTCTGGTGACGGTGGACGTGACCCAGGGCGACGTAATCCCAGGCCGGATCGGCGAGCGCCGATTTGAAGATCACGGCGTCTCGGCCCACCATCACGCTCCGTTCGGACCCGTAGACCGCTCCAGAAACGCTCAGGTGGGCGGCCAACACCGCCGGTATGTCTGGATCGAGCGTTTCCTTCAGCGCCTGAATATTCTCGGTGACGATCTCACGCAGTGCCTGGTCCAACGCCTCGATGGACAGGCCGCGGTATTCGTCGTGGGCCAGGAGTCGTTGACGGACGGGATAAGGAACCGTGGCGACCTGGATCGGCCCGTGCTTGGTCTCGATGGTGTGCATCCGTTCATCCCGGCCCACGATGACGTTGGGCACGTCGAGCGTGCTGAAAATATCGACGCTGGACGCCCGCTGGGTCATCGTCGGTAAGTCGTGGTTGCCCACCAGGAGGATGACGGGAACATCGGCGTCGGTCAGTCGTTTGACCCGCCGGGCGAAGGCTCGCTGGTAGGTAGGCGTGGGGTTACGGGTCTTGAAGGCGTCGCCGGTGAAGATCACCAGATCGACGTCCCGTTCCAGGCCGTAGTCGATCAGTTCGTCGAAGCGGCGCAGGAAATCGAGCACCCGCCCGTTGACGCCGGTGGCGGGATCTAGCCGTCCGTAGTTTTCCATGCCGACGTGAAGATCGGCGAAATGTATGAAGCGGATTTTGGTCACGAGTCTCCGGTGGGTGTGAAGAGCGCCACGCTCTCGACGTGGTAGGTCTGGGGGAACAAGTCGATCGGCTGCACCTCGACCAGGCGATACCCGGCGCGGGTCAGGCGCTGGGCGTCTCTTGCCAGGGTGGCGGGGTCGCAGGAGACGTAGACGAGGCGGGCGGGGCGACGCTCGACCAGGGCGTCGAGGGCGAAGCGGTCCAGGCCGGCGCGCGGCGGGTCCACGAGCGCGGCGTCTAGTCCAGCATCAAGCGGGACGTCCAAATCCGGCAGAACCGCCTCTACCGGCCCCTCGATCACGTCCACGTTCTCGAAGGGAGCGGTATTTTCCAGCAGATCGTCGACGGCGGCGGGCGCCTGCTCGACGCCGATGACGAGTGCGGCCCGTTCGGCGATGTGGGTGGTGAAGAGGCCAACGCCGCAGTAAGCGTCGAGCACCGTCTCGGTTCCCTGCAGATCGAGGTAATCCAACGCCTGCTCCACCAGCCGGGCCGCCTGGGCGGTGTTGACCTGGAAAAAAGAGGGGGCTGAGATGCGATACGTGTGCCCGGCGACGACCTCGGTGATGTGGTTGCGCCCGATCAGGTTGGCGTGGACGCCGTCAGAGAGCAGCATCACGCAGGAGACTGGCACATCGATCTCTAAACTGGGCGGCAAATCGTCTCGCATTTCGAAAATGAGCATGCGGTCGCCGGTGGCGACGCCGGCCCGTAACGAGAGCCGGACGAGTTCAGGGAGCTCGAACGCCGGGTCCAGGTGATCGTAGAGATCGGCGACCAGCGGGTGAAGGACCAGGCATGTCTCGATTGCAATCGTCCCCTGACCGCCGGCCCGCCGAAATCCTAGCCCCTCGCCCGACGCGGGATGAAATTGGGCGTGGTTGCGATACGCCCAGCCGGATTCGTCGGGAATTGTGGGTCGCACCAACGGCTCGGAAATGTCGCCGATGCGGGTCAGTTGATCGGCCACGATCTCCGCCTTGAGACGCGCCTGGGCCGGGTAGTCGATGTGTTGCCACTGGCAGCCGCCGCATCCGCCCGGCCCGAAGTAGGGGCAGGGCGCTTCCACGCGCTCAGGAGAGGGCTCGACAATCTCAATGAGACGGGCAAACCCGTAGCGTCCCTTGTCGGCGGTGAGTTCCACACGCACGATTTCGCCGGGCAGGGTATAGGGGACGAAAATGGCGCGTCCGTCGTGCCGTCCCAGCGCATCACCGCCGTGGGCCATGCTCGTCACTTCCATGATAAAGGTCTGTTCGTTTTGTTTAGGTGGCATGTGCTGCGCTTCTCCTTCTATTCCTGTCTGGATCGGGCGTTATTGTATCACTACCTATCGTATAAGGCAATCAAGCGCGCTCGTGGGAAAACGAAGCAAATCCAAGGGGGTTTAGACGCACAAGGTTGCCTCCTGAGCGGTTTGTCATGCGTATCAACCCCGGCTTCGTTTTCCTTGAGTTCATCTGCGGACGTTCTGAGCCATTTTAGCGATTTACGATTGCGGATTTTGTAAATTTATAACTTCCCCCACTTTATGCTCTAAGCCCCGTCCTCGGGGCGTTTGCGCGGGAGCTTATTCTTTTATGAACCCTAAGCGGTTTGCGCTTGCGATTTGCTTCGAAAACCCCTCGTCACTTGCGATTTGCAAGTATGGAGATATGCCAGTATACTCGTGGCAGGCGCATTAGACGAGGGTGAATTATCATGTCTTTTGAGCAAGGAGGATAACAAATGCCTATTAGAAAGGATGTCGATCGTATATCGGGGAAAAAAGCCCGCGACGATGAATTCTTGGCGAAACACACCGTGGGCTCTGGGGATAGTCTGAGCAAGATCGCCCAGACCTACTATGAATCCGGCGCGCGGGAAGCGTGGATGCGCATCTACGAGGCGAACAAGGAGACAATTGGGGATGATCCGTCGCTGATCAAGCCGGGGATGGTGTTGAAAATTCCCAAAGTGTAGCGTTAGACAATGCGCCTGTTAGCTTAGAGATGATGCGAGAGCATCATCTCTGCTTTTTTCTAGCCTCTGCCCCGTTCGATCAACGTCGATTCCAGCTTGAGCCCATCTTGAACCAGCCGCATGCTGGGGATGCGCTTATCGCGATCTTTTTCCAGCATACAATAGATCAGGTCGACCAAGGCCTGCGGAATCTGGGGGCGAAATCGTTTGAGGTCTGGAATGGGCTGGGAAATAATGGCGACGGCTGTCGCGCCGACGCTCGTCCCCCTGAAGGGACGCGCCCCGGTCAACATCTCGTACAGGATAATGCCCAACCCCCACACGTCGGCGCGTCGATCCAGCATTTCGCCGTTACAAGCCTCTGGGCTGAAATAGTTGACGGTACCGACTCGCATGCCGGTCTGGGTCAGCCGGTCACTGCCGGCGATATAAGCGACACCGAAATCGGTCAGGTAAGGGACGCCCGCCTCGTTCAGCAAGACGTTGGACGGTTTCATATCCCGGTGAATGATCCCCTGGCGGTGTGCGTGGGATAGGGCGTCGGCTAAATCAATCCCGATCTCGATGCTTCGCTCGACGGAAAAGACCCCGTTTTCCTTCAGACGATCACGTAAGGACACGCCAGACACGTATTCCATCACCAGGTAATGGCGTCCTTGATCCTCGACAGCGGCAATCATCTTGACGATGTTAGGGTGACTTAATTGCTGCAGGACCTCTCCCTCGCGAATGAGTCGATCGACGAGCTTGGCGTCTTCGGCGACAAGCGTGGGCTTCAGGGACTTGATGGCTACTTTCTGCTGGGTGTCCAAATCAATTCCCCAGTAGACGTTACCCATCCCACCTTTGTTGAGCAATTGTGTCTTCGGATCGGCAATTTTGAAACGTTTGGCAATGATTTGAAGAGCGCTCATAATTATCCAGCCGTAGATGAATGTGACGATTAAGTCAAGCGCCCTTATTGTAACACCATTAACGCCTGGGAGCGTTAAATTAACGTTACAAAACCCTTTCTATTACATAGCGAGACGCCCGATGGTTATACATCGGGCGTCAATTTTGGGGTAGCAGGCCGAACCTGCCCAACAGTGATTGGGCTAGTATCTTCTCAATAAGTTGGGGAGCTGTGGCCGGTCTCCCGACCGAGCCACAGCGGGCACGGTCAGGAGACCGGCCCGAGCGAGTTTGCCCCGGTTTATTGAGATGATACATTGGGCTACTACACTTAACTAAACCTGATTGGGCTTAGGGCTCAAAACGTGCGCCAGATAGGCGTGATCAACCACGCGCGTCCGTTGGACCGCCCGTCGCTTGCGCCACATCCTGGGGATGCCCAGGAGCCCCGCCAACTGCCCGCGCAATCGCGCCCGGGCCGCCTCGCCGCGCCAGGCTCGCAGCGCCTCGCCCGTGATCTGCAATTGCGTGCTTAGAATATCCCGCCAGTGGATGCGCCACAGATCCCCCGGATAGTCCTTGAGCAGGAGATAGATGAAGTTGCGTCCATCGTAGAAACTGGCCGTCGCCCCGCCGCCGGTGGCGCTCAACTTGTGGTAGACGACGGCGCGCGGCGCGTAGATGCACCGGTAGCCCATCAACTGGGCTCGCCAGGCCAGATCCACGTCCTCGCAGGAGAAGAAGAAATCCTCGTCCAGCAGGCCCACCCGGTCCAACATCGCGCGCCGGTAGGCCGCACTCCCGCCGCAGGCGCTGAAGACGTACGACTCTTCGTCGTACTGCCCCCGGTCCTTCTCCCACACGCCTCGATTGCCGGGCACGCCATCCACGCGGTAGAAATCGCCCGCCGTGTGGAAAGTGTCGCGCCGGTCGAAGAGCAACATCTTGGAGGCGAGCAGCCCTGCCTCCGGGTGGCGCTCGAAGGCGGCGACGACCTCGGCCAGCCAGTGCACGTCGGCCTCGGTGTCGTTGTTCAGCAGGGCGACGAAGGCGCCTCGCGCCTCGCGTATCCCGGCGTTGCACGCGCCGGCAAAGCCCCGGTTCTCGCCCAGAGGCAGCACACGCACCCAAGGGTAATCGCGAGCCAGCAGTTCCAGGGAACCATCGGTCGACCCGTTGTCGGCGACGATCACCTCGACGCGGGGGTAGGTCTGGCGCTGCAGGCTCTCCAGGCAGGTCGGCAGGTGATGCGCCGCGTTCCAATGGGGAATGACGACGCTCACTAGATGTTGCGAGTCGGTAGACGACGATGAAGATGACATCATCAGGCTTCGAGATACGCCTCCAGGGCCGCCTGCCACGGGCGAAATTCGATCCCCAGGGCAGCGGCCGCGGTGTTGGCCAGCGGCGCAAAACGGGGCGGCGTCGAGGGACGGTCGAAATCAGCCAGCGAGATCGGCTCGACCGGCACGTCCTCACACCCGCCCAAGCGCAACACCTCGCGCACGTAGGCGTAGCGGGAGCAATGCCCCGCGTTGACCAGGTGATACACCCCATAGGCGCCGGTCTGGATGAGGGCGACGATGGCCTCGGCCAGGTCGAGGGCGTAGGTCGGATTGCCGACTTCGTCTGTCACGACGCGCAACTTTCCCCGCTCCCGGGCCAACTGGATGATGCGGTGCGGATTGGAGAAGTTGCGCCCGCCAGGCGCGTAGAGCCAGGCGGTGCGGGCGATGTAGAAACAATTCAGCAGGTGGCGCGCGAACCACTCCCCAGCCGCCTTCGACCGGGCGTACGGGTTGATGGGGTGGGGCGGATCCCACTCGCGGTAGGGCGCTGTCGTCGTGCCGTCGAAGACCTCGTTGGTGCTGACGTGGAGCAGCGCCGCGTCGTTCGCCGCGCAGGCCAGGGCCACGTTCTGGACGCCCAGCCCGTTGACCCGGTAGGCCCTGTCGGGGTCGCGGGCACAGCCATCGACGTCGGTCCAGGCGGCGGTATTGATGACCACGTCGGGCGCAAAATCGGCGATGGCTACTGTAATCGCCGCGCGGTCGGTGATGTCTGTTTCCGGCAGGTCGCAACCGGCGCACGTGTGTCCGGTCAACGCAGTGTAAAGCGCCTGCCCCAACTGTCCCTTGCAACCGGTGATGAAAACACGCATATGGCCTCCCAATTACAAATAAAAGCTCGAGCAACTTACTAAATAAAAATTGGTAGGAAATTGACTATTTCGCTTTACAATGGTATTATATAACTAACGATAGATTAAGGAGTAAAGCGATGCAGGCAATCACAGCTAAGGTCAGTACCAAATACCAGGTAGTCATTCCCAAGGAGATCCGCGAACCTCTGGATATCCAGCCCCACGACGAACTGCTATTTCTGCTGGATGGGGACACCATCGTCATTCGGCCCAAGCCTGCCAATTTTACCCAGGCGATCCGGGGGCTATACCAAGAACTCTGGCCAGATCCGGACGAATGGCTGGAAAGCGAGCGTTCAGCGTGGGAAAAATAGATGAACTGCACCAAAAAATATCCGAGCACAGATTGCTCATGCTGGATACGATGGTTTTCTCCTATCATCTATCCAATCACCCTCGCTATGCCCCGCTATCAGCCACTGTCCTGGAAGCTATTGAATCGGGTGAGACGATGGGCCTGACTAGCACCATCACAATAGCCGAGTTATTGACCGTTCCAGCCCAAAGCGGCCTGCGGCGAGCCCTCCAAGAATACGAACTTTATCTTACACACTTTCCCAACTTGCGCATCGTGACACTGGACTTAGCCCTGGCACGAGAAGCCGCGCTGGTGCGAGCCGATACCCGGCTGCGAATGCCGGACGCCATCCAAATCGCTGCCGCGCAATTAGCCAACGCAGATGGCATTGTCACCAACGACAAACGCTGGGTTGGACGAATCACACAGCCCACGATAGTTCTCCTGGACGATTACGCCTAACACGAACGAGCCAGAACCAAAAGGAATCTTTGACCGTCAAATTCTTGCTCGCTGTGCAAGCATTCTATCGGTTAGGGCCTAATCACCTCAGACAAATAGATCTCTTTCTATTGATTCCCCCTGCTCGAACGGCGGTCGGGCCCGGAAAAATGTCTCGGTGGACTGCAAGCGACGCACGAGCCAATCGGGCAACCGCCCCCAGAACGATCCCGGGCCGGAAAGTTGGCTGGAGTGACATGCCGCCGCCCGTTGCTTGACGTCGTAGTAGTCACTGATGTCGATCTTGCTCGTCACCGGCAGCTCGTGGGCGACCGCTTCCCGGAGGTTGACGTCGTGGTTCTTGCCCACGGCGGTCGGGTCGACGCCGAAGAGGGGCATCAGGCGGACCATCCAGCGCAAGAGCGCCCGCGAAAAGGCGACGAAATAGAGCTTGCGGGGGCGCTCCGCCTCTGGCAGCATGTCGAACGCATCGACGGTCGCCCGGTGCATGGCGATATGATCGGGATGACCGTATCCCCCGTAGGGGTCGAAGGTCAGCACGACCTGGGGTTTCAACCGGCGCATAAATTCAGCCACCTCCTCCGCCAGCGCCTCCGGGTCCGCCTGTGCCAGCGCCTGGGGATGTTGGTTGGCCGGGGAACCCGCCATGCCGGAATCCCGGTAGCTGAGCAGGTGCAGTTCCGTCAATCCCAGGACGGAGACAGCGCAGCGCAATTCCTCCTCCCGCTGGCAGGCCAGGGCCTCGCACGCGCCCCAATCGTCGATGTCGCTCTCGCCCGATTCGCCCCGGGTCGCGCAGACCAGGTGCACGTTCGCACCCTCGGCGGCGTATTTGGCCAACGTCCCGCCCGGCCCGAAGCTCTCGTCGTCCGGGTGGGCGAATACGGCTAACAGGGTCTTGGTCATTTCTCCTATCTCCAGCCCAGGCGCTCGTCGCAATGCTCGGCGTAGCCACAGGCCCGGCAGCGGTGCACCTCGTCGTGATCGCGGGGCGCGTCGCCGGCCGCCAAATCGGCTCGCATGTCGTCCAGCGTGTCCAGTAGCTCCTGTTCCAATTGCCGGGTGTAATCCACCTCGAAGGCCCGGTCAGCGTACTTGACGATCCCGTACGGGGGGCGGCGCCCGTAACTTTCCTCTACCAGCAGGCAGTAGACTGCCAGTTGCAGTAGATGAGAGCGATAAGGCTGCGCCGGGGCCGGGCTCGATTTGACCTCGACCGGGATCACGTCGGCGCCATCGTCGACCAGGTAGTCTGGCTTGCCAGTGAGCAGGTACGCCCGCGAGAAGAGCGGTCGCGCCAGGCGTTGCCACGCGCCGGTATCGGCGTAGATCACGCGTCCCTGGGGCAAGCCGCTGGACGCCCGCCCGCGTCGTGCCAGCCAGAGCATCAGGAGCCCCAGGACCAGCAAGCCGAAGAACCAGCGTCCCATCATCGCCCCAGGAACCACAACAACCCGGCGACGGCCGCCATCAGGAGCAGGCCATACGCCAGCCGCTTCAGCCACAGCGCGCCCCGCACGCCGGCCCCGTGCCGTCGATGGACGGTTTCTCCCGCCGTCAGCGCCTCTTGGTGGGCCGAGGGCACGCCCTCGACGCTGCCCAACCACCAGGCGTGGGCACAATAGGCGTACTGCCCGATCTCGCTGGCCCGGATGACGCGCTCCCCCGACGTGCCCAAGCTAATCGCCTCCCACGCGGGATTCGAAATCGTTCAGGGCGCGGATCAGCCGGTCCTGTCGCAGGGTGTTGGTCAAATCCCCCCGGGTGCGTTCCAGTACACCCCGCAGTTGGTCGACGCGCCGGCGCAAGCCGCCCGTGATCGCGTCGGGGAAATCGAAGGTCATCAGTACGTCGTAGATCCCGTCCATCACGCCCAGCAGTCGCTCCGCCTCGTCGGTGTCGCCCCGGCGCATCTCGTCCAGGCAACGACGCCGCATCTCACTGGCGGCCTCGCACAGGCCATTGAGATAGGCCGGATAGGAAACGGTCAACGCTTCCGGCTCCGGCAGTGGATCGCCCTTGGTCAAAGCGATGGTCGCGTGGGCCTCCACCAGCTCCTTGAGGGCGTCCTGGGTATAACCGGCGTACAGCAGGTCCGGGTAATCGGCCACCGTCGCGCGCATATCGTCGGCCACGGCGTCGGCCTGGGCCAATAGGGCCTGGGCATCGGTCCAATCGTTGCCGGTATCACCGTCAGCGATACCGGCTGTATCGTCGCGATGGCTGGCCCGGATGGCGGTGGCACACAGCCGGATCAATTCCCGCGAGCGACGCAGGGCCTCGTCCCGCGCCTGGTTGCGGGCTTCGAAATCGGCCCGGATGCGCTCGGGTATGGCGTCCAGTTTTTCCATAGTGCTCCTTCTCGCTCAGTTCCCTCAGGCTATTCAGGCTTGTCGGGCGGGCGCACGCCGCCGAAGAATTGTTGGGCCAGGTTGGCGCCGGCATCGGGCATCTTGATCTCGCCGAACTGGGCCTCGTATTTCTCCAGGTTCTCGCCCAGGGCTCGCAACAGCAGTTTGGCGTGCAGAGGCGTGGTCAGGATGCGGGCGTAGACTTTGGCCTTGGGGGTGTTGGGCAACACGCGGGCGAAGTCGATGATGATCTCCGAGGAGGAGTGGGTGATCAAGGCCAGGTTGGCGTAGGTGGCGTCCAGGTCTGGCGGCACCTCGATGTTGATTTGCATCTGACGTGGATTGGGTTTCGTCATTCAAATCTCCTTGTCGCGTTAACAACAACACAGGCTCCTGACCGGGAGCCGTCAACTCCCTGGTCGTGGAACCTGTGTCGATTTTCTCAATATGTGCTTTCTCAAAATGATCTAGAAGGGGATTTCGTCCTCAGGTTCTGGTGGTGGTTCATCGGGTATAGGCGGGCCAGAGGCAACCGTCTCGCCGGGTCGCCCCAAGAACTTCACGGCCTGAGCGGTGACCTCGTATGAGGCGCCGGACGAACCATCGTTACGCTGGTAAACGCGTGGCCCGCCAGTCTCACGGTCTGGGGTCAACCGTCCCTCGACAAACACCTGGCTTCCCTTCTGCAAGTATTCATTGCAGACCTCGGCCAGCCGACGCCACGCCGTGACGCGGAACCAGGTCGTCTCCTCTCCCTGGCTGCCGTCGGTGTTGGTCCATTTCCGGTTGACGGCCATGGAGAAATTGGTTACCGGGGTCCCATCCGGGGTATATCTCATCTCCGGATCGCGACCAAGGTTGCCGACAATAATGAGTTTTTGATACACAATGCCCTCCTTTTTTTATCTACTAGACGAAAGCATGACGTTATATTACCCTGAAAACGGGATAAAGTCAAAATTGATTTTCGATGCTGACCGCGCGCACCGAAAAAGCCCGGTGCGTGCACCGAAAAAGCCCCTGTCCGGGGGACAGGGGCTTGGCTTGACATCAATCGAAGCAACCGCGGTATCTTCTCAATAACACGGAGATATGTAGGGCGGAATGGGTGCAAGCCTCCGCCTTACTTGTGCCCCGATTTTTTGAGAAGATAGCAACAGCGCGCGTTAGACCCAACCACGGAGCTTGCAGGCCTCGGCCACGCGGGCCACGGCCACGATGTAGGCGCCCATCCGGTTGTGGACGTTGTGCTTCTGCGCCGTCTCGTGCACCCCGTGGAAGGCAGCCGTCATCTTCTTATCCATACGCTCGTGCACGGTTTCTTCTTCCCAGTAGTAACCATAAGCGTTCTGGACCTGTTCGAAGTAGGAGACGGTCACGCCGCCGGCGTTACACAGGAAGTCGGGGATGACGTAGATATCGTGTCCGCGGAGATATTCATCCGCCTCTGGGGTCGTGGGGCCATTGGCGGCCTCTGCGAGGACTTTGACCTTGGGATGGATCCGTTTGACCGTCTCACCTGTGACGACGTTCTCGATAGCGGCGGGGATGAGCACATCTGCCTCTAATCCGATCCAGGCGTCTCCATCTAGAACCTCGTATCCGGCGTCCATCGCGGCTTCCTTATCGATTGTGCCATAGGCGTCGGTGATAGTCACGAGGAAGTGAGGGTCGATGCCGCCCTTCTTTGTATAGGTGTAGGATGCGCGATCCTTGTGGTCCCAGCAGGAGACGCAAACTACCTGACCGCCCAGCATATCGATGTAGCCGATGGCGGCGGATTGCGCGACGTTGCCAAAGCCTTGAATGGCGGCGGTCGTCGTGCTGGCGTTGATGTCCAGGCGCTTGAGCGCTTCTCGGATGGTCACCACGGTGCCGATGCCCGTCGCTGGCCCTCTGCCGGCCGACCCACCCAGGGGCAGGGGTTTTCCTGTGATGACGCCGGGGCAGTGATAGCCTTTGATTGCTTCATATTCATCGAGCATCCACGACATAACCTGGGCATTGGTAGCGACGTCCGGCGCGGGGATGTCTAGATCTGGCCCCAAGATGCGGCCAACTTGACGGATATAGGCACGGCTCAGACGTTCCTTTTCTCCCTCTGACATCTCCTTGGGGTTGCAGATGATGCCGCCTTTTCCACCGCCCAATGGCAGATCAGCCACGGCGGTTTTCCACGTCATCCAGGCGGCGAGGGCGCGGACGGTATCGACCGTTTCATTGGGATGATAGCGGATGCCGCCTTTCGCTGGCCCACGAGCATCGTTGTATTGAACGCGGTAACCATGATAGACGTTGGTGGAGCCGTCGTCCATTCGCACGGGGAGCGTGACGTGCAGTTCACGCAGGGGCCAGCGCAGCAGCTCGTGCGTCGCTGAATCCAGGCCCATGATCTCCGCGGCCTGATCCAACTGCTTCTGTGCGATGGCAAAAGGATTGAGTTCTTCTAGCATTCTGTTCCTCCGTTAAACTAGGATGCTTATAAAAAATCATCAACCGAGCTTCTGGTTGCGCCAAATCTCGCATAACCAATCTGTCTTAAGTATACATATTCTTTGTCAAACTATCCAGTGACACCCAACACTTCTTGTGTATGACAAATTTCGACGAAAGCGACGTGTTGCCCGTCATCCCTGGATCTGGGACAACTGGCGCTGGAGTAGTTCTCGCGCCACCTGTGGGTTCGCTTGCCCCCGCGTGACCCGCATCACCTGGCCCATCAGCCAGCCCAGGATCTGCTCCTTGCCCGCCAGGTATTCCGCTACTTCGTCGGGGTTGTCCGCCAAGATCCGGACGACGACGCTTTCCAACGCCGCCGTGTCCGATATTTGCGCCAGCCCCTTTTCCTCCACGACCTGCCGGGCCCGGCGGCCGCTGGCAAACATCTCGGCCAACACCTCCTTGGCCGTGTTCTGGTTGATGGTGTCATCCTCGACCAGCGCGATCAGTTCGGCCAACGCACCGGCCGGGACATGGGTCTCGCCCACGTCCTGCCCCGATTCCTTCATCAGCCGGAACAACTCGCCGGTCACCCAGTTGGCGACGACCTTGGGGGCGACGTGCACGGACTCGATGGCGGCGGTGTCTGCCATGTCTGCCGCGACTGCCTCGAAGTAGTCGGCCACCGCCCGATCCTCCACCAGCAGGGCCGCGTCGTAATCGTCCAGGCCGTAATCGGCCACGAAGCGCGCTTGCTTGGCGTCGGGCAACTCCGGCAACTGCGCCCGTAATTCCTCCACCCAGGCCCGGTCGATCTCCAACGGCGGCAAGTCGGGCTCGGGGAAGTAGCGATAGTCGTGGGCCTCCTCCTTCCCCCGCTGGGGCACCGTCACGCCGGCCGCCTCGTCCCAGCCCACCGTCTGCTGGACGACGGTGCCACCGGCCTCCAGGGTCGCGATCTGGTTTTCGATCTCGTAGGCCACCGAGCGGGTCAGGGCGCGGAACGAGTTCAGGTTCTTGATCTCGTGGCGGGGGTTCATCACGTCGGCACCCACCGGGCGCACGCTGACGTTGGCCTCGAAGCGTATCATGCCTTTTTCCATATCGCCGGCGTTGACGCCCAGGTAGACCAGGTAGGCGCGCAGTTTGTTGGCGTAGGCAGCGGCCTCCTCCACCGAGCGCATGTCCGGCTCGCTGACGATCTCCAGCAGCGGCACGCCGGCCCGGTTCAGATCGACGAGGCTGCCGCCGTCTCCCTGGTGGTAGAGCTTGCCGGCGTCCTCCTCCATGTGGGCGCGGGTGACGCCGATGCGCCTGGTCACGCCGTTTACCTCGATCTCCAGGTAACCGTCGACCGAGAGCGGCAGGGCGTACTGGGAGATCTGGTACCCCTTGGGCAGATCGGGGTAGAAGTAGGACTTGCGGGCGAAGCGACTGACCGGCGCGACGTCGCAGTGGAGCGCCAGGCCGGTCAGCATCCCGATCTCGATCGCGCGCCGGTTGATGACCGGCAGCGTGCCCGGCATGCCGGTGCACACCGGGCACACGTACGTGTTGGGCGCCAGATCCCCCGTATCCTCCACCACCGGGCAGGCGCAGAACATCTTGGAGGCGGTGTGAATCTGCGCGTGGACCTCCAGGCCGATGACGGGTTCGTACTTGGTCATATTGTCCTCACTCACTCTGTCGATGGTCCAGCAAGGCCCGCTATCCGCAACAACGTATCGGACATCTGCCGAGCACGCAACGCCAGAATCGACCGGGCTTGATCCACAGGCCAGCTTCTATGCCATGCCAGTATTTCTCGCTGCATTGAGGCCAAGTCCATCTGGAATGCAAGCCCCATCGCAGGCTCAATCGCAGGCCCAGTCGAAGAGGCGCTCCACTCGATTAGCAAGGCGGCTTCTCGTAGGAGATGATTGACAACGGCATCATGTTCTGGATGTATGCAGCGCGAGGATAACCGCGCCAGGGTAGAGGCCAGATTTCCCATCTGTTGGGGCCAGGCCATGTGCTGATACCGCTCCCGAAACGGTTGTCTATTCATACCGCTATCTTCATAAGTTGCCTCACGATCATCTCAACCTGCTCTCGTGTATCGCTATCTTGAATCTCCATCCCATAGTTCTGCTGACGGGGTCTAATGTTGATCAGTGCCTCAAAGGTCACCTCTCGGGTATGCGGATACCAATCTGCTCCCCATATATTTTCTTGTTGGCTGCCATCTTCTAGAAGCAGCTGTTCACAATCAGCATGCAATTCCCCGCCACCGGCCAATACTTCTCTTTCTACATCGACAGCCAGCTTGATGAACAACCCGTCAAACATCTCAAGCATCTCAGCAACTTGCTTAGACGTCGCTCGCTCTCGGATTATGTGAATCATAATCTGACCAAATAACTCTCTATCCGTGCCGGCGCACGAAGCGCTGCAATCGCTCCAGGGCTTCCTCGATCTTCTCGTAGGCGGTGGCGTAGGAACAGCGCACGTGTCCCTTGCCGGCCTCGCCGAAGGCGCTGCCGGGCACCACGGCCACTCGCTCCTCGTGCAACAGCTTCTCGGCGAACTCGTTCTCGTCCATGCCCGTTATCTCGATGCACGGGAAGGCGTAGAACGCGCCCCGCGGCTCGAAGCAGTTGAGGCCGATCTCGTTCATCCCGCTGATGATCAGGCGGCGACGGCGGTCGTACTCGGCCACCATCTCCTCGACGTAGGGCTCACCCTCTTTCAGCGCCGCCAGGGCCGCGTACTGGGAGACGGAGGGCGCGCACATGATCGTGTACTGGTGCACCCGCCGCATCATCCCCAGGATCTCGGCCGGGGCCGCGATGTAGCCGATGCGCCAACCGGTCATGGCGTAGGCCTTGGAAAAGCCCTGCAACAGCACGGTGCGGCTGTACATCCCCGGCAGGCTGGGGAAGCAGACGTGATCGACGCCGTAGACCAGGCGGTCGTAGATCTCGTCGGAGATGACCAGCAGGTCGTGCTGCTTGGCCACGGCCGCGATCTCGTTGAGCCGCTCGCGGCTCATCACCGCCCCCGTGGGGTTGTTGGGGTAGCCGATCAATAGGGCCTTGGTGCGCGAATTGACCGCCGCCTCGATCTCGTCGGCGGTGACCTGGAAGTTGTGTTCCAGCTTGGTGGGCACCATCACCGGCTTGCCCCCGGCGAAGATGACCTCCGGGGCGTAGGAGACGAAACAGGGTTCCGGGATGATGACCTCGTCGCCGGGGTCCAGCGTGGCCGCCAGGGCCAGGTAGAGCGCCTCCGAAACGCCGACGGTGACCAGGATCTCGCTGGCCGGATTGTAGGTCTGGCCGTACATCCGGTCCAGGTGCTCGGCAATGGCCCGCCGCAGTTCCAGGAGCCCGGAGTTGGAGGAGTAGTGGGTCTCCCCCCGTTCCAGGGCCTCGATCCCGGCTCGGATGATGGGCTCCGGGGTTTCGAAGTCGGGCTCCCCGATGCCCAGGCTGATGACGTCGTCCATCGTGGCGGCGATGTCGAAAAAGCGCCGGATGCCCGAGGGCGGAACGGTCGACAGGCGTTCTGAGACGAAATTACGGACGCGATGCATAACTAGATTACCTCCATTTCATGTGGTGAATAAGAAAACTGTGAGATTTACTGCCTGACACCGATCTGCTATCACGAATCGCACGAATAAACGAATTTCACGAATGCTTTTTCACAATTCGAGGTGGCTCTCTGGTAGTTCGCCTGGTTGGCTTAGCAAATGGTCAATTTTTCGCCACGAATTACACGAATTGTCACTAATCTTGGGGGGTTTCGTGTTAATTCGTGCAATTCGTGGCTAATCACTCAGCGCGGCCATGCGAAATCCCAAAGAACCTTCGAGGTCAAAATTCGCGTCATTTGTCCATTCGTGTCATTCGTGATCCAGGAATTTTAGATACTGAAACTGGGAATCAAGAACGCTGGCGGCGGGATAGCCACCACGCACCTACGCCGAGTGCAGCGAGCAGGACACCCAGTCCGATGGCGGCCGCCTTGACCGTCTGAGGCTCCATACCGGGCATAACGGCGCCTTCCAGACCGGCTTCGGATCCGTATTCGGAGAACAAGCGTCCCCACTTGGCCTCCAACGCCGACTCGACCCGTTTGCGTCCCACGAAGGGGTACCAGTAGACGTTGTGATAAAAATTGCTGGCGAAGTAGGACCAGGGCACGAGCGGCGTCTGCAACAACAGCGGCTCGAGTGGGTGGAGCGCGCCGTGGTAAATGGCCTTCTGTCCCCGGCTGGCGAATGTGTCCTCCTGAACGAAGCCCCAATTCTGGGCCATGACCCAGTCTTGATCCTCGCCCACGATCTCGATCTGGCCGGGATCCCCCACTCCGAGCCCCATCTCGTGGGCGATGCGGATGAAGGGGATCGACAGCGGGTCGAAGCCCTGCATATAAGCCGACATGGCGTCGATGGCGACCTGGTCGGCCGAGGCGAGGATGACGTCTTTCTCGTGCCAGCGCATGGCCCGGGGGCCGGGGCCGTCGCCGGCGAAGGTGCCATCCATCACGGCGAACAGGCCCGGGTGGATGTCCTGCTGAATCTGGAGCAGATCGACCAAGGTCTCGTGGA
>Ga0129302_1000299_pt1 | contig 37607 bp, 31 predicted proteins | sample BlaSprsedimmetaG_FD_94476 | JGI IMG/M metagenome (GOLD analysis project Ga0129302, IMG submission 94476) | Hot spring sediment bacterial and archeal communities from California, USA to study Microbial Dark Matter (Phase II) - Blank Spring... | ecosystem: Environmental > Aquatic > Thermal springs...
ATTTATCTAGGAGAATACGTCTGGAGATATAATAACAGAAATTTAAATTTAAAAGAACAGGAAAAACGCTTATATAAGCTAATTATTAACGATTAATTGGTCCGAAAATCGGACTTTACCCTTATTTTATATTTTTTTATGAAGTTAAATTTTGAGAAGCAGTTGGGAATTTGGAAGTTTGAATTCATTTATCCACAGGTTTTAGGGCCAAAAAACATAAAAAAAGTATTTATATTTTTTTACGACACTTTTAAAATCCTTTGTTTTAGCAGGCAAATTTGATTTTGGGCCGGGATTAACTTGTTTGAACAGCCGACTCTTGACAGGATTTTACAGCCACTAGATATAGTGTTAAAATAAAAACAGGAAATACTATATATAGTATTATTAAAAATCAAGCAAAATGGCTTATTTTGCAGAGTTGTTTTTGCTTCTTAATAAAAGCTATGAAATGCCCTGTTTGCAATTATAAAGAAACAAAGGTTGTTGATTCCCGGGTGGCTTCAGATGAAATTACAATCAGACGGCGCCGGGAATGCTTAAAATGCGGTTTTCGTTTCAGCACATATGAGCAAGTTGAATTGCTAGAATTAATGGTTATAAAGCGCGATGGCCGCAAGGAAAGTTATAGCCGGGAAAAATTAGCGCAGGGTTTAAAAAAAGCTTTTGAAAAAAGGCCTATTGGCTCGGAATCATTTAGAATTTTGGTCAATAAAATTGAAAAAAATATCCAGACCATAAAAAGAAACGAAATTAAGAGCCAGGAAATCGGAGAAATGGCCATGAAAGAGCTGAAGAAAAAAGATCCGGTGGCGTATATAAGATTTGCTTCTGTTTACCGCGCTTTTAAAGATTTGGCAACGTTTCAAAAAGAAATTAATGATGTTTTTAAAAAGAAAAGGAAAAACATTAAAAAGATTCAGAAAGGGAAAAACGGTTAAAATTTTTAATTTAACATATTAATTAAATTAGTCAATAAAGATGGGTAAGATTTCTAAAATAAAAAAAAGAGACGATCGGATAGTTGATTATGATTTAAGCAAAATTGAAACTGCCATTTATAAGGCCATGGAAGCTGTTGGCGATCCTAACAAGAAAAAAGCTCAAAAACTGGCTTTGGCCGTAGAAAAAGAATTAAATAAGAGGTTTCATGAAAGAAGCATTCCCGCGGTGGAGGAAATACAAGATATAGTAGAAGTTGTTTTGATTAAAAATAATCAGATTCAGCCGGCAAAGGCTTATATTTTGTATCGCGATCAGCATGCCAGGATTAGAGATTTTCAGTCATTGATTGACTCTGACTCATTGATGGAAGGCTATTTAGTGCAAAGCGACTGGCGGGTCAAAGAAAATTCCAATATGGCTTACTCTTTGCAAGGCCTGAATAATCATGTCGCTTCTTCTGTTTCAGCTCATTATTGGCTTAATAAAGTTTATCCGCAAGAAGTTAGAGACGCTCATTCTAATGCTGATATGCATATCCATGATTTGCAGACATTAGCGGCTTATTGTTGCGGTTGGGATTTACGTGATTTGCTGATGAAAGGATTCGGAGGCGTTATGGGAAAAGTCAGTTCCAAACCACCCAAGCATTTTAGGACAGCCTTGGGGCAGATTGTTAATTTTTTTTATACTTTGCAGGGCGAGACAGCAGGCGCCCAGGCTTTTTCCAGTTTTGATTCTTATTTAGCCCCTTTTATTGCTTATGATAATTTAGAATATAAAGATGTTAAGCAATGCATTCAGGAATTTTTGTTTAATATGAATGTGCCTACCCGGGTTGGATTCCAGACTCCGTTTACAAATATTACAATGGATTTGGTTATTCCTGAAATGATGAAAGCAGAACCGGTTATAATCGGCGGCAAATTTCAGGACAAAACTTATAAAGAATTTCAAAAAGAAATGGATATGCTTAACCTGGCTTTTACTGAAGTCATGGCAGCTGGTGATGCGAGCGGCAGGGTATTTACCTTTCCTATACCGACTTATAATATTACTAAAGATTTTAATTGGCAAAGCGAAGTAGTTGATAAGATTATGGAAATGACAGCAAAATACGGCATCCCTTATTTTTCCAATTTTGTCAATTCTGATATGAAGCCAGAAGACGCTCGCAGCATGTGTTGTCGCTTAAGATTGGATAACAGAGAATTAAGAAAAAGAGGCGGCGGTCTTTTTGCTGCCAATCCATTGACAGGCTCGATTGGCGTGGTGACTATTAATTTGCCTCGTTTGGGCTACTTGGCCAAAGATAAAGAAGAATTTTTTGAAAAATTGGAAAAGATTATGCAGATAGCTAAATCCAGCCTGGAAATTAAAAGAAAAGTCATAGAAAAATTTACAGATGAAGGGCTTTATCCTTACTCCCGCTATTATTTGGAAGATATAAAATCTAAATTTGGCGAATATTGGAAAAATCATTTTAATACAATTGGCATTAATGGCATGAATGAAGCGGTTTTAAATTTATTGGGTGAAGAAATTACCCAGCCTGAAGGCCATAAATTTGCCATAGAAGTTCTTGATTTTATGAGAGAAACATTGATGAATTACCAAAACGAAACCAATAATTTATATAATTTGGAAGCTACTCCGGCAGAAGGTACTGCTTACCGTTTTGCTAAAGCTGATAAGCAAAAATTCCCTGATATTATTGTGGCAAATGAAAAAGCTTATCGGGAGCAAGGAGCTGATCCTTTTTATACTAATTCTTCGCAGCTGCCGGTTAATTATACTGATGATATTTTTGAAGCGCTTGACTTGCAGGATGACTTGCAGACGCGCTATACTGGAGGTACGGTTATGCACGGCTTTATTGGCGAAAAAATGCCTTCTGCAAAATCAACTAAAAAGCTGATTAAAAAAATAGCTGAAAATTATCATTTGCCTTATTTTACCATTACACCGACTTTTTCTGTTTGTCCTGTTCATGGCTACATTGAAGGCGAACATTTTTTCTGCCCTAAATGCGACGAGGAAATAGGTTATTCTGAAAAAGCCCAGCAAGCACAATTTCAAAACAGCTAATAAATTATTTTTATATAAAGCTATCTATTTTTTTACAAATAGATAAGCGCAGGGAGGAGTATGAATACAAAAATGCAAAGGACACCTTGTGAGGTGTATTCCCGGATAGTCGGCTATATCCGCCCTGTTAGCCAGTGGAATAAAGGCAAGAGAGCTGAATTTTCAGAAAGGAAAGAGTTTAACAAACAGTTAGCCGAGTAATGTTCTTTAAAGATCTCATCTTGAAGCATTTTTTGCCAAGTATTTTAAAAAGTTTCAAGGAGAAAAAAAATGAGTAAATAGTTCTTTAAAATCAAACCAGTCTCCGAGCTATTTTTTAAAGGTTATAGTTAGTCCATAAGTTCGTCATTTTTTGGGCGGATTTACGGGCTAACTATATTTGGATAGTTTGCAGAGACTGGTTTTTTAATCTACAATTAATAATACGAATCTGCGAATATAAACATCCAAAGATAATATTTTAGATTTTTATTGGCCTTATATAGAAGCTTTTATCAGAGAGTATAAGATTTTTTTTATTTTTTTGATATAATAACATTAGTATATTAGTAATTAATTAGTTCCGCCGAAGGCGGAATGCCGCCACAAGCGGCATAAATTAGTATCCTATGATTCGCATTGGCGGTTTGCAAAAAATAACCCTGCTTGATTTCCCTGATGCTTTGGCAGCTATTGTTTTTGTTGCTGGCTGTAATTTTCGCTGCGGTTATTGCCACAATCCTGATCTAGTTGAAATTAAAACAGGAAAAAAACTTATCAGTGAAAAAGAGGTTTTAGATTTTTTAGCCAACAGAAAAAAATTGTTGGAAGGGGTTTGCATTAGCGGCGGCGAGCCCTTGATTTATAAGGATTTAGATAAGTTTTTGGTTAAGATTAAAAATTTAGGATATTTAATAAAATTAGACACTAATGGCTACGAGCCTTTGGCTTTAAAAAAATTATTGGCAAGGAATTTGCTTGATTATATGGCCATGGATATTAAAGGTTCTTTGGACAAATATTCTTTGATTGCCGGAGTTAAAGTTGATGTTAATAAAATAAAACAGAGCCTTGGTTTGGTTATGTCCAGCGGCTTGCCATATGAATTCAGGACAACGGTTTTGCCCAAATTTCATGATTTGGCAGAAATAGAAAAAATTGCTAAAATGATAAAAGGTGCGGAGAATTATTATTTGCAGCAATTTAGCAGCCAAAAAACTTACAAATCTGATTTTCAAACTGAAAAAAAATTTACTCGGCAGGAATTGGAAACAATGCGTCAGCTCGCTTTAAAATACGTTAATAAATGCCAAATAAGGGGGTGAAAAAATGTCTCAATCTAAAAAACAAAGCTTGGAAAAATTAGTTGAAAAAAATCTTAAAAAAACCGATTTTTTAATTGAAAAAGTGGAAAAACTGGAAAAAGATTTTAAAAGGTTTCAATTAATGAATTTATTGAGGTTTTTGATTATAATTGTCCCTATTTTTTTGGCTGTTTTATATTTGATACCCTTTTTTAGGCAGATTTTTGAAGCTTATAGCCCTTTTTTAGATTTTTTAAATCAGTTCAGATGAGCCGGTTAAATTTAATATGACTGATTTTGAGCAAAAAGTTTTAAACCTGGTTAGGCGAATTCCACGGGGTAAAATAACCACTTATCAAATTTTGGCTCTAAAATTAGGCAAAAAAACACTTTGCCGAGCTGTTGGCAATGCTTTGAATAAAAATCAAAATTTAATTAAAACCCCCTGTCACCGGGTAGTAAAAAGCAATGGGAGAGTCGGGAATTATCGCTTGGGGCTTGCCAAAAAAGTTAAATTGCTGCAAAATGAAGGTATAAGCATAAAAGGGGAAAAAATAGCTGATTTTTTCAGCTATCTTTATAAATTTTAATTAATTTTAAAATCCTTGAGATTTTAAAGATTTAAGGAAAAAATTATTATGAAAAAATGTAAAAATTGCGGCGCGCCTTTGGAAGGCTTTTTGTATAAAACCATTGGCAAATTAATGGGTATTAAGCCGTCTGAAAAAGACCCTGAATTGTGCAATAAATGCGAAGCTATGCCAGCAGAAAAGCAATCATCTGAAGTCCCAGCAGAGCCAGTAGCAGAGCCAGAAGTTTCTGCTGAGTCAGCAATTGAGCCAGAAGCTGAGCCAGAAGTCCCCAAAACAGAAGAATCTCCAGCGCCTGAACAATCAGAAGGTGAAGAGAAAAAAGAAAATATAAATATTTAAAAATTTTTAGTATTTAATCAAAGACGGGAAAAACAATATTTTTCCTGTTTTTGCTTAGGAGATGGGTTTGGTTATGATTTTTAAAGGCCAATTTAAAAAAGAAGATAGTTTTCCCCTAAAAGTTTTAATTTTGTCTGTTATTTTAAGTTTGATTTTCGGCGGAGTGGCCGGTGTTGGCGCAAGTTTTTTGTTTATGCAAAATTTAGACAAGCTGGGTTTTATTACCAGCAATAAAGAAGGGTGGCAATTGCAAAAAATAGAGACAGAAAAAATTTCTTTGATTGAAGAAGAATCAGCGACAATTGACGTGGTAAAAAAAACCAGCCCTTCTGTGGTAAGCATAATCATTTCTAAGCAGTTAAAGGATATTTACAGTTCAACAGACCCTAATATTTTTGATGATCCGTTTTTTGAATTTGGCTGGCCTTTTAATTATAGGTTTAATCAGCCAGATCTGACTCCTGAAGAAGGTTTGCAAAAAAAGCAGGTCGGAGGCGGCACAGGCTTTATTATTTCAGAAGACGGCTTGATTTTGACTAATAAACACGTGGTTTCAGATGAAAAAGCAGAATATACAGTAATAACTTATGACGGTCAAAAATATGAGGCGGAAGTTTTAGCCAAAGACCCGATTAATGACCTGGCAGTTATTAAGATTGCAGCAAGTGATTTAAAGCCTTTGCTATTGGGAGATTCAGACCAAATTCAAATCGGCCAGACAGTTATTGCCATTGGCAATACCCTTTCAGAATTTAGCAATACTGTTACCAGGGGTGTGATCAGCGGTATTGGGCGCAGAATTGAAGCTGGCGGGTATGGTTTTAGCGAGGTTTTAGAGGAGGCAATCCAGACAGACGCGGCTATTAATCCAGGCAATTCCGGCGGACCGCTTTTAAATTTAAAGGGCGAAGCCATTGGCATTAATACTGCGATTTCCCGTTCGGGCCAATTAGTTGGTTTTGCTATTCCTATAAACGAAGCTAAGCAGGTCATAGAAAGCATTCAAAAGTATGGCAGAATTGTAAGGCCGTTTTTAGGCGTGCGCTATATGATTATTAATAAGCAAGTTGCTGAGGTTAATAAATTAGATGTTGATTATGGAGCTTTGATAATTAAAGGCAGCAAGCCTGAAGATTTGGCTATTGTGCCTGGTTCGCCGGCTGACAAGGCAGGTTTGGTTGAAAATGATATTATTCTAGAAGTTAATGGCCGGAAAATAAATGAAAACAATTCATTGGCCAGAATTTTGGCGCGTTATGCTCCGGGAGACGAGGTTGAATTAAAAATTTTGCATAAGGGAGAGGAAAAAATAGTCAAAGCTATTTTGTCAGAAAGGGATGAGTAATTCATCTGATAGCAAAGGAAGATTTTATTTTAAAAACAGCAGGCTGGATGAGCCTGTTGTTTTATTTTTTAAGCTGGTAAAATTTTTAATTTTTTGATAAAATTAATCTATGAAAGAGGCAGAATTAATCGCAAAACTTAAAGAATTGCAGGCAAAAATTAAAAGTTCCTGGGATTTTTTAGAAATTGATAAAAAAACAGAAGAATTGAGGAATTTGGAAATTTTAATGAATCAGCCTGATTTTTGGCAAGAGCCCAATCAAGCTAAAAAAATCAGCCAAAAAGCCAGTAGTTTAAAAATCGAAATAGAAACTTGGCAAGAAATTAAGGCAGAGACCAATGACCTTTTAGAATTGGCGCAAATGGATCAGAAAGATCAAACTATTAATTTGCGCTTAGAAGTGGAAGAAAAATTTCAAGAATTAGAACAAAAATTTGCTGATTTGGAATTCTACCTCTTATTCAGGAGCAAATATGATCGCAATAATGCTATTTTAGCCATTCATAGCGGCACGGGCGGTGTTGACGCTCAAGATTGGGCGGAAATTTTATTGCGCATGTATTTGCGTTTTTGCGAAAAAAAAGGATTTCCAGCCCAAATTTTGAATATTAATTCTGGCTCGGAAGCTGGTATAAAAAGCGCAGTTTTAGAAGTAGCAGGCAATTATGCTTATGGTAATTTAAAATCCGAACACGGTGTGCATCGTTTAGTGCGGATTTCGCCTTTTGACGCTGAAGCGATGCGCCATACTTCTTTTGCTTTGGTTGAAGTAATCCCGGAATTAGACGATGAGTCTGTTAGCGATATTAAAATTAAAGCAGAGGATTTGAAAATAGATACTTTTCGCGCTTCAGGCCATGGAGGCCAGTCTGTTAATAAAACAGATTCAGCTGTCAGAATTACCCATTTGCCGACAAAAATTGTTGTTTCCTGCCAATCAGAACGTTCCCAGTTGCAAAACAAGGAGAGGGCTTTGAAAATTTTAAAGTCCAAATTGCAAAAATTAGCCGAAGCTGAAAAAGAAGAAGAAAAAAAACAATTGCGGGGCGAATTTTCAGAAGCTGTTTGGGGAAATCAGATCAGATCTTATGTTATGCAGCCTTATCAATTAGTTAAAGACCATAGGACAAAATATGAGGAAAAAGATATTCAGTCTGTTTTGGACGGAAATTTAGATGGCTTTATTGAAGCGTATTTAAAATCAAAATCCTAAGGGTTAAATTATAAGAAATGTAAATTATAAAATTAATATCTAAAGCAAATTCAAATTAGGATTTAAAAACTTATGTTAAATAAAAACTCCTGGGTAGTTGTTCCTGCCCATAATGAACAAGAAAATATTTTCGGCGTGCTAAAAAGCCTGTTGGAGCTGACGCCTAACATTGTAATTGTTGATGACGCTTCAAAAGACAATACTAAAAATATTGTAAAATCTTCAAAAATTTTTTTGCTGGAACATTTAGTCAATAGAGGACAGGGAGCGGCTTTGCAGACCGGCACTGAATTTGCTTTAAAACAGGGAGCGGAAATTATTGTGCATTTTGACGCTGACGGCCAGATGCAGGCCAAAGATATTTACCGCGTGATTGCGCCGCTTATTAATCGGGAAGCGGATATTGTTTTTGGCTCTCGCTTTTTGGATAAAAAATCAAAAATTCCTGCTTTTAAAAAATACTTTATTTTAAAACCAGCCACTTGGTTTAATTGGTTTTTTACCGGCATTAAATTAAGCGACGCGCATAACGGTTTTAGGGCATTGTCAAGAAAAGCTGCTCAGGCTATTAAAATACGCCAGGATGGCATGGCGCATGCTACTGAAATTTTGGAGCAGGTTCGCTTGCATGATTTAAAATATCAAGAAGTGCCGGTGGAAATTGTTTATAACCAATACGGCCAAAGGTTTGCCAGCGGCTTTAAAATATTAAGCGATTTGTTTTTTGCTAAAATTTTCAAAAGATAATGTCTTTAAAAACTTTAAAAACTAAAAAAGAATTAAAATGGTCGGCTAATGACATTGTTTATCAAATTTATCCCCGCAGTTTTAAAGATACAACAGGCAATGGCATTGGTGATTTGCAGGGAATTATTGAAAAATTAGATTATTTGCACAAAATTTTAAAAGTTGATGCTATTTGGCTGTGTCCGATATACAAATCGCCGATGAAAGATTTTGGCTATGATATAGCTGATTATTGCCAAATTGATCCTCTATTTGGCAATTTTAAACTTTTTGATAATTTAGTTAAAAAAGCCCATGGGCGCGGCCTGAAAATTTTAATGGATTTTGTGCCTAATCATACTTCTGACCAGCACCCTTGGTTTATTGAGTCTCGCTCTGCTTTAAAAAATCCTAAGCGGGATTGGTATATTTGGCAGAAGCCAAAACCAGATGGTTCCCCGCCTAATAATTGGCTAAGCAGGTTTGGCGGTTCTGCCTGGACATTTGATCCCAAAACAAAACAGTATTATTTACATTCTTTTTTGCCTTGCCAGCCAGATCTTAATTGGCGCAACCCTCAAGTGCAAAAAGAAATGAGAAAAATTTTAGAATTTTGGCTGGTCAAAGGAGTTGATGGCTTTCGTTTGGATGCCCTTTACCATATTATAAAAGATGATAAATTTCGCGATAATCCAATAAATCCAAGGTATATTCCTGGCCATGACGATCCTTACCGCCAATTTTTAAACGTATATGACAGGGGCAGGCCAGCCACCTTGGAAATTTTAAATAAATTTTGCGGCGTTATTGGCCAGCATAAGAATAAATTCTTGGTTAGCGAAGTTTTTTATCAGACCAAGGTTGCTGAACTAAAAACCTATTATAAGCTTTGCCAAGCTGGTTTGCACGCGCCTTTTAATTTTAATTTTATAAGGTTGCCATGGAGCGCTTGGGCTTATCGCAGTTTTTTGGATAATTATGAAGAAAATTTGAGTGAAGGAGACTGCCCTAATTATGTTTTAGGCAATCATGATCGCTCCCGAGTCGCTTCCCGCTTGGAAAGCAGAAAAAAGGCCAGGTTGCTTGCGATGTTAGTTTTTACTTTAAAAGGCATGCCTTTTATATATTATGGAGAAGAAATTGGCATGTCCAATGTGCCAGTAAAAAATAATGAACAATTAGATCCTTGGGGGAAAAATGTTCCTGGTTTTGGCTTGGGCCGCGACGCCTATCGTACGCCCATGCAATGGTCGGCCCAGAAATACGCGGGTTTTTCCAAAACAAAGCCATGGCTGCCTGTCGCTAGAAATTATTTATTTTTTAATGTTAAAAAAGAATTAGCGGATAAAAAATCATTTTTAAGCCTTTATAGAAATTTGATTAGCTTTAGAAAAAAATCAAAAGCTATTTTAGAGGGTAATTATTACCCTTTGAATATCCGTTCCCAAAATGTTTTTGCTTATGTCAGAGAATCAGAAACTGAAAAAGTTTTAGTTTTATTAAATTTCGCTTCTAAGACGCAAAAAATTTCCTTGCCTTTTGCTATGGCGGAATTAGTCTGCAATACTTTTTTATCCAGGAAAAAGGGTCAAAAAATCAATCTTAACAAGCTTTATTTAAAAGCTTTTGAAGGATATTTATTTAAGCTTAAAAAATAAATTTTTATGTATCTGCTTTTTGATATTGGCGGCAGCAAAACTCGTTTGGCTGTGTCAAAAGACAAGAAAAATTTATCCCAAGTGGAAATTGTTCCTACCCCGCAAGATTTTAAAAAAGGCATTAAGTTTTTGGTTGATTCGGGCAAAAGGATAACAGGAGGCAAAAAAATTAAAATGGTTGCCGGAGGCATAGCAGGGCCGTTAAATAAAAACAAGACCAAATTGGCAAATTCGCCTAATTTGCCTCAATGGGCAAACCAGCCCTTATTTTCTTTGTTAAAAAAAGAATTCAAATCTCCGGTTTTTTTGGAAAATGACGCTGCTTTAGCCGGCTTAGGCGAAGTTTATTATGGCGCTGGAAAAGGCGGTAAAATTGTTGCTTATTTAACTATTAGTACAGGAGTTGGCGGCGCTAGGCTGGTTGAGGGACAAATTGATCAGAATTATTTCGGTTTTGAACCGGGACAACAAATTATTAATTATGACGCTTTAATTAATTTTCAGACACTTGAAGCAAATATTTCAGGCACGGGCTTGTTTAAAAAATACAAAAAGCCAGCCGCTGAATTGTCAGCCAAAAAAATTTGGGAAAGAGAGGCTAAATTATTAGCATATGGTCTGAACAACATAACTGTTTTGTGGTCGCCGGAAATAATTATTTTAGGCGGGTCGGTTATGAAAAAAATTTCTTTAAAAGAAGTTAGAAAATACTTCAAACAAACATTAAAAATATTTCCTGGCTTGCCAAAGATCAAAAGATCAAAATTGGGCGATTTGTCAGGAATTTATGGCGCTTTGGCAATTTTAAACACAAAAAATAAACGCTAAAAACTTCTTATTTATAATTTTAATAAATATTTTTAAAATTTTTTTAATCCTATGCTTATTCAAGTTATTTTGCTTATCTTCATAATTTACGCTGTTTTAAAGGTGGCTTTGCGCTATAAAGACAAAGTGATCTCTTTGCAGGAATTTTTAGTTTGGACACTTTTTTGGTTTATGGTCGCTTTTGTGGTTATTCTGCCGGAAACAACTTCCTGGTTTGCCAATTTTGTCGGCGTGGGCAGGGGCGTTGATCTGGTCATTTACATTTCAATTTTAATTTTATTTTATTTGGCTTTTAGGATTTTGGTGCGTTTGGATAAAATCGAAAAAGATGTGACAAAAATTGTGCGCGAAATCGCTTTGGACAAAGAGGAAACAAAAAATAAACAATCTTAAAATTCAAAAGACAAATGACAAAAAACAAAATAAACTTAAATTTTGAATTTTGCCATTTGATTTTAAATAAAAAATGTTATCTAGCGAAATAAAATTTTTATTGCAACAGTATGGCATCAGGCCCAGTAAAGCCAAAGGGCAAAATTTTTTAATTAATCAGGGCGTTTTGCAAAAAATAATCAAGGCCGCGGACTTGAGCCAAAATGATTGTGTTTTGGAAATCGGACCAGGACTTGGTGTTTTGACCGAAGGATTGATAAAAAAATCTAAAAAGGTTTTAAGCGTTGAGCTGGACAAGCGTTTGGCTTATTTTCTGAAACAAAAATTTAAAGGCGTTAAAAATTTAAAAATTTTGGAAACAGATATTTTGCAAATTAGAAATGATCAAATTGTTAAATTGTTAAATTGTTATGAATTAGGCTATAAAGTGGTAGCTAATTTGCCCTATAATATTACCAAACCGGTTTTGCAGAAATTTTTAACAGCCGAGCCCAAGCCAAAAGAAATAGTTGTTTTAGTCCAAAAAGAAGTGGCGCAAAAAATAGTTGCCAAGCCCGGCCAAATGAGCCTTTTAAGCCTTTCAGTCCAGTTTTACGGCCAGCCAGAAATTATAGATTATGTGGCCCAAGAAAATTTTTATCCCAAGCCGCAGGTTGAAAGCGCTATTTTAAAAATAAAATTAAATTTAGGAAAAATGCCGTTGGAGTTATCAACAGCCTTTTTAAAAATTGAGTTTGAAGAAAAAAAATTTTGGCGATTAATAAAAATAGGATTTAGTTCGCCCAGAAAACAATTGCAGAATAATTTGGCTGCTGGTTTTCAAATATCCAAAGAAAAAGCCAAAAAAAAGCTAAAATTAGCTAATTTGCAAGAAAAAATCAGGCCCCAGGATTTAAGCCTGGCAGATTGGGCAAATCTTTATTTGCAATTTATGGCTTGAACTTGAATTTTATGGTATAATTATTAAAGAATTTGTGATATAATTTTAATATATAATTTAATGTCAGCAGCCCCTGAAAAAATCAAAGAATTTTTTGAAGAAAAAGGCGAAGCAATTACAGAGAAAATAGAAAAAACTCCCATGGAAAAGTTTTTTGTTTTCTTTTTGGTTTTAATTACAATTTCAGCTTTGGTTTTAGGTTATCTGCAATTTAAAAAAAATATAGAACAGCCTCTTTATTCCAGTTATTTGCGGGAAATAAGGGGAGAAACCAGGCAAAAATATCAGGCAGAAACTTTAAATCAATCAGCTTTGAATGCTGCTGAAATGCTCGGGCTTCAGCAACTGGATAGTGATCTGGATGGTTTAAGCGATTATGAAGAAATTTATATTTATGGCACCAGCCCTTATTTGGAAGACACTGACGGCGATGGAATTTTGGACAAACAGGAAATTTTGGCTGGGACAGATCCGAATTGTCCTGAAGGCCAGGATTGTTCGATTTTGCCTTTTAATGAAACTGGCAGCCAAAGTTCCAGCTATCCGGCTAATCTTAACCAAGGAATGATTGAACCGCCGCTTATGGGCTTGGATTTTAATGATTTGTTAGAGATTGAAGATTTGCTTTTAAGGGGAGAAATTACTTTGGAGGATTTGGGCATTAATGATCCGCAGATGCAGGCTATGTTTGACCAGCTATCCAGCGGCCAGTTGCGCAATATAGAACAAATATCTCCAGAAGAAAAAGAATTGATCATTGAATCGTTGCAAGATTTAACTCCGGCGCAAATCAGGCAGGAATTGGCAGCCAGGGGAATTGATGAGAATCTTTTAAATCAGGTTGATGATGACACTCTTAAGCAGATGTTTTTACAGACCCTTGATTTGTATTAAATTAAAAAAAATCAATTTGTTATTAGTTGGTTATAAATAAATTAAATATTTTTTATGTTTAAGCCTGATAAAACAAAATTACAGAAAGCGGTAATTTTTCTTATGGCTGTAATTTTTGTTGGCAGTAATTTTTATTTTTTATTATTGGCAGGTTTAAAGCCAGTACAGGCAACTTTTCCAGTAGTTGATGTGCCGCAGGCGACTTTACAATCAATGTGGTATGCTGGCGATAAAGCTGAAAGCATTTTGCAAAAGGTTTGGGATGAAGTAGTGGCTATTTTTTTCAAAAATATTTTAGGCACAATGGCTAATATGATTGCCCAGCAATCAGCCAAATGGGTTGCCAGCGGAGGCAAAGGCGGCGCTCCGCAATTTATCAGCGACCCTAATTTTTGGCAGGATTTTGCTGATAAAGCAGTAGGGGATTTTATCCAGACAACAATGAAAAATTTAACAGGACTTGATGTTTGTACTTTGGATCCGCAATTGGCTATAAATTTAGCCATAAATATTCCCTTTTTTCCGGATTGGTCAGGCGTTTATGAGCCGGATTGCAGCTGGACCCAGTTAAGGAGCCACTGGGAAGAGATTGGCCAAAGAAGGTTTGAAGATTTTATTTCTTTTGATTATGGCATTGGCGCTGGCGGGACTTTTGATGAAAATGTCGGACGTTTAAATACAGCTGTTGCTCAAGATATTAGTTTAAGAAGATGGCCTATTGAATTGGTAGGACATGGTTATATAATAGGTTGTGACACGACTGCAATAAGCGGTGGTTTGGCTACTTGCACTGAACCGCCTGTACAAACGGACCTTTTGAGTTCAGCCAGGGCATTAGATTCTTATACTGCTACTTTGCGGGCTGATGTTGAGAAAATTTTAACCCATAAAGTGGCTGATACCCCGGCTGATTTAAGTGTTGGGCGTTATCCCATAACACCAGAAAACATGCCGATTATCAGAGAAGCTTGGTTAAAGAATATTAATCCTTATATTAGTGATTTGCACCAGATAGCTGATTTATACAGCCGCTGTACAGGCAAAACAGCCTGCGCTTTAATGCAAATGCCGCCAGATCCACCATTTTGCAAGGCTGCTTTAGACAAGATTAATCTTAAGTCGTTTCTTTGCCCGATTGATGACGGCACAGATGATGACGGCACAGATGATGACGGCACAGAAAGCCGTAATCAGGCAACAGCTTTAATTTACCAGACAGAGTTTAATCAAAAAGCCGGGCAAGTCGCAAATATCGCCAATGCTATCAAAGGCGGCTTTGAATATTTAAAAACCCAAATAGAACAAAATTTCAAGCCAGAATTATTAGAAGGCAGCGTGGCTTATAATGCGCAACTGGCAGCCGGCCTTTTTGATCCCAGCGCTAATGAATTTAATGCTTATGAAACACTTGTCAGGCAAATGGCGGATATAAGCTGGAGTGAAGCAATGAATGCTCGCTTGCAAGCAATGATTGATCAGGGCTGGCAATCAACCACAGACCGCATTGCAGGCTATATTAGGACGCCTTCAAACTTGATCAGGGCCAGGGCAGAAAAACAATTGGCTGAAGGCACTGACAGCATTTATGCTTACCACACCAAAAATATCGCGGCTGATGCTTTGGGTGTTTTTTTGCAGACGCTATGGAATGAATTAGCTTTGCAATTATTAGATATGCTTAATCCTGGCTATTCTGCAGAGACCAGAAGGCATTTATTGACTGTTCCAGGAGGCAAAGAAGCTTTGGAAAGTTTTAGCGTGATGTCATGGAATCCTTTTGAAGAGCTGATTGTTTCTGAAGAAGGAATTGACAGATATATTCAAAGAGTTGCCCAAAAATTTACAGTTAATTTGTCTTTTAAGGATGTAAATTTGCTGGCTGATTTCCAATTAAATATCAAAGGCGAGGCCAATCCTAATCTTTATAATAATGTTATTGACCAAAATTTTGCCATTGCCATTAATGATAAATTGACTATCAAGCAAGCGCTTGATTCTGGCAAATTAGTAGGCGATTATACTTTTTCCTATTCTCCTGCCCGCCCCGGCACATATAATTTGGCTAATATCAGAAAGTTAAGAAAAGCCCGGGTAGTGCCTCTGGGTTTGGAACTGGCTGTCCAGTTAATCAGGGATTGCAATCACCGCAAAACTTTTAATAATGGTCAGTATGCTGGTTTTCAAGATATTAATGACGTAAATCCGTATGGATACGACAATGTAAGCGATCCTTTTAATTCCCAAAGATTGCAAAATTGTTTGTTTAAGCCTTATTCAGCTGGCCAGGAGTTAAAAGATGTGAGAGATTATAATACCAGAAAAATGAATGAAGTGGCAGGGGCAACTTTAGCTGATGTGGTTGATGGTTTTGATAAGGCTGGTTCTGGTATTTGCGGCGATTTTGACGAAAATGAATCGCCTTTTTGCAATTTAGTTAATCCTAATTGGGTTTTAAAAATACCGACTACTTTTTGCGCTTTGCAGACAACAAACGAGCCATTTGGCGAACTTTTAACCACCAATAGCAATAGCCAAAGGCAATCGCGCTGCCCTGATTTTGCTAGTTGTTTAAATGAAGATGGTAAAGGCAGCTGTATAAATGAAGATTATGGCTTTTGCGTCAAAGAAAAAAATGTCTGGCAGTTTGCGACTGATTCTTGTCCAGAAGAATTTAACAGCTGCCGCACTTATAGTTTGACAAGGTCAGGAGAAAGGACCTCGGTTTCCTATTTAAAAAATACTTTAAGCGGTAGCGATATCTGCGGTCCTTATAATGCAGGCTGCAGCTGGTATTCTACGCAGACAGATTTAGCTGGTTTTTGGCAAAACGATGCCAGGATTTATTTTAACCGTTATGTTGAAGCTTGCGACAGGCAAAATGAAGGTTGCAGTGAATTTGTTTTATATCGCAATCCTGCCAATAACTTAGTCTTTGACTCAAGTTTTGAATATACTCCGGAAGGCAATTTTCCAGCTGGCTGGGATTTAAGATTAAAGCAGCGCGTTGATTTGCCGGCTGATTGCCAAGGGACTTTGACTGAAATTTGCAATTATTATCCTTATGATAATCAATCAGAATGTTTGATTAATAATGGGACTTGGTACGGCTATTGCGATGACGGCGAAAGCTGGAGCCAGGCAGAATGCTTGGACAAGGGACAAAATTGGGAATTTGTTTGCCTTAATGCGATTAATAATCAAGCTGATAAAGCAGATTGCGAGGCTGGGGGAGGCGAGTATGAGTATTTTTGCACCAACAGCATTTTAAAATATAATCTTTGCCAGAATCCCCAATTTACAGGCGATGACGCGCAAGAACAATGCTTGGCTAATGGCGGTACTTGGCAGCAAGAGTGTGAAATAGGCGGCAGCGCCAGCAGCGAACTGACCACTTTAGAAGATTGCATGGCTAATGATGGCAGTTGGCGCGAATTTTGCCAAGGGGCCAGATTATATGATTTTACCAAACAAAGCTGCAATAATCTTTTGGGTGAATGGCGCGGCGAAGGGCCTTTTAGTGATTTGGCTTTTGTTTCCAAAGACGCAACCAATGTTTATCAGGGGTTAAGCAAGCTCCAGGTTAATATAGGAGCTGTGCCTTTTGGCGAGGAATTAGTTTTAGTTTATAAAAGCCATTTTAATGATGAAACAAAAACTTTAACCAAAGCTGGCGATGCTTATACTGCCACAGCTTATTTTAAATCTAATCAGGTATTGAGCCAGCCCATTACGTTTAATTTGGCAAAAATGAGACAGACGCAAAGTGAGCTGAATAGCAAGAGGTTTTTTATTGACCAAAATTATACCAGGGCAGACAGCACTATAATTACTGGAGCTGGAGGCACAGAGCTTGATATTAGGATTTATTTGCCGGGTGGCGAAGAAGGAGCCTTGGTTTATCTGGATGCAATTGGCTTATCCATTAATTCTTTGAATCAAGTCAGGAATTTTGATTTTATTACGCCTTATGCTGATTATGAAGCTAATAATAAATTGTATTATAAAAATCCGCCTGAAAGGCTGAATTGCCATGGTTATGGCCCAGGTGATCCGGCTCCTCGGCTTGATATTGCGCCTTTAACCAAAGAAGCTTGTGAAGGCGTTGGCGGTTATTGGGATGAAGGTTTAATTTACAGAAATACGGTTGACTGCTATAAATATGAACCCGATGATCCTATCTGCAATAATTTTATGAAAGTTTGCGAAGCAGAAGAAGTCGGCTGCCAGCTTTTTACGCCCTTAAACGGCGATCCTCAAGTGCCGGGCGTGGTAAGCATTACTGATTATTGCCCGGCAGAATGCGTGGGTTATGAAACTTATAAACAAGAGCCGGCTTTATATGAGCCAGAGCCTGATCCTTTATTCCATTATTTTATACCTGAAACAGCCCGTTCTTGTTCCTTGGCAGAAGTCGGTTGCGCCCAGTTTACTAATTTAGATGAAGTGGCTCGGGGCGGTGAGGGTATTGGCTATTATACTTATTTAAGGCAATGCATCAAGCCTAATCTTGGCTTGGGTGAAAAGACTTTTTTTACCTGGCAAGGTTCAGCAACAGGCTCTCCGCAATTGCTTAAATATGAATTTCAGCAAGATCCGGTTACTGGCGCGCCCAAAACAATTGACGGTTCAGGCGATTGCCGTTTGACTTTGAGCGAATATGATTTAAACTGCGTTAATTTTTTTGACAGCGCTGGCATTAATTATCACCGCGATATCCGCAAAATCGTTTCAGTTTCAGATGATTGTTCGCCGTTCAGGAAAACAGAGTCAACCCAGGCAAATTGTCTGGCAACCAATGGCCGTTGGCAGGAAGATCTTCAGGCTTGCATTTATGATGCTATTCCAGCTGAAGCTATTTCTTGTTCTGCGGAAGCTAATGGCTGCAGAACTTTTATAGGCAATCGGGGCAATAATGTTTATGTGCAGATTTTTGACACTTTTGAAGGTATTGAAGGCACTTGGGGATGGTATGCTGGCTCTGACGGCACTAGCGCAGAAGGACTGGCCAGAGTAGGAGAGTCAGTGCAAGTCGGCGGAAATTCTTTATTTGTTTCCTCTCCAGTTTCAGCTATTCATAAACCTGTAAACATTCAGAAAAATAATTTGTATACCCTTTCTTTTTGGGCCAAGACAAATGATCCAGCTGGCGAAGTCATTACTGCAAAATTCAGCACAGCTGTGCCTGATGCCCAGGCTTCTACCCTGGAAGAATTTGCTACTTTAGAAAACAATCTGCAACTGACAAACGAATGGCGCAATTATACCTTGGGTCCGGTTTTGGTCAGTTGGGATAATGTGGAAAATAACAGCCTGGTTTTTGATTCATTGGATAGCGAGGTTTATTTTGACAATATTTTATTAAGGGTAGTGAGAGACAATGTCTATGTGGTTAAAAACAGCTGGTTTACGCCGGATAGCTGCGACCGCAACATTTTTGGCCAGACAGAAGAAGGCGCCATGCTTGGCTGCCAAGCTTATCAGGATTTGCTGGGCCAGACTCACAACCTTAAATCTTTTACCAATTTGTGCCGTGAAAGCGCAATAGGCTGCCAGATTTTAATTGACACTAAAAATTCAACTAATGCCAATAAACAAATATTCAATGATGACAATCCATCGCCTTTGGATGATTATATTGTGCTGCGAGACGAATTAGTCACTTTGGTGGTCAGTGATAATTTTATTTGTTCCAAAACAGATAAAGGCTGTCAAAAATTTGGAAAACCGGTTTACCAAGCTGTTTTGCCCACGTTTGATGACGTATACTTGAAAAATGATCCGGATAAATATATTAATGTGCCTAATGCCATAATGTGCAATGAGGAATCTTTGGGCTGTTTGGAATTAATTAATGATGAGGGCAATGCTGAACATTTTAAAATTGATCCGACCAAGCTTTGCCAGTTTAAAACCAGCACAGTAAGCGGTGAAAATATTAATGGCTGGTTTAAAAAAGGCAGTTTGGATTTGGGCTGTACAGCCTTGGATTTTAATACGCCTGCGCCTTGCGAAGCTGGCGGCGGCGGCTGGAGCGCAAAATATAACCAATGCGTCTTGATTTTGCATGAAATTAAAGATCAGGCAAATTGCAATCTTAAAAAAGGAGAATGGCTGGCAGCTGATCTGGCAGCTGATTCTGTCTGTTTGGCTTATCCTTTTACTATTTATAAAGTTGAAGAAGCTAATAAATATAAGGGTTTTGTAGGCGAATGCGACAGCCGATGGAGCGGCTGCACAGAATTTGTTGATATTAATCCAAACTTTGTTTTTAATGGCAGTTTTGAATCAATTGATCCAACAGGCATGCTTTCCAGTTGGCAGACAAAAGCAGCCAGTTCTGGCAGGCAGAGAATAGACACTGATAATTCTAAATTAGGCAATCAGGCTGTCAAGCTGATTAAAACAACAAGCCAAAATTGCCCTAGTACTTATTTATATCCTAATTCGGGCTGCAGCCTGGATGAGTCTATTGTGCCAAGCTATGCTATTTCCCAAAATATTGTCAGGCTGGAAAAAGGCAGGACTTATAAAATATCTTTTTATTATCGCGTGCCAGAAGAGGCTAAAGGCAGAGGCGATAATTGCCCATTACCAGAAGTTGTTTTTGAATTTAATTCCCTTGTTGCTGGAGCAGAAAAAGGCCCGCTTTATGTTTTTGCCCCGGAAAGCGAGTGGAAAAAAGTTGAAGTTTTATATACTGTGCCGGCTGATTCAGCAGAATTTTTACAGGATTTTGAATTGGTTTTATACGCGCCGCTTAATAAAAATATTGCGGCTGACATAGGCAATTGTCCTGATTCTTTTGTGCTTTATGACCAGGTTGAAATTAAAGACAATACTGAAGACAGTTATTTTGTGATTGACCAGGGCTCTAATCTGGACAGGAGCAGTTGTACTTCTGTAAATTGGCAGGCTGGCTGTGTTCAGTTTATTAATACTGACAGAGGCAGGGTAGAATTATTAAAAGTTAAAGCTGACAGGAATTGCGCGGAATGGGCAATGTGCACCAGTTATTGCAGTAATCCGATTCATAAAACAGAAGGTGATTGCATAGCAGATCTAGCCGGGGAGACATGGAATCTTGATGCTTGTACGGAAATCAGCTTGTGTTCGGAGAAAAAAGCCGGAGAATGCGTTAAATTCACAGAGCCTAAAGATAATGTGCGCTATGATTTGAATAACGAGCCTTTAATAGTAAAAAGAATTAGCAATTATGGCGATCAGACAGGCTATATTTACCGCTTTGGGGCTGGTCCTTTAAGCGCCCTTACCCAATGGCGGGCAGGTGATTATTCTGGTTATACTATTCCAGAAAGGTTCCCGCTAGAAGTTGAACTGGAAAAAGGATTTGAAATTTACCAAAGAGAAAATAATCTGGGGGATTCAGATGATATGCGTTTTGTGGCGCCGGTTTGCAAGGTTTTTCCTGCCCAGGATTCACCCATGCCATATGATTTAATTTTATCGCCTGATTATAATAATCTTTTAAGCCTTTATAGCCAAAATATGTCTTTGAGCGATTTAGGCAACCTTTGTAATTATGAAGAAGCCCAGGCTTATGGGACAAAAACTTATTTTCCAAGAGGCGCTGTTGGTGTTGACAAAATAGATAAAATCTGCACTTCGCCTCAAGACATGAAAGGAAAAGTTTGCAGCACAGACGAGGAATGTAAAGGAAAGGTCAGGGGCATTACTGGAGCTGATGGCGAATGCAGGCCGATTGAGGAAGTAAAAGAGTTTTTGGGTTTAGAAGGCATGTGTTTGGAATTTGATACTTTAAATCCGATTTATGACGGTATTTATAAGGATGTTGGCAAAGATTGCATACCTGATCCAGACAGCGGAATAGAAATTTGTACTGGCCCTGATTACCAGCCTTATGCTTGTCTGACTTATTTTCCTTTTATGATAGATTTATGCCCGCTTTATAAAAATGAAACAAGTTGCAAGCTGAATGCAAATTGCAATTGGCTAGGCGGGGACGGACCATGCATTAGAAAATAATTTTTCAGATAAATAAATGCTCAAACAAATAAAAAACAAAAAACTTATTGCCCCAATTTTGCTATTGGCGGTTTTTGTTGTTTTCTTTTCTTTTTGGCCGGCTGATGCGGTTTTTGCCAGTGGTGCTATGGACAAAATTTTTACCACAGCTAAGAACGTAGGCATATCTATAATTCTTTTCATTGTTAATGTTTTAATTAGTTTAGTGGGTAAAATTTTAGTTTTGCTTATAAAAATATTAGTTATGCTCGCTTTGTACAATGATTTTATTTATAATCCCTATGTGCAAAAAGGCTGGGTAGTTATCCGCGATATTGTTAATATGTTTTTTATTTTGGGCTTGCTTTTGATTGCTTTTGCCACGGTTTTAAAAATAGAGAAATTTTCTTATAATAAACTTTTGGGCAGGTTGCTGATTATGGCGATTATAGTTAATTTTAGCCGGACTATTTGCGGCATTATAATAGATTTTTTCCAGGTGATAATGATAACTTTTGTTAAGTCTTTTAAAGATATTACTGGCGGTAATTTAATGAAAGGCTTTGGAACAGAAAGTTTATGGCAGGCTGACACAAGCGGCGGCGCAGCTACAAGCACTGTTGATCAAGGGATCCAGGCTGTGGTAGGTTCTATTTTCGGTTTGATTTTTGTTATAATTGCGACTATTGTGGTAGCGATTTTTTGCATGATGCTGGCTATTAGAATTGTGGCTTTATGGATTTTAATTGTATTTTCGCCTTTGGCTTTTTTTTCCTGGGTTTTTGAGCCGGCTGGCGGAAAGATCGCTTCATTATCCCAGCAGTGGTTTGGACAATTTTTTAAATATTGCATGGTAGGCCCTTTTATAGCTTTTTTCCTTTGGATGGCGCTTATTAGCATGTCAACTGTTTCAGCCCAAATGACTACTAGCGCTGTTCAGGGTGGCATGAAAGCAGACGAGCTGAATAAGCCGGTTGAAGGTCTTTCGGCTGTGGGCAATGCAGGAAGCACGATTGGCTTTGTTATGGGTATTGCAATGTTGGTGGGAGGCTTATATTTCACTGGTCAAATGGGAGTGGTTGGTTCTAATTATGCTAGGGGAGGCGTTAATGCTATAAGAAATCAGACAGCGGGCAGAATGGAAAGCATGGCCAGAAGGACTGGCGCGGCAGCCAAAGGTGTAGCCATGGCGCCGGCCAGGGGAGGGGTTAAACTTGCCAAGATCGGAGGAAAACTTGGCGCTGAAAGAATGCAGATGAGAGGAGGCAAACTGGGCAGGCTTGCTTACGAAGCGCAATTAGCAACTTCCAAGGAAGGAAGGCAAGTTTTAAAAGATAGAGGCATGGCTATGGCAAGAGCGAAATTAGGCGGACAACCAGGCGCGCGAGCTGAACAATTACAAAAAGAGTTAAAATCAAGAGAGGGGCTTTTGCGCAAGGCTGGCGCTGATAAAGATCCTAATGTGATGAAAAAATTAGAAAAGCAATATAAAAAGTCTGGAGATAAAGACAATTATATGGCTTTAATGAATATTAAGGCGGCAGAGGGTAAAATTGAACAGTCAGATTTTCAAGACGCGGTTAAAATGGGAGCATTTGACAGATTTGGCCATGTTGAGCATCTAAAAGATAAGAATGGGAAAAGAACAGGAAAAATTGATACTAAAAAAACAAGCGGGGCGGCTTTAATTGCCATGGAGCAGGTAGGGAAAGAATGGGAGAAATCTTTTGAAGATCAAAAGGGATTTAGAGCGTCTTTTTCGCCTATTGTTAGGGATCCGATAACAAATGATTGGGAGGTCGTGGAAGGTCAAAAGGGCCAGGAGCTGAAAGCCAAGGATAGTGAATCTAGCATCTCAAGAGGCCGAGGAGAAAAATTAGGCAAGGCAGCTAATAGCGGCCAGGTTGCTAATTTGGAGTCATCTACAGCAATGGAAGCATTTTCTCATTTGGTTGGGTTTGGCAAAAACGATGCCCATTTTCGCATGGTTGGAGATACTGGTCTTGCCAATGTCAAAAAGAGAAATGATGAATTCACTCAAGTTTTAACCAGTAATTTAGATGATAAAAGCAGCGAAGGCTACAAAGTATTGGAAAAGGCGGCTGATAAAAAGAAATTAACAGGCCAAGAAAAAGTTGATTTTATTGATAAAAGGAAACAAGAAATAAACGATTTAAAGCAATCTAAGTACTTTAAAGATAATGCCCAACATTTGGTTACTGTATCAAAAACTTCTTCTGGCAAATACGAAGCAGGAACAGGTAAAGAAATAACAGCTGGGCAGGAAAATCAAAATTTAAAGAATTATCTTCAAGGGCAGGGTATTATACCGACACCACCGCCGCCGCCAACGCCGCCCCCACCGCCTAAATATAAAGCTGAAATAGATAATTTTGTAGATAAGCGGATGTCGCAGGCGCCTTCTTTAGTCAAAAGCGCTGCCAAAGATTTTGTTACTGAAAAGGCCGGAGATATTCTTCATGAAACCGAAGGCCTTGATCAAGCATCCCGGCAAAATAAAATTGCTAAAGAAATAGAAACAAAGACTAGATTGCGCGGACAGGATGCTAAAGATATGGCTGATATAATAATAAAAATGGAAACTCCGATGAAAGAAACGCGCGATAAAGTTTCGCCGAACCTTGACCAAATTGTTAAAAAAGTTAAGGATGAGTGGGATGCCGGCAGTAAAGATGCTGGGAAAGTTGAGATGAGATTTAATGTGTTCATACAACAATTAAAAAATGAAGCAAAATCCCATGGCTTGACAGAAGATAGTTATCAGGCGCGGCAATTAAAAAAAGCCAAAGATGATCTGCTTAAGGAATTAACTAATCTAAATGCTACGGATGCCAGCATAAATAAAGCTATAGATAAATTTCAAGCGAATGCCAGAAATTTGGGTTATAATGTCGGGAAAAAATAAGCGTTAATTATGAATAATCAAAAAATAAAAAGTTCAGATTTTGGGAGTTTTGAGCCGGATTTTTTGGCATTAATCAGCCGATATAAACTGGAAGAAAAAAAAGAAGATATTCTTAAATATGCGGCAGAGGCAATTTTAGGAAAAACTGATGAGGTTGCAATGGCTGAGAAACTGATCAGCGATCTAAAGCTTGATTTTGGGGTTGCGGCTGATTTTGCTTATGATTTGCGGGTTGATATATTGGAAAAAATTAAAAAAGAAGAAATTGAGGCGATTAAAAAAAATATTAAAGATCGAGAAGCGCAAGAATATTCCCCGCTTGCTATCAGCGATGAACTGATTAAAAAAATAGGGTATAAGCCAAAAGATAAGGTTTTTCGCAAAAGATTTGATGACGCGATTTTTAGTTATTTAAAAGACATTAGGGATATGGAAGAATTGGAAGATATTTTAACCCGTTCCACTAAAATCGGAGGGGTTGGGCTTTCAAAAGATGCTTTTTATGATTTGGAGAATTTATTAATTGATAAAAAAAAGGAAATTTCAGAAAAAGGCGTTGATATGGCTAAAATCATAAGCGATTACGAATCCCAATTTAAAAGCGGAGAATTTAAAGATGTAAAAGAGGAAGAAATTGATGTGGCTGCCAAGCCAGAAAGATTGTCGTCTGAAGAAGGAAGAACTGTTAGCGAAGATGTAACCATTGACAAGCTTTTGCAAGCCAAAGGCATTGAATTTGAAAAATTAAGCCGTAAAGAAGAGATAAAAAAAGATCTTTTAGAAAAAGAGGATTCCTTTGCGCCGCAAGCCAGGGCTTGGGAGGATAAAGCCAAAGAAGGCCAAAGTCTTTTAGCCAGGGAAATTGAGGAGAAAGAAGATTTTTTGGAAAGCAAAGAAGAAATTGCGCCGCCGCCGGTTATTAAAGAAGAGATAAAAAAAGAGACAGAGCCAAAAGAGCAAGAAGCGGTTAAAGAAACAGGCGCGGTTTTGCCGGCAGCAATGCCCCAGCCCCAAACTCCGCCATCTCAAACAAAGCCATTAGAACCAGAAGAAAAACAGCCCTTTTTAAAAAAATCTTTTCCAGCAGCGCGGCCCAGGGTTGAAGATGTTAAATTTGCCTCTAAATTATACGGGCCCATAGATGAATTAGCTGCTTTTAAAATAGAAGATCTGCGCCGCCTTTCCAAAAATCCCCAAGAAGCTGTGAATAAGATAAAAGACAAATTGGAGCTTTTAGAAGAGGAATCTTTAATTAAAAGGATTGAAGGCATTAAGGCTTTAAAAGCCAGCCCGCTTTATAAAATTTACGCTGATATTATGAATAAAGCGATTAAGGAAGGCAAGCCATTTGATCAGGTTTTGCAAGAAAATCCGGTTTTAAGCCCCGAAGAATTCAAGGCGATTATGGAGTTAAATAAAAGCTTAAAATATTAAAATAAGAGATTATGGAGCAATTTATGGTTCCGCAATTTATTGATGTGGAATCAAAAATAATAGGTCCGATTACAACCAGGCAATTTTTGATTTTAATGGTTGCTGGCATGCTGGATTTTATTTTTTATAAGGTGTTTTATTTTAATACTTTTGTTGTAGTTGCCTTAATAGTTACCGGGATTTTTGGCGTGATAGCTTTTGTCAAGGTTAATGGCATGCCTTTTCATTATTTTTTTCTGAACTTGGTCCAGACCTTGAATAGGCCGAGATTAAGAATTTGGTGCAAAGAGGAAGTTGCGGCTTTGCCGTCGGAAGAAAAAGCAGAAGTTAAAAAAGAATTTATTGCCAAGCCTTTTATTCCCCAATCAAGGCTGACTTCTTTGTCATTGATAGTTAATACCGGTGGAGTTTATCGGGAGGAATAAAATCTTTTTGTTATTAGTTATTGGCAAAATATTTTTTAGATTATTAATTCAAGTTTAAATAATAATTAATATTTATGGCGATTAGCAAACAGTCAACCCAAAAATATTTAGATATTGCGGAGATTAGGGAAAACACAGTAATTTTAAAAGACGGAACATTAAGGGCTGTTATAATGTGCTCCAGCGTTAATTTTGCCTTAAAGTCAGAAGATGAACAAAAAGCTTTGATTTCAGGCTACATGGAATTTATAAATGCTTTAGAGCATCCTTTGCAAATAGTCATTCAGTCAAGGCGCCTGGATATTGAAAACTATATAAGGAGGTTAAGGGAGGCCCAGAAAAAACAGACTAATGAATTATTAAAAATGCAGATAATAGGCTATATGGATTATATTAATGAATTGATTGAAATGGGAGAAATAATGACCAAAAGATTTTTTATTGTTGTGCCTTTTAATCCTTTGGGCGCTAAAGGTAAAAATTTTTGGAACAGGCTGAAAGAGACTTTTACCGCCGGCAAGGCGATTAAAATGAAAAGAGAGAAGTTTTTAGACTACAAAAAAGACCTGGATTTGTTGGTTTCCAATATAGAATCTAATTTAGGCGGCATGGGGCTGGAAGCTGTTGTCTTGGATACACAAGGGCTAATAGAATTATTTTATAACACTTATAACCCAAAAACTTCCGAGAATCAAAAATTAAAAGATATTAGCCAATTAGGCATAGAAAAATAAATAATAATTTTTAATATATGGCATTGGAAATAACACCCAGCATAAAAGAAACCCAAAAGACAGAAGAGAAAATAACCCCGGCGCAACAAAAAGCTAAAGAAGCTGCGGCGCTAAAAGAAGAGGCAATTACTCTGGAAGAAGAAAAAATATACCGCAAAGGAGTTATTGACATAAAAGATTTAATCGCACCGGCGGCTTTTGAGGTCAAGCCAAGTTATCTGGTTTTAGGAGATACTTTTGTCAGGACGCTTTTTGTTTTGAATTATCCTCGTTATATAAGCATAGGTTGGTTTACGCCGATTGTAAATATGAGCAAGACTTTAGATGTGTCAATGTTTTTTTACCCGGTTAAGTCAGAAATTATTTTAAAACAGCTAAAAAAGAGAGTCGGGAATTTGCAGGCCCAGTTAATGTCTGATATTGAAAAAGGCGCTCCGCGCGATCCGATTTTAGAGACTGCTTTGCGCGATATTGAACAGCTAAGGGACCAATTGACCCAAGGCATTGAAAAATTTTTCCAATTCGCTTTGTACGTGACTATTTATGCTGATAAGCTGGAAGAATTAGATAAAATGACTTCTGAAATAGAATCAATTTTTGGCGGCAAATTAATTTATACTAAAAAAGTTTTATACCAGGCAGAACAAGGCTTTAAATCAACCCTGCCCTTGGGAATAGACGAATTATTGATTTCTTTTAATATGAATTCTTCCCCGGTGGCTTCTTCTTTTCCTTTTATTTCCTCTGAATTGACTTCTGATAATGGCATCTTATATGGCGTTAACCGGCACAATAATAGTTTGATAATTTTTGATCGTTTTTCTCTGCAGAATGCCAACTTTGTGGTTTTTGCCACCTCCGGCGCAGGCAAAAGCTATACTATCAAACTGGAGGTTTTGAGAAGTTTAATGCTGGGAACAGATGTCATTATTATTGACCCTGAAAGAGAATATCTGCATTTAGCAGAAGCAGTTGGCGGCACTTATGTTGATATTTCTCTTTCTTCAAAAAACAAAATAAATCCTTTTGATTTGCCAAGGGCGATTGGCGACGCTTCAACTGAAGATATTATCCGCAGCGCGGTTATTACTTTGAAAGGCTTATTGCGCATAATGCTGGGCAAATTGACAGTAGAAGAAGATACTATTTTGGACAGGGCTTTAATTGAGACCTATGCCAGCAAAGATATTACGGCTGATTCAGATTTATCAACAATAGAGCCGCCTGTTATGCTGGATTTGCAGAATATTTTGGAAGGCATGGAAGGGGCTGGAAGCCTAGGCTTAAGATTAAGAAAATATACAGACGGAACTTTTTCAGGACTTTTCAACCGGCCGACTAATGTTGATGTTAAAAACCAACTAGTTATCTTTTCCGTCAGAGATCTGGAGGACGAGTTGCGGCCGATAGCAATTTACACCATAGTCAATTATATTTGGAATGTTGTGCGTTCAGAAGTCAAGAAAAGGATTTTGGTAATTGACGAGGCCTGGTGGCTAATGACCCAAGAGGATTCAGCAAAATTTATTTACGCCTTAGTTAAAAGATGCAGGAAATATTATTTAGGCGTGACGACAATTACCCAGGATGTCAATGACTTTTTAAACAATCCATACGGCAAAGCCATTGTCACAAATTCAGCGCTCCAAATGCTTTTGAAGCAATCGCCGGCGGCAATTGACAATATCCAGAAATTATTTCTTTTGACAGAAGGGGAAAAATATTTGCTTTTGGAAGGCGGGGTAGGTGAAGGCATATTTTTTGCCGGCAGAAAACATGCAGCGATTAAAGTGGTGGCTTCTTACAATGAAGACCAGTTAATTACCAGCGATCCAAGGCAGCTTTTGGAAATTGAAGCAGCCAAGCGTGAATTTGAAGAAGAAACTTCAGGAGAAGAAAATGAAGAGAGTGCCGGCCAAAGCGCGCCGCGCGCTTCTGAGGGGGTTGAAGAAATTGATATATAAATAAAAAATGACATTTGTGATTAGCCTTGAATATTGGCTGATTACTGATTTACAATAAATTAATTTTTTAAAATTTTATGGCTGAACCAATCAAAGATAAATTGACTAAAAATAAAAAAAGGCTCTGGCTGATTATTTTACTTTTGTTGCTTTTAATAATTGTAATTTTAATTTATTTGCTATTAGCTTATTTTAAGGCGCCTTTGCCCGGGGTGGTTGATTTAAATAACAATATGAATCAGGAGCCAATACCTTTGGAGGAAATTATTATTCCCGATTCTTTTAACCGTCCGGATGGGGCTGTTTTGGCTGATTTAACGGCTGATGCAGAGAGAGAAGGCACCCAAGAATTATCGCCATCAATCAATCTTTTATTTGTGGCGCAGGCTTTTGCAGAAAGGTTCGGCAGTTATTCCAACCAGGGCGATTATGCCAATTTTGGAGATTTGAAAATTTTCATGACAGATTCTCTGGATAATTGGGTGCAGCAGACTTATATAGATGAATTAAAGAAAAAAAATCCTGATTTTAACATATATTATGCTTTAGAAACAAAGGCGATTTCTACAGAGGTTTTAAGTTTAGACGAATCTGTTGGCCGGGCGGAAATAATGGTCAAAACACAGCGGCAGGAATTTGACAATGATCTTGTTAATCCTAGGGTTTTTTATCAGGATATACTTTTGAAAATGGTAAAGCAAAATAATGAATGGAAAGTTGATGGAGCTTTTTGGCAATAAGCTGGCAAATTTTTATCAGATTATTTGCGGGTCAGAATATTTGAAAAATTAAAAACTATATATTTTTAGGATGAAAAACTTGGTTAATAATCTGTCAAGCGTTAAGGATTTTTTATTAAATTTGATTTTTCCCAAAGAATGTTTGGGTTGCGGACAAGAAGGCCGCTATTTATGCCAGCTCTGCCAGTCTAAAATTCTTTTGAATCAGAAAAATTATTGCGCCTTTTGCCATAAGGAGAGCTCTTTATCCAAAATTTGCCAGCTTTGCCAAAAAGAATCGCCGTTATTAAATATCTGGGTGGCTGCTGATTATAATAATGAGATTTTACAGTCCTTAATCCATAATTTAAAATATAAATATATTGAGGAAAGCTCTCAGTCTTTAGCGGGTTTAATTATTAGCTATTTGGAAAAAAATAAAATTTTTAGTTTGTTGGCTATAAATAGATCCAATGCTGTAATGGTGCCAGTGCCTTTGCATAAAAAGCGCTATTTGGAAAGAGGCTTTAACCAAAGTTTTTTACTTGCCAAGGAAATAAGCGATTTTTATAAAATAGAAATTGGGCAGTTATTGCGGCGCCGGGTAAATACCATAAGCCAGGTTAATTTGAAGAGAAACGAGCGTCAGGCAAACATTCAAAATGCTTTTGTTTTTCAGGAAGATAAACTGATAGATAAAAATAAAAAAATCATCTTAATAGATGATGTGATTACGACGGGCAGCACATTAAATGAATGTGCCAAAGTTTTGGCTAAAAGCGGTTTTAAAGAAATTTATGGTTTGGCGATTGCTCAGAGGGATGATTGATTGACTATAACCATAGCAAATAAGCAAGCAAAATATTTTTTGAAGAGATATTATTATAATTGTTATATAAGGACGGAGAGGGTGGGATTCGAACCCACGGCCCCGTTGCCGGGGCTCCGGTTTTCAAGACCGGTGCATTCGACCGCTCTGCCACCTCTCCAAATAAAGTTTAGGGCATTAAGTATTGGGCAAGAGTTGAAAGATATTGCCTCGTTTAATACCCAATACTCATTGATAGATTTATGCGGAGAGGGGGGGATTCGAACCCCCGCGCCGGTTAAAACACCGACCTACAGGTTTAGCAAACCCGCCCCTTCAGCCTCTTGGGTACCTCTCCAAAAGCCCTAAACCTTATTTAATATTTTAGCTAAAATATCAATAAAAGTCAATTGTTAATAAAGAGGGCTCCTTTATTGCAGTAATTATTATTTTAATTTATAATATAATTAGGCAGATTAATTAAATTATATTTGTATGGAACAAAATCAGACAGAAAAAGAACAAGAAGAAATCGGCGTGGGTGAAATTTATTTTTCCTGGAAAATCCCGGAATATGTTTTGCCTCAAAGAAGCAGGCGCTGGTATTTTGTCATGCTTGGCTTGGCGGTTTTTTTGATAATTTATAGCATTTTTACGGCTAATTTTCTTTTTGCTTTGATTATTATAATCGCTATTTATATTATTTTTTTAAGGATGTATCACCAGCCCAAAGAATTGATTTTCCAAATTGCGGAGGAGGGAATACTTGTTGGCAATACTTTTTATGAATATAGCCGGATAAAGAATTTTTACATAATTTATAATCCGCCGGTTGTCAAAAAATTATTTTTCACCTTTAAAGGGTTGAGCCCGGATATTTCTATACCTTTAGAAGATATGAATCCTTTGGTTATCAGGAAAAAATTATTAGAATATATTGATGAAGACCTTGAAAAAGAATACCAAAGCATTGATGACCAGTTGGAAACAATTTTAAAGTTGTAAAATTATTTTAAATAGTTTATTATTTAAGAGGAGATAGTTTTATCTCCTTTTATTATAAATTAAGAGTTTTTTGGTTTTAAATAGTCCTCGTAGTTCAAAGGATAGAACGCGAGATTGCGGATCTCGTAATCCAGGTTCGATTCCTGGCGAGGGCAAAATATAAAAAGTATAAAAATTATTTTTGAGCGCTCAAAAATAAAAAGGGGGTTGAAAAATTTAAATTTAAAATTATTTTATGTATACGCTTCAGGCGCCAATTAAAGAATTAACCAGCGTAGGCAGGTCAACGGCTAAACTTTTGCAAAAATTGGGCATAGAAAATGTTTTGGATTTAATTTCTTATTTCCCTTTCAGATACCAAGATTATAGCCAGGTCGTAAAAATTAAGGATCTTTTTCCTAATTTGGAGGTAACAGTCAAAGGTAAAATAATTTTAATTGATACCAGGCGAAGCTTTAAAAAAAGAATGTCAATAACCGAGGCTTTGCTTGATGACGGGACAGGCTCAATCAAAGTTGTTTGGTTTAATCAGCCCTATTTAGCCAAAAGTTTAAAGATTGGAGATGATGTTTTTATTGCCGGCCGCGTTGAATTTGACAAGCTTGGCCTGCAATTTGTTTCACCGGCTTATGAAAAAATTAATGGCCAAGAAATTATTAATACAGCTAAAATAGTGCCGGTTTATTCCTTAACAGGCAGGTTAACCCAGAAACAAGTCCGTTTTTTGATTAATATGGCTTTAAAATCAGTTAAATTAATTCCTGAATGGCTGCCTGAACAAATTATAAAAAATAATAGCTTAACGCCCTTGGCAGAAGCTTTGAAAAAAATTCATTTTCCCGAAGATTTTGCTGATTTAGAAAAAGCCCGTTATCGCTTAAAGTTTAATGAGCTTTTTTTAATCCAGTTACAGAGCCATTTGCTTAAAAAGTATTTGGCAAGCGCCCGGGCGCCGTTTCTAAAATTCAGGGAAAAAGAAATCAGGCAGTTTGTTTCTAATTTGCCTTTTGAACTTACCAATGACCAGAAAAAAACCGCCTGGCAGATTCTTCTTGATTTGGAAAAACACCAGCCAATGAATAGGCTATTGGAAGGAGATGTTGGTTCAGGAAAAACAGCTGTGGCCAGCCTAGCTATTTTAGATACGGTTTTAAACGGTTATCAGGCGGTTTTAATGGCGCCGACTGAAATTTTAGCCAAACAGCATTTTAAGAGCTTAAGCAATTTTTTTAGCGGGTTTAATTTTAAAATGGCGCTTTTAACTGGCAGCGAGCAGCTCTTAAAAAGCGGCGCGGAAACGCAGGCTAAGAAAAATGTTTCGGAAGATATTGAAAAAGGCGGCATTAATTTGATCATTGGCACTCACGCCTTAATTCAAGACAAGGTAAAATATAAAAATTTGGGTTTGGTTATTATTGACGAACAGCATCGTTTCGGCGTAGAACAAAGGAAAAAAATTAAAGAAAAAAATAAAAGCAAGGAAACCCCGCATTTTCTTTCCATGACAGCTACGCCTATTCCGCGTTCTTTAGCCCTGATTTTATACGGAGATTTGGACCTTTCAATTATTAAAGAAATGCCGAAAGGCAGAAAAAAAATCATAACTAAATTGGTTGAAGAAAAAAACAGGGACAAGGCTTATGATTTTATCAGGGAGGAAATTAAAAAAGGGCGGCAGGTTTTTGTCGTCTGTCCTTTAATAGATCCTTCGGATAAATTGGGAGTCAAGTCAGTTAAAGAAGAATTTAAAAAACTTGAGCAAGATATTTTTCCTGAATTCAAAACTGGCTTTTTGCATGGTAAATTAAAATCCAGCGAAAAAGAAAAAACAATGGCTGAATTTAAGGCTAACAAGATAAAAATTTTAGTTTCCACTTCTGTTATAGAAGTCGGCATTGATATGCCCAATGCGACTATAATGATGATTGAGGGCGCGGAGCGTTTTGGTTTGGCCCAGCTGCATCAATTTCGCGGCCGGGTGGGCAGGGGAGAATATCAGTCGTATTGTTTTTTGTTTACAAAAAACGGGTCTGCAAAAACCAGGGAAAGGCTTAATGCTTTGGTTAAATCAGCTGACGGTTTTGCCTTGGCTGAATATGATTTAAAATTCCGCGGCCCGGGCGAAGTTTATGGCCGGCGACAGTCTGGCTTGCCTGATTTAAAAATAGCCAGTTTGAATGATTTAGATTTAATTAATCTGGCCCAAAAAGAAGCTTTTAATTTTTTAGCGAATTGCGTTTTGGATAATTTCCCTTTACTTAAAGCTAAACTGGAAGAAAATAAAATAATTGGCCATTTGGAATAAAATTTTCATATTGACAATTAAAGAATTATCCAATATACTTAAATAAGTGTTTTGAAAAAAATAAAAGGAGGAAAAAAATGAGCGGCAAAAGAGGCGGAAGCGGCAAAAAAAAATTGCCAAAGAAGCAAATCCGGGCAATTCAGGGGAAGTTGGAAGAGAGAAAAGCAAAGTTAGTAAAAATTTTGCGCCTTGAAGTGGGCAGCAGCGGAGGAGAGCCGGAATCAATTGACAATTGTCAGAAAGAACTCCAGGTAAGTTTGTCACTAAGAGACAGGGAGCGATTAGCAATGGAACTCCAAGCAATAGAAGCAGCTTTGAAAAGAATAAACTCCCAAAATTTTGGCATTTGCCATGATTGCCAAGAGCCTATTTCTCAGGCAAGGCTGGAATCTTTGCCAACAGCTATCCGTTGCATTGAGTGCCAGGGTGAATTTGAAGAAAAGGCCAGGAAAAAAGGATTTTCCTATGACCGGATAGCGGTTTTAAAAGCCGGCTCATAACCAATTTAATCTTTTTAAAAAGAGCGGATATCGCAGGATATTCGCCTTTTTTTAAAAAATAATATTTTTATTTATCACCGATTAAAACCATTTATTTTTTGGAGATAAACGGGCTGTTTTTCAGGTAAAAGCGCCAGGGTTTATTTTTATATTTTCCAGCGTAGTCAATGCCGATTCTTTTTGTTTTAACAATTTGGCTTGGTTTAATTTTTTCTTGAGAATTTTCAGCCAGGTAAAGTTTGGGGCTGGTAATTAAATTTTCAGCGCTTAAAGTTTTATCAATTTTAAAAGCCTGACAGAGTTTGCCCGGACCATTGGCAATAGAAGTTAAAAGTTTAAAGTTTAAAGTTGAAAGTTGTTGGTGATTTATTTTTATTTGCCGGTTTTTAGCCATTTGTTGGATGCCGGCGACTGGTTCAATGGCGCGGATTAAAACAGCGGCTGGAAAATCTTTTTTTTCAGCGCTGATATTAAAGCAATAATACATGCCGTAGATTAAATAGATATAAGCCAAGCCAGGTTCTTTAAACATTATTTCTGTCCTTTTGGTCCTGCCCCGCGAAGCATGGGAAGCCAAATCATTTGGCCCATAATAAGCTTCTGTTTCGGTAATTTTACCGATTAAAATAGCCCCGCCTTTTTTTCTGACAAGATATTTGCCCAAGAGATTTGGGGCTAGTTCCAGGGTTTTTTTATGGAAAAATTTTTTCTTTAGTTTTTTTAAGTTTGACATGGAGATAATTTAAAGTTATAATCTTGACAAAGCAGTATTTTAAAAAAATTTTAAAAAAGGAGTATGAAAATGAAATTAAAATTCAATCGGAAAGTGGCAGAAAAAATCGCGGGATTGTTTTTGGCCAGGCTTAAAAATTTAATCACCTGGCAAGAAATGCTGGATAATGTTGAGTTGGAGCTGATTTTGGCATGAGCAAAAAAGAGGATAAACAATCCAGCTAAAAAGCGCCTAAAAAATATCCAGGGCGCTTTTTAATTTTGCTTAACCTTCAGGGTAATCTATTTTAAAGATTGAATGATCGCCCAGTTCATAATTGCGCAGGGAGCAGTATTTATATTTTGCGATATTATCAGTTAGGCCGTGCTTGATAGGATTGTTATGAATGTAATCCAGTTTTTCCCAGAATTTTTTGTCAGTGTAGATATTAAAATCGTAAAATCCGGGCTGCCAAATGCGATATTTTAAATTCACCCGGTGGTTATGCGGGGTAGCGCAGAGCATCGGCTCTGCGCTGTCATTTCGCGCCAAGAGCAGATGCTCTTGGCTACCCAGATGTGTATATAAGTCAATAATTCGCCGCGCACTAGACCCTTTTATACTTTGCAGGATCCTGGAAATTGTAGAGACAGGGTATACCCTGTCTCTACGGAAAAAAAATTCTTCCAGCAAAATCAAACAGCATTTTTCGTCTTTAAAATAAGGGAATTTTTTAAATGTCCGAAAGGTCGCAAAATGTATATCGCCAGAAGAATTAAATTTTTTCATGTTTTTTATTTTTATTTCAATTGCCCTCTCGGGCAGGCAGGGCTTTTATGCCTTGCCGCGTCCTTTCTCCCGCCGAAGCATAAAAGTTTCGTCTATCCCAATGGGAAAAAATATATTTTAAACCCAATGTGGTTCATGGGGGGGTGATAATTGTCCCCTCAAACCCTGTTTCCACCTCCTTAGACAAGGAGCAGATCTTTTATGCTTTGCCACGAAAATTCTTCGCCCGCTCGGGTAGGCAAGGCTTTTATGACCTGCCGCGTCCCTTCTCTTTCTCTTGAACTCACGCCTTTTATTTTTTTAACTATATGCGAAATATCCTCCCTTTGGGTAGCGACGAATTCATTCGTCGCTGGATTTTGCGCCGCGAATGAATTCGCGGCTACCCGCGGTTGGATTAACAGATGGAGATGATCAACGATTATGCAAAAACCTAAAATTTTAAATTTTAATTCATTTCTTAATTTATCTAAGATACTTAAAAATAGTTCATAACAACTTTCATTCTTAAAAAATGGGAATTTTTTAAATGTCCGAAAGGTCACAAAATGTATATCGCCAGGAGAATTAAATTTCTGCATTATAATCTTTTATCAAAAAATTTTTTTGATCGCCTCATTAATATTTTTAACCATAATTAAATCTTTTGAGGTGTTTTTTAAAACCGGCGTGATTATTTTTCTGAAATTTAATTTTCTGGCTTCTTCAAGCCGTTTTTCAATCCGGTAAACCGGCCGGACTTCGCCGCCTAAGCCGACTTCGCCTAAAATTAAAGTTTCAGGCGCAATAATTTTATTTTTTAACGAAGAAATAATAGCCAGGCAAACAGCTAAATCAGCGCCTGTTTCATTAATTTTCAGGCCGCCAGTGATATTAAGATGGACATCCTGATTAAGCAAGGGCATTTGGGCCCTTTTAATTAAAACCGCAATCAGCATTTGCAAGCGGTTTTGATCAAAGCCGGCGGTTTTTCTTTGCGGGTAGCCAAATAAAGTTTTACTGGCCAGGGCCTGGGTTTCAATTAAAAAAGGCCTTGTGCCTTCTATAATGCAGGTAATGGCTGAACCGGAAATTGGTTCTTGGTTTTGGGGCAGAAAAAGTTCAGAAGGGTTTTTGATTTCTTGAAGCCCTTGGTTAGTCATGTCAAAAATGCCCAGTTCATTGGTTGAGCCAAAGCGGTTTTTGGCGCAACGCAACAACCGGAAATTATCTTTGGCAGAGCTTTCCAAATACAAAACAGCGTCAACCAGATGTTCCAGTGATTTTGGGCCCGCGACCTGGCCGTCTTTGGTGACATGGCCGATAATAATGATCGGGATATTGAATTTTTTGGCTATTTCCAAAAGCTTGACAGTGCAGATGCGGACCTGATTGATTGAGCCGGCTTCTGAAGGCAGTTCTGCTGAATAAAGCGTCTGAATAGAATCAATGATTAATAAACCAGGTTTTTCTGCCAAGGCAAAAGCCGTGATTTTTTCAATATTATTTTCTCCCAGGAATTTCAAATTGCCAAAATTAATTTTTAAGCGGTCAAGGCGCATTTTTATCTGGCTGGCTGATTCTTCGCCGGAAATGTAAAGGATAGGGGAATTAATCTGATTGCAGATTTGCAAAATCAAAGTTGATTTGCCAATGCCTGGCTCGCCGCCCAGTAAAATTAAGCTGCCAATGACAATGCCTCCGCCCAAAACGCGGTCAAATTCGCTGATATTGGTTTTTAGGCGTTCAAAAGCTGGTAGATTTGTTTTTTGAAAATCAACTAGTTGGTCCTTGTCAACCTTAATTTTGGTTATTGGTGATTGGCCATTGGTTATTTGTTCAGAGATGGTTCCCCAGGAGCCGCATTCAGTACAGCGGCCGATCCATTTGGGAAATTGGGTCCCGCATTTTGAGCAGGTGAAAATTGTTTTTGGTTGTTTAGACATATTAATTTATATTAAATTATCAGGATTATTTCTGTCATTTTCCCAACCTTCGTTGGCCAAAGCCAACTTCGGCCTTCGCCGACCGAAGTCATCAACTTTTTTAAAACAAATAATTTATATGCTATGGCCGACATAG
>Ga0129302_1000301_pt1 | contig 37501 bp, 34 predicted proteins | sample BlaSprsedimmetaG_FD_94476 | JGI IMG/M metagenome (GOLD analysis project Ga0129302, IMG submission 94476) | Hot spring sediment bacterial and archeal communities from California, USA to study Microbial Dark Matter (Phase II) - Blank Spring... | ecosystem: Environmental > Aquatic > Thermal springs...
AAAACTTGAAGAGGCAGGGACGGTTCGCGAACCGCCCTGTAGAACGTAGCAGGTAGAACGTAGAAAAAATCATCCCATTTTTTGCAGGAAGATTGAAGGATTCCTGTAGAATAACCTCAAGAGTATCTGCAGGACAGGCTGGATTTGCCAGAAGTGTTTTTACTTTTCACTTTCAACTTTTCACTTGGGGTTTCCCTGCCGCCTGTCTCCTTCTTCCTCTCCAACTTTCTCACTCGAGTCTGTTTATTTCAGTTTCTTCAGCGCCCGTTCCGTCGCCCGGATCAGGGGCTGGGGGGAAAGATCCTTGCCGGTGGCCCGGATCATCCAGGCCGAGGGGGTCAGGCGGCCGAGGGACCAGATGCGTTCCACTTCCGGTCCGAAGGCTTTGTCTTCCAGGTATTCACCGAGTTGAAATTCGATGAGTTGACCATACGCATAAGCCGACAGGTAGAGGGGATAGCTGATCATATGGGAATAGACGGCCAGTACGGGCTCATCTTGGACGCCGTAGGCCCCGGCGAAATAGCGGTTCCATACATCCCCGGCAATTGAGATAACGGCTTCTTTCAATTCGGCGGGGTCGGCATCGGGATGGGCATAGAGCCATTTCCATACTTTTATGTCTACCATGGATACGCCCATGATCTCGAAAGCCGACCAGCAGTTGTCGAGGACGGCCAGATTTCCGGCCGCGGCATCCCCGGTTTCCATGTCCAGGATCTCGAGGTCGCGCTTCTGGAAAAGGAAGGCCAGGGCTTCGGTGAATGCGGTGTTGGGGACGCCGTTTAAAAAGAAGTGGGGGACGTTGTGCAAAGAGAGGGTCTGCTCGACGTTGTGCCCGAATTCATGAACGGCGATGTTGAACCCCTTGTAATCCATGCCCTCTTTGCCGACGCGGGTGCGCAGGTGTGAGAGGCTGTCACGCATGCCGGCGCCCCAGGCGTGTCCCGACCCCCGCGCCGGATCAACCGTGATCTTCGAGGCCAGAAATGAAGCGCTTTCTGCTGAAAAGCCGAGTTCGCGCAGCATTTCCGGCATGGCGTCTCTAAAAGCTTCCGCGTTCGGGTAGCGTTTCCGGGTGATGGCGTTCAGTTGATCCTGCGGGATCGAACTGCGGGATTTAAAACCGTCGTACCATATGTCGTAAGCGGCAAGTTTACGACCCAGGCGTTTTTCCACCAGCCGGGCGACTTTTCCCAACAAGGGCGAGGACAGAAATTCATGGAACAGCGCCTCTACCTGTTCCCGAGGAACCTCCATGGATCCGGAAAAGTTGCGTTCGATGTAGGTGGGCATATCAGGATGGAATGGATCCATGGCTTTCATGGCCAGGAATACCTGGCGCAATATCTCGTAACGGGTGTCGGGTTCGCGTTCCAGGCTGACCGTCCGGCCGTTTTCCTGTATCACATTCGCAAAGGGGTTCCACTGGTAAGCGGATGAGTCAATCACGCCTTTGGGGATGGTCTGATCGATGATGCGTTTCATGACCTGGTAAACCATGCGTTGACGACGGGGACCCAGTTCATGATCGGCGTAGTTGGCCTTGATTTCGTCGCGCAGGTTCCAGTGGGCCAGCAGGACCTGGTCGTCCCGAAAGAGTTTGCGGCCGTCGTTGTCGCGCAGGGCGCCCATGTGGATGTTGTAACCGGCGATGTAGAGGTCGGCCCGGCTGGAGACGCGGGCGGCATGCTGCTTGATTTCGGCGGGGACGCGGGAAGAGAAAAAGTCGCCAAGGCGAGCCATGGCCCATTCTTCCGTACTCCAGTCCGGCCCCAGGCTGTTCTTTTCGGCCAGGGTATAGCGTGGGAAATTGAGCGCGATAACGAAAGCGATCCTGTTCTGATACAGGTCCTGCACCAAATGGGCGTCCGGGCTGAAGGCTGAAAACATGCGGTCGATTGCATGCAGCGGCCCGGTGGGCTCGTCGGTGTGTTTTTTCAGGGCCAGGTAGATTTCGTTGGTATGGCCCAGGATGGCTTCGAAATAGTGATTGAGTTTTTGAAACACACGCAACCGCTCCACGGGGTCGGCGATATAATGCTTAAGGCAGAATGTCTGGAAAAAGGCGTCGTCTCCGTCCTCGACCCGCCACAGCGAACCCGCGTGACGCACACCGCGCCCGATGTCCCGAACCGAAGCAGCCGGATATTTTTTTGTCAGCGCCCGGATGACGGTTTCGGTGGTGTCCGGTTTCAGGGGAGTCTGGCTCATCAGATCAACTCCGGAAAAGAATGTTACCAGAATCGACAGCAAAAAGATTCCGTGTTTTGTTTTCATGAAAGACCTCGCATTGTCCAGTTGTTTCAACCATCAGTTTAGCACAGAGAGAAAAAGTTTGGGAACGTTGATGGAAGCGTTAATGGTTCGCGAACCGCCCCCACCTCTCCAACTTTATTTACTTCTTCCCTCTCCAACTTTCCAACTCTCCAACTTTCCAACTTTGTTAAAAAAAACCCCCCGGCCTTGCGACCGGGGGGCGGGTATATCGGGAATCTCTGACGGAATCAGAACTTGACGCGCACACCCAGGATCATCTGCCAGCGGCTGAGGATCTGGTTGAGGGTATAGCGGGCGTCATCGGAAGCGGTCTTGCCCCAGAACTCGAACATGGGCAGGCCGGTGTCTTCGTCCGTGCCGCGGTAGGTCAGGGGGGCGTCGTCGTACTGGACGTATTTGTACACACCCCATTCGTTGTTGAACATGTTGAGCAGGTTGGTGACGTCCAGGGTGAGTTGCACTTTGGTGTCTCTGAGTACGGGCAGGGGGATATCCTGGGCGAACTTCAGGTCTATGCGGTGGTACCAGGGGTCGCGGCTGGCGTTGCGTGGCAGGATCTGGCCGCGATGGCTGTCCAGGGCGGGGTCGGCTGTGATGTAAGCGTCGAGTTCGTCCCAGGTGCCCTTGAGCAGGATTAGCTCATCCGCGCTTTGGGGCACGTAGATGGAATCGTTGCTGAAGCCGTCACCGTTGAAGTCGTTGTAGTAGCGCGTGGAATAGGGTTTGCCTGAGCGGCCGGTGTAAAAGACGGTGGCGGTGGTGGGGGCCTTGGGGATCAGGTTGAAGCGCTTGGTGACGGAGGCCACGAAACGGTGGCGGGTATCGTGGGGAGAGTAGGAGAGTTTGGGGTTGTTGGGGTCACCGGTGTGAATGTTGTACTTCCAGTTGGAGAGCGCCTGGGAGGAGGTGCCTCCGAAAAGGTCTTTGGACATGCCATAGGTGTAAGCGGCGTTGAAGTTGTTCCCCCGGCCCCATTCCTTCTGCAGTTGGAAACTGAGGGCATACTGGTAACCTTCATTCGTGTTGGTGAGCAGGATCACGTCGCCGAAATCGGGATTGACGTAATCCGCGCGTCCATAAGAAGATGAAGAGGTGGACGGTCTGCCGTAGAGCGGTCTGCCGTCAAAGGCGTACTGGCCGTTGGGCGCGATATTGATGTTCTGGTACAGGATCTCGTTGATGCTCTTGGAGTAAACGAACTCCAGGGTGCCGGTAAAGCCCATGGGCAGTTTCTGGTCCACGGCCAGGTTGAGGCGCCACAATTGAGGGAAACGGTAGTTTTCATCGATGAGGTTGATGGACGAAGCGTTGGATGCGAACGGGGACTTGGGCTGGTTGTAGGGGTCGGTGATAAAAAAGTCGGGCGAGTAGCTGCGGTAACGGGCCAGCTCCGTACCGGTGTTGCTGTACTGGTTGGAAATCCACACATAGGGGGTGCGGCCGGAAAAGATGCCGATGCCGCCGCGCAACTGGGTGCGCTGATCGGAAAAAATGTCCCAGTTGAAACCGAGGCGTGGAGACCACAACAGGTTCCCCCCGGCGTTGTGGTCGGTGGGAATGCCGAAAGCGGCTTCTACGGCGGGGTTGGCGGGGGGGCTGTCGGGCATGAGGGGCACGTCGGCGCGCATCCCGATGGTGAGGTTGAGGTTGGGCATGACGTTCCAGGTGTCCATGGCGTACAGGCCCAGTTGGAACACGGAGAACTCCGCCGGGGCGTTGGGGTCGCCCGTAGTGGAATAGTAATGGTCGAAGTAACTGGGATTGCCCGCTTCCAGGTCATCCAGGCTGTCGAATGAATAGACGCCGTAGGAACGACGCACAAACACATTGTAAAACTTGAAGAACTCGTTGTGGGTGCCGAACACAAAGGTGTGGTTGCCGGAAGACAGGGTCAGGTTATCGGTGAGTTCAATGAGGTCCTGGTCGAGTTGGTTGCGTGTGGAGTACTCTTCCGTGCCGGCGGCAAAAGACACGTTGCCCACGTCCACGTTGATGCGGGGAAAGTCTTTACCCATACCGTGGCGGTTGTCGCGGATGGTGGTGTAGTTGAGGATCAACTCGTTGAATACCGTCTGGCTGAACGTGGAGTGCAGTTGCAGGACCGTGGAGTTGGTTTTGGAGGTGAAATCATAGCCCCCGTTGCCGAAAGTGAGGGAATAGGGGCTGGAACGATAGAGCACTTCACGGGTGGCATCCACCAGGTTGTGCCGCAGGCTCATACGGTGTTTGCGGTTGATGTTCCAGTCCAGGCGCAGAAACAGTTTATCGCTGCTCTGCTCGTTGGCTACCGCGCCGTAGGTACCGGGGTCGTAGCCGTACTTGTTCTGCAGGATGGAGGAAAAGCGATCCGCCTCCGCCTTGAAGCCGAAATCGGAAGAGGAACCGGTACCGCTGATAAAGTAGTTCTCCGGTACGGTTTTTTTGCTGGTTTCAAAAGAGGCGAAAAAGAAGAGTTTGTCTTTAACAATCGGCCCGCCGAAAGTGGCGCCCATAATCTTTTCCGTGAATTCCGCAAACTCCTCGTTGTCGGGGCCGTTTCCCACCAGGCTTTCGTTGCGTCCGTACCAATAGCCGGAACCGTGGAATTCATTGGTGCCGCTCTTGGTGATCACGTTGACGCCGCCGCCGGTGAACACGCCCTGGCGCACGTCATAAGGCGCCAGTACGATCTGGAACTCCTGGATGGCGTCCAGGCTGATGGGTGTTGTCAGGGCCTGGCCGCCGGGGGCGCCGGTATCGCCCAGGCCGAACAGGTCGTTGTTCTGGGCGCCGTCGATCTGGATGTTGTTGTAGCGACTACTGCGACCGGCGGCACTGAACGCGCCGTCCACTTCGTCCGCGCTGGCAAATTGCGGCGCCATGCGGGTGAAGTCCGAAATCTGCCGCGAAATGGTGGGCAGTGACTCGATCAAATCCTCGGTCACGTTCTGGGAAGCACCGGTGCGGGAAGGGTTGATAATGGGGTCGGATGCGGTGACGATGATCTCGCCGGCATCGATGGTTTCCAGTCTCATTGAAAAAGTCAGGTCCTTAGTTTCACCCAGTTTAATGCGGATGTCGGTCTGCTTTTCAACTGAAAACCCTTCAAGGGTGGCGGTGATCTGGTAAGGGCCACCCACTTTGATCGCGGGAATAAAGAACCGGCCGTCCGAACGCGTGACCGTGGAAAAAACCGTGCCCGTGGGCAGGTGAACGGCCTGAATTTCCACGCCGGGCAGCGGAGTGCCGTCGCTGTCGCTGACGTTGCCGGTGAAGGCGCCGCTGACCACACCCTGGGCACACGCCAGGGCGGGGATCAACAGGGCCAGCATGAATCCAATAACCATGCGTTTGTTCATGCGAACTACCTCCTGTAGGATCCGAAACATAATTTATGAGGTCATCCGGGGTCCTTGGTAGCCCCGGTTGTCCACTGCGATTGTCACGCAACAGGATGAGTTTCCGGTTAACCAGCTGCATTAAATTGATGTTGACGGCGTCTTCACCTGAAACTCACCAAAGGTCTTATGAACGCGCGGCGCAATGATATTCTAGTGTCGCGCATCCGGCATGTCAAGGCGAAAAAATGACAAAAAAAAGGCTACCAGCCACCCGACGCGCCCCCGCCTCCGAAGCTGCCTCCGCCGCCGGAAAAACCGCCTCCGCCACTGGAGAATCCTCCCCCTCCGCCGCCACCGAAAAAGATGAAGGGAAGCCCGCCGCCACCGCCACGACCGCCCAGATTGCTGAGCACGATAATGATGATCAGGATGATCAGGCCGATGGGGATGGGCGATTTTTCCGACTTTTTCTGTTCCCGGCGCCGGAACCGTTCCAGTTCTTCGCGGTGTATATCAAAATCTTTGTTGATGATGCCGATAATCTGAGACAAGCCGTTGTGGATTCCCCGGTAGTAATCCCCATCCCGGAAGGCCGGGATGATCAGACGGCGAATAATGTAGTCACTCTTGGCATCCGTGAGCATGGGCTCCAGGCCGTATCCCACTTCGATGCGGATGCGCCTTTCATTCAGCGCCACCACCATGATCACCCCGTTATCCAGTCCCTTCTGACCGATTTTCCAGGTTTCCGCCACGCGTATGGAAAAATCTTCAATGGGCAGGCCCTGCAAATCTTTTACCGTCAGCAATACAACCTGGGTGGTATTGGATTCTTCCAGGCCGGCAAGCATGCGCTCCAGGGTGATCTCCTGTTCACTGGTCAAGATCCCGGCGTTATCGTTGACCCGGCCGCTGAGGGGTGGAATCTCTGTGGCCGCGTGCAGGCACAGGCTTGAAACGATGAGGAGCAGCGGAATAAAGAGGGCGCGCTTCATGAACCATTTCCCAGCAAGTGCACGCTGTCCTTGAGTTCGTTGATGTCATCGGGACGTGGGGGGAAGTGAACGGCCAGGATCTCACCACAACGGGTTACCGCCTGCGCCAGGGCGTCACCCGGGTCGCCTCGTTTCAGCCCGCTGCTCAGTTCATTGAGTACACCTTCCCAGGTGGATCGCGGAATCCGGTCGGAGATGCCGATATCGGTAACGATCTCAATGCGGCGCTCCAGGCGGGACAAAAAGATCAGCATGCCGTTGCGTTCCCGGGTGCGGTGGACCACGGCCTCCAGGAAGTGGCGCATGGCCCGGCGACGAACCTGTTCAACCATGATCCGCCGGGGAACGATCCAGCGGTCGATGGGTGCCAGGTTGGCCAGAAAATAGGTGATGGCGATCACCAGGAAGGTAGAAAATCCGCTTGCGGCTACCAGTATGGTAGCGGAATAGCTCCAGGTAAGGGTTTGCAGCCAGGCCTCCAGCCAGGGCGTAAACACCGCGAGTGCGGTGAAATAAACCAGGCCGAAAATGACAGCGGCCAACAGTTCGTATCTGGCGTAGTCGCTGCTTTCACGGATCATGGCCACGGCGATTTCCGCGCTGGTCTTTTTTTCGGATTCCCGTACTGCGGCTTCGACTTTGCGAACTTGTTCCCCCGAGAGTTTCACGTTTCCCATCGATTATCAGATTCCGGCGTCAGAACTGGACTTTCGGAACCTGATCCGCGCCCTCGGCGGCCGCAAAGTAGGGCCGGGAGTCGAAACCAAAGAGGTTGGCCAGGAAACTGCGCGGGAATATGCGGATGTAGACGTTGTATTCCCGGGCCGCCTCGTTGAAACGACGCCGTTCCACGGCGATGCGATTCTCCGTGCCTTCCAATTGGGACTGAAGTTGCAGGAAGTTTTCGTTGGATTTCAGTTCCGGGTAGCGTTCCTGGATCACCAGTAACCGCTGCAGGGCGTTTCCCAGTGAACTCTGGGCCTGCTGGAATTTCTGGAACATCTCGGGGTTGTTGAGTACTTCCTCAGAGATGTTGAATGTGCCCCCCGCTTTGGCGCGGGCCTCGGTCACCGCGGTAAAGGTGTCCTTTTCCTGCTTGGCATAACCCTTGACCGTTTCCACCAGGTTGGGGATGAGGTCGAAGCGGCGCTGGTAGACATTCTCCACCTGGCTCCACTTCTCTTTGACGCCCTCGTCCAGGGTGACCATCTGGTTGTAGGAGTTTTTGCCCCAGGAGTACAAGCCAATGGCCACTACCACCAGAATGCCCAGTACGGCCAGGCATCCGATCTTGAGTTTTTTGTTCACGCGCTACCTCCCGCCCGGGAAACCCGGGGCCGACATTGACGCAGAGCATTATGAAAGAATCTTTCCCCCTTGTCAATGATTCTGATTCTGGGGACGGTGCTTGTAAGTATGTAAGTATGGCCATAACCAGAAACCCAACAACAAATTCAGGATTTACGCACGAAAACAGCAAAGAAATTCTGGCCACCGCAATACTTACATACTTACAAGCACCGTCCCCAGTTTCAGTTTGGGCGGGGTTGATTCGAGTGGGTATCGCGGGTAAAATCCTCTCGAGGTTTGCCCATGAACATTTCCTCCTGGTGGAAGAAATTCCGCAACCTGCTTTTGCTGACCCTGGTGATTCCCCTGGCCGTCCTCGCCCTGATCGAGGGCCTGGTGAGGGTCAGCGGAGTCAATACCGAAGTAATCAAAAGTGATCGATTCCAGGTGGCCACGCCTTTGTGGGTGGCCGACGAGGCCAACTTTTTCTCCGCCGAGGCGCTTTATCGCGACATAGTTCACCACGAGGTCCCCGCGGTAGCGGCGGAGTGGTTGACCTGTTTCGAAGAGGCACCCCACGTGCGTTACCGCATGCGCCCCGGCATCGACCGCCGGGTGGTCAACACCGTCAATCGCCGCGAACTGGAGCAGGGCATGAAGGTGCGCATGCGGGCCAACTCCCTGGGGTTTCGCAGCGCGGACCTGCCTCGCGCCAAGCCGGCGGGGACGTACCGCATCGTTTTCCTGGGGGATTCCACAACTTTCGGCTGGGGCGTGGAAGCGGATGAGCGTTTTTCCGAACGCCTGGCCGCGCGTTTGAACGCCCGCAATGATGGGCGCAACTACGAAGTAATCAACCTGGGCATCCCGGGTTATACGTCCTGGCACGGACGCAAGGCATTCGAACGCTTCGGCCTGCCCTGGTCTCCGGATATGGTGATCATGAGCTTCGGGGCCAATGACGGCAAGATGATCTCCCAGCGAGCCAAGGCGCTGCTGCAGCGGGAGTCTGCGCTGGAAGGGGTCAAGTATTTTCTGCGCCGTTTTGCCGCCTACCGCCTGATGCGGCGCTTGCTCCTCTCTCTTACCAACCCGTTCGAGAAACTGGCCGAGCAACCCCCGGCAAAAAAACAGAAAAGGGTGCCGGTTGTCACCGTGGCGGAATTCCGTGAGAATTTGACCGCCATGGTTGCGGCCGCCCGAAAAAAGGGATGCCGCGCGGTTTTTCTGGGGTTATGTTGCCCGGCCGACTACCTTGCCCCCGTGTCCGCCCTGGCGGAGCGCCTGGGAGTCCGGCACCTGGACGGTATGCATGTCCTGCTTCAAAGTGTTCCGCAAATCAAGGCCGGCAAGATTAATCCGGAACTGTACCAGTATTACCGGGAGCTGTACGGCAGAGAAGCCCTGGAAAAGCGGCGCATCCTGACCGTTACCAGCGATTCTTGTCACCCCAACCGCCTGGGCCACCGCGTGCTGGCCGCGGTCCTCGAAGAGCGGCTGTTTTGAATCAGAGTTGGAAAGTTGGAGAGTCAGGAAGTTGAGGGGGGTAGGAGTTTAAAAAGTAGGGCCGGGTTTGAAACCCGCCCGTACGCTTGAATTATGAGTAACTGTTGTCGGGCGAAAGATTTTTCGCCACTACGCCTGCCTCCTGCCACCTGATACCTGTCACCTCTTTTCTTCAACTTTAGAAAAGAGTATAGATAAACGGGGCGATGGCCGAGCCCTCGGTGAGGATAATCAGGAATCCCACCAGGAGCAGGATCACGACCACCGGGATCAGCCAGAACTTTTTCTTGCGCCACAGGAACTCAAAGACTTCTTTCAGGATAGATGCTTTCATAATGACCTCAGTATTGCTTGAGGGGTGATTCTCCCGGAGTCCACTCTTTGTACCAGGTTTCCGCTTTTCTGTCGCCCAGGCAGAGAAAACGCTTGCCCCCGAGGCGCATGGCCACGGCCATGGGAGTCAGGATCAGGAAGTAAACCAGCAATGAGATCAGGGCGAAGATCAGGGATCCCAGTTTGCGGGTGACGGCCAAAACGGCTTTGAATGCCGGTGTCAGGAAAGGGGCAAAGACCAGCACCAGAATCAATCCAGCCACCAGGCCCAGAAACCGAATCAGGTTCAGGGGGTGCAGCCACTCAATGCGGATCCACAGGATAATTATCGCCAACACATACAGGATGGCAAAAAAAACCATGCTCTGACGTTGGATGGGGGTTGGTTTCATCATGATGTTCTAGTCCAGGGGAAATTGTTTCAGCCATTCCGGATCCAGGGGAATGCGCTCACTGTCGGTTTTCTCCACGATAAAGTTTTCCAGCACCAGTACATCCATGTTGGTGTTGCTGAAACAGCGCCAGGCTTCTTCGGGTGTGCGGACGATGGGTTCGCCGCGCACGTTGAACGAGGTGTTGATAATTACGGGACATCCGGTCATTTGGTCAAAGGCTTCCAGGATGCGGTGGTAAAGCGGGTTGGTATTCGGGTCAACCGAGTGCACGCGCGCCGAATTGTCTACATGGGTGACGGCGGGAACCTCGGAGCGTACGGGATCGAGGCGCTTCAGTCCATCCAGCGACTTCTCCTGTTCGGAAAGGGACCGCAGACGATCCGGGTGGACATTGTAAACCAGGAGCATGTATTCAGACGCGTGGCTAAAATCAAAGAACTCCGCCATGCGGTGTGACAGCACCGAAGGAGCGAAGGGCCGGAAAGATTCGCGGAATTTGATTTTCAGGTTCATGATGCGTTGCATCTCCGCGGATCGGGCATCTCCCAGGATGCTGCGGTGGCCCAGGGCGCGGGGGCCGAACTCCATTCGTCCCTGGAAAAGACCCACGACTTTCTGATCCGCGATGCGGCGGGCGACCTCTTTTGGCAGATCTGCGGGGTCCGCTTCCGTGTAGGGGATGTTTTCGCTTTGGAGAAATGCACGGATCTGCTCGCAGGAAAACCCGGACCCCAGAAAAGACCCTTTCTGGGAGTCCCCATGAGCTGGAACGCGGGGCTGATCCAGGTGCTGGTGCCAGTACCACAAGGCGGCGCCCAGCGCTCCGCCCGCGTCTCCGGCGGCGGGTTGGATCCAGATGCGTGACGCCAAACCGTTCTTGAGCAAACGACCATTGGCCACACAGTTGAGGGCCACGCCGCCGGCAAGCACCAGCTGGTCCGTGTCCACTTTTTCCATGGCATGACGAACAATGCGCTCCACTGTTTCTTCCAGCACCAGCTGGATCGAGGCGGCCAGGTCCATGTCCAATGGCCGGATGGGGGTTTCCGGCTGCCGGCGCGGAGCGCCGAAAAGGCGGTTGAAGTGCCGGTTGGTCATGGTCAGGCCCAGGTGAAAATTGAAATATTTTAAATTCAGGCGGAATGAACCATCGGGTTTGACCTGGATCAGGTGATCGCGGATGGTGTCGGCAAAACGCGGAGTACCGTAGGGGGCCAGCCCCATGAGCTTGTACTCTCCGGAATTGACGCGGAAGCCGGTATAGTAGGTGAAAGCCGAATAAAGCAGGCCCAGTGAGTGGGGAAAGTGGATGGCGCGATCGAGACGGATGTGATTTTCCCGTCCCTCTCCAATGCTCAGTGTGTCCCACTCACCCACGCCGTCGACGGTGACAACGGCTGCATGACGGAATGGAGAGGGGAAAAAGGCGGAGGCGGCATGGGCTTCATGATGTTTGACAAAAGCTATTTTTTCGTTGGCGGTGGCTTGCTGGATGAAATGCTTGATATAAAGCTTTTCCTTGAACCACACCGGCATGGCCGCGATAAAGCTGCGCCAACCCCGGGGAGCGAACTGCATATAGGTGGAAATCAGGCGGTCGAATTTCAGGAAAGGTTTCTCATAGAAAACCACCTGGTCGATCTCATCCAAACTGATGCCCACAGTTTCCAGGCAGTCTTTCAATGCCTGGCCGGGAAATCCGTGGTCGTGCTTTTTGCGGCTGAAGCGCTCTTCCTGGGCGGCGTACAGAATCTCTCCGTCCCGCACCAGCGCCACGGCCGAGTCATGATAATAAGCGGAAATTCCCAGGATGTTCATTTTTCGTGGCCCTATCTGAATGGTGGATTATACAGGCAAAGTGGTGATGGCGCAATCCCGCTGTTGACATCCCGCCGTTTAAAGGCGGATTTCAACCGCGGTGATGAAAGTGAGGTCGTTTTTCCTGATTTGTGAAGACAGGGGCAGGTTGTTGAAGCGGTCCTTCAACTTGAGGGTGATCCACACCGGTTTCTTCATCAGCATGGACAGGGACGCATCCGCCTCCAGGCGGTAATTCCTCCAAAGATCGGCCACGTCCGGGGTATACAGGATGCGGGCTTTCAGTTGGCTGGTCTCTGAAAACAGGGCTTCCATGGCCAGGCTGATGTGGATGCGCAGATACTGCCGGCTGGGCGCCGGGTCCTCATGATTGAGGAATTCACCGTTCAGGCTGGTTGTCAACGTGGTCTTCAGCTCTTTACCATCATGGATATCCACGCGCAGACCCAGGCCCGTGGTGGTGCGCAGGGTGATGCCGGCGATGGCGTCGTACTCCAGCAGCACCTGACCGAACAGGTTCAGACGCTTGTTCAGGACACGGGTGAAGGTGCTGGCCCATTTGCCCTTTTTCTGGATCACTTCGGAGTCGCTGCGACCGTAGAGGGTTTCGAAATCAGTGTCCAGGACAAACCCATCAAGGCGGATGTCGAAGTTGATTTCGCCGTGCAGCAGGCGGCTGCGGGTGTTCCCGGTGTGGACGGTCAGGCCGCCGTTCAGTGTCAGGTTCCAGAGTCGCGTTTCGCCGGTTTCCACTTCGGCGGCGTCGGTTGCGTTTTCCCGGGTCTGGCAGGCCAGGACCGGAATCAGAAACAAAAAAACCCATGGAAACAGGTGGTAACGGCGAATGTTCATTTTTTATCCGTATGTCAACAGGGTTATTGTTCGGCGCCGCAGTAAATACAGCGGCGCATGGGACGGGGCATGGTTTTTTTGCAGTTCCAGCAGATGAAGTCGGTGCGCTGTTCACGGGCGCTGATGCGGCTCTGGATGTCCTTGATTTCGTTGCCGCGGTCTCGCGGGCGCTCCATGGCGCGGTCCAGGTCGTCCAGGACGGCTTGAGCGTGTTTGTATCGTTGCGACGGGTCGGCTTGCAACATGGTCATGACAATGCGGTTCAGGTCTTCGGATACGGCAGCGTTTTTGCGCCTCAGGGGCGTAATGTCTCCGGCCTTGGCTTTCTTGTAGATTTCCATGGGGTTGGCCAGAACGATGGGAGGAAATCCCGTGACCATTTCATAAAACAGGCAGCCGATTGAGTAGATGTCAGAGGCCAATACAGCCCGTCCCTCGAATTGCTCGGGTGCCATGTAGGGAGGGGAACCGATCCGCGTGGTGGCAAAGGGCTTTCCCTGCAGCAGGGTGGATGTGCCGAAATCCGCCACCTTGATGTTGTCTTCTTTGTCGATGAGCACATTGGAGGGTCGGATATCCCGGTGGATGACCTTGTATTCGTGGGCGAACCCCACCGCCGACAGGATCTGCCGCAGGTAGCGCAGGGCCACCGGCATTTCCAGGTTGTTTCTGGCGTCGATGAGGCTCTCCATGTCCGTGCCGTCAATGTACTCCATCACCATGATGTAGACGTTGTCAATGACATCAACGGTCAAGAGCTTGACAATGTGGGGGTGCTGCAACAGTTTGGATTGAAGGGCCGATTCCTGCAGGAGTTTTTCGGTTTGGATGCCGATGCGGTGGGGGATCTTTAACGCCCGCAGGCTTTTGAGGAACGTGTCTTCAGCCAGGTAAACGGTGCCGAATCCCCCGGAGCCGATTTTTTTCAGGATGCGGTATTTTCCGATACTGCCCTTGAGCTCGATCATGAGGTCAAAGCATACCCCAACCCCGCTGCGTTTTCAAGGTTCCTGGTCCAGCTGCTGCTGAAACACCGCCGCGGCCGTAATGGCCGCGGTTTCGCTGCGCAAAATTCCCGCATTCAGGCGCCGGGAAACAAAACCGGCGTTTTGCAGCTCCGCTTGCTCCCGCGGAGTGAAATCTCCCGGAGGACCGATCACGCACAGGATGGGCAACAGGTCTGGGTCCGTTGCAAAAGGGCGGCCGCTGATTTCCAGCATGACACGCACGGGAATGGCGGCGCTTTCCCGGATCAGGGATTCGAGATCCACGGGGGCAAAGATCCGCGTGGCCCACGAGCGGCGGTTGATTTTAACCGCCTGCAGGGCAATCCGTTGCCAGCGTTCCGGGATTTCACCGGGACAGTCGCCGTCATTGCGTTCAAAGCAAACGGGCCGGATTTCGTCCACGCCCAACTCGCAGAGTTTTTCCAGCATCAGGTCCATGGATCGTTTTTTCAGCATGGACGGAGCCAGGATCAATCGAATTGCGGGACGTTCCCGCCGTTCATGTTTCAATATCGCGGCTTCAACAACACGGGGCGCGACGCGTGTGATCCGCGCCCGGAACCAGTCGCCGCAACCGTTGACGGCCTCGATCTCCATGCCCACGCGCGCGCGCATCACGCGTACAAGATGGTGGTGTTCTTCAGCATCGAAAAAAAGGGTGTTGGTATCGTTGGAAACAACGCAGAGAAAACGGCGCCCCGTCATGTGCGGCCGGGATTATCCTTCCTGGGCCAATTCCAGTTCCCGCAGGGACTGAAACAGTTTTTTCTCTTCCCGCGACAGTTTTTCCGGAGTTCGAACCCGCAACACGGCCTTGAGATCGCCCCTTCCCCAACCGTTGACGTTGCGGAACCCCTTGTTGCGCAGGGTCACCACTTGTCCGGGTTGTGAGCCGGGGGAAATCTTGATCTGCTCCGTGCCGGAAGGCGCTTGCACCTTGATGCTGTCTCCCAGCGCCGCCTGGGAGAAAGTGATTTCCACATCCATAATCAAATCGTTGCCTTCCCGCGAGAAGCCTTTCTCCGGCTGGACCTGAAGGATCAGGTAAAGATCACCGGCCGGTCCGCCGCCGTGCCCGGCCTCGCCTTCACCGGTCACGCGCAGGCGGTTGCCGGAATCCACCCCGGGGGGGATACGCACCGAAAGTTGCTTTTCACCTTTGACACTGCCGTTGCCCTGACAGGTCGCGCAGGGGTCCTTGATGATGCGGCCCGTACCGTTGCACATGCGGCAAGGCGTGGTGACTGAAAAGAAACCCTGGCTGCGTCGCACCTGGCCGCTGCCGCCGCATTGTGAGCAGGTCTCGGGTTGGGTTCCCGGCCGGCTCCCCGATCCCTGGCAGTCGGAGCACGTCTCCTCGCGTTGCAAGGTGACGATCCGTTCGATGCCGTCATAGGCTTCCTGAAGGGTAAGATTGAGCTCCATGGCCAGATCCTGGCCGCGCCGGGGTCCGCGGCGGCGGCGGGAATTGCCGAACATGGAACCGAAACCGAAAAAGTTACCCAGGATATCTTCAAAATCAGAGAACACCGAGTCCGAAAAGAAAGAGAAATCCTGAAATCCTCCGCCGTTGCGCAATCCCTCGATGCCGTAGGTGTCGTAAATTTTGCGTTTTTCTTCGTTGCCCAACACGGCGTAGGCTTCCGACGCGGCTTTGAATTTGTCTTCCGCTTCGGGATTATCGCTGTTGCGATCGGGATGGTATTGCATCGCCAGGCGGCGATAGGCTTTTTTGATCTCTTCTGTGGAAGCGTCCCGGGAAACTCCCAGGGTGGCGTAGTAGTCTTTGTTTTGCATGGCTCAGGATTCGAATTCCGACATCAACTGGGAGTTGATGCGGTTGCGTTGTTTCTGGATGCGTTCCAGTAAGCGGGACAGGAGTGCCGTATCGTCTCCCTGCAGGGCTTTTGTGACTTTGCCAAGCAGGGAACGAATTTCCGACTGGCCTGCCAGGTCGATCTTTTCCGTGTGGTGTTCGAGGAAAAAGCGCACGGTCTCGGTTTCCCGTTCCAGGTTTTCCCGCAGCTGCATAACGTGAAGGCGTTGTCTGTCCTGTTCCCGGAAGCGGCTCGATTCTTCCACGATGCGTTCGATCTCTTCCGGTGACAGGCCGCTGGCGGGCTGTACCTTCATGCTCTGGGTGATCCCGGTCTGTTTGTCTTTGGCCGCTACTTTTACGATCCCGTTGGCATCGATTTCAAAAATCACATCGATCTGGGGAATGCCTTTGGGTGCCAGGGGAATGCCCACCAGGGTGAATTCCCCCAGGGACCGGTTTTCCGAGGCCAGTGCCCGCTCACCCTGCAGAACGTTGATCTTGACCACTTGCTGGTTATCGTTGATGGTTGTAAACACCCGTGAACGTTTGAGAGGAATGGTGGAGTTGCGCTCAATGATCTTTTCGAATTTATCACCTTTGGCTTCCACACCCAGAGACAGGGGGGTGACATCCAGCAGCAACAGGTCCTTTACCCGGCCGCGCAGGATTTCCGACTGCAGGGCGGCTCCCTTGGACACTACTTCTTCCGGGTTCAATTTGCTTTGCGGGGGCTTGCCGAACAATTCGTTCAAGCGGCGGCTGACCAGGGGCATGCGACTCTGACCACCCACCAGGATCACCTGTTCGATTTCCGCCGCGGGAATGTTGATCTCGTCCAATGCACGCTGGACCAGGCCGATGGTGCGTTCCACCAGGTTGCTGGTGGCGTGTTCGAGTTCGGTGCGGGTCAATTCCCGCTGAAAATGGTACGCCTCGTTGCTGCCGCGGTGCACCAGGTAGGGAATGGTAACCAGGGCTTCTTCGTGGTGAGATAGTTCAATCTTGGCTTTTTCCGCGGCTTGCACGATGCGCTGATGGGTCTGTTCATCGGGTTTCAGGCTTTGTTGCAATTCGTCGGACGCGGTCCGCGCGATCCAGTCGATGACCTTGGCGTCGAAATCACTGCCGCCCAGGAAGGTGTCGCCGATAGTGGAGCGCACTTTAAAGATTTCGTCTTTGACCTCAACGATCGAGATATCAAATGTGCCGCCGCCGAGGTCGTAGACCGCATACAACCCGTCCCGGTTGATTTGTTCATTATAGGCGATCAACGCCGCCGTGGGCTCGTTGATGATGCGGGAAACATTGAGCCCGGCCAGGCGGGCGGCGGTTTTGGTGGATTGACGCTGCGCGTCGTTGAAAAAGGCCGGCACGGTAATGACCGTGTCGGCGATTTCTTCATTCAGGAATTCCCGGGCCAGGCGGTGCAGGTAGTCCAAAAAGATTCCGGAAATTTCTTCCGGGGAGCGGACGCGCCCGGCAAAACGCACGTGGGCATCCCCGTTGGGTGCTTCAACGATCTCGTAAGCGACTTGACGCCGGAACTCCTGTATTTCCGGACTCTGGAACTTGCGTCCCATCAGGCGCTTGATTCCCCAAATGGTGTCGCGGCTGTTGCTCAGCAGTTGCCTTCGCGCCACCTGGCCGAACACGTGTTGCTTTTCGCGGTTGACGGCCACGACCGAGGGAATGATGCGGGAGCCCTCATTGGTCGGAATGATCGCGGTTTTGGCGCCGTCAAGGTAGCTGATGCAGGAATTGGTGGTTCCCAGATCGATGCCCAGGTTCCGGGCCATCAGTCTTCTTCTCCGTTATGGTTCGTGGTTTCCGCGGGTGGTATGGCCACCCGCACCAGGGCCGGGCGCAAGAGTTTTTCGTTATACAGAAATCCTTTCTGGTAGACCTCAACCACCAAGGGATCCGTGATGTTGTCGCGCTCCTCCTTGGAAAGAGCCTGGTGAAAATTGGGATCAAAGGGGTGTTCGTAAGGATTCAGTTCCTCCACCCGATATTTTCGCAGCAACTCCTGGAGTTGCTTAAAGATCATCTGCACGCCCGAAAGGATGGACCGTGGAGATTCGTCGCTGGTGTGGGCGCGGATGGCGCGTTCGAAATTGTCGTAGATTTCGAGCAGGCTCAACAGGAATTCCCCCAATACAAAGCGCTGGTATTCCTCTTTTTCTTTGCCGATGCGTTTGCGGAAATTGTCCATCTCCGCCAGGTTGCGCAGGAACTTGTCCTGGAAGTCATCACGCTCCTGGCGGACCTGATTGATAATGGTCTGCTGCTTTTCGATCGTTTGCTCGAGCTCGGAAATTTTCCGGCGCAGCTCAGCGGTTCCGTGGGGACTGCTTTGGCGGGGCTTGTGATGATGTTCGGATTCCGCAGCATGGTCGTCTTCGTTGTCTTGTGGAACATATCCCACTTCGGTGGGATCGAGATCTTTGTTCTTGGGCATGCTAAACCTCCACGGATCGATCAGACAGGATTCGTGAAAAGTGGCGGGAGTAAAGGTTCACCCTGGAAAGGGTGTCCCGCCCCGCGGTGAACTTGGGGCCGATTACGCCCATGTTGCCGATGGGGCGTTGCTGGTAAACCACGTTGGAAACAATGAGAAGAAAATCTTCCAGATCGGAGATCCCCGTCTCAGAACCGAACAGGATGCTGGGTTCGCATGAAGCGTTGCGTTGGATGTCGTTCAGAAAGCGCACCAGCCGGGCTTTTTCTTCCAGGGTCTGAAGCAGGCCTTTTATTTTGCGGGGGTCCACCAATGCGGAATCCAGAATGTTCTGCGTCCCTTTGACGAACAACTCAGCGCCCATGAAGTCTTCGTTGCTGAGCAGGTAGTAGAGTTCACGGTAAATCCGCAGGAATTGGGCCTTTTCGCGAAAAAGGCGATTGCGAATGGTGCGGAATGCCGACTGCAGGCTTTTTCCTGCGAATTCCCGGTTCATCGAGTCCTGCCATTCACGCAGGGCGGCATCCGGGTGATTCTCGCGGGTGGTAAACACGCGGGAAACGGACCAGCCGTGCATGGACTGCACCACGGCCATGACGCGGCGGTTGCCGACCTTGATAAGGCGCATGCGACGGAAACGCAGTTCGAAAATCGAGCGCAGCAGGAAGAACCCCACGTAAGGGGTGTCCTGGGACATCTGGAACAGGCAGTCGTCGCTGAGTCCCTGGAAATCCTGGTTACGCATTATCGGCCGCGGTGTGGGCTCAACCTGATCATCCAGGCTGTGAAGGGCCTGCCTGAGGCAGTGCTTGATGGCCAGGTTGGTGGGGACCCGTCCCGAAGAGGCGCTGGCCTTGGTGACGTAGCCGCGGGCCTCAAGTCGTTGCAGCTCTTTGCGCAGGGTGGAGTCGGAAAAAGGCAGACGGGCGCACAGGTCCCTGGAACTCACCGGGCGGTGGGTGCGGGCGTAAAAATGGACCAGATGATCCAGAATATCGGCGTGCCGTTTACTCAACCACATGCAAAAAATTCTAATATATCCGCCCCTGAAAGTCAATCCGATCCACCCCGAACGGCTTGCCTGCGTGAAGTCCTTCGGGTATAATCCCCCTTTTCGAGCGATTCGCGTCAATACCGGGGTGTCAGGATCCATGTTTGTCTCAATGACTCGTGCGTGCCGCCGCCATACTGCTGAAAGGGAGAATCCATGACCGGGATCGTCAAGTTGGTGTTGGTGGTAATCACCCTCATGGGACTGCTGCGTTGGCGGCGCGACCTGACACTCGCCGTGGCCGGGGCCGCGCTTCTTGCCGTGATTGTGTTTGCGATTCCGGCCCGCACCGCCCTGATGTCGGTGTGGGACATATTATCCGCGGGCGGCAGCCTGCAGTTATTCGCCATCGTGGTGTTGGTCATATTTCTGGGTTCAGTTCAAAAAGAGACGGGTATGTTTGATCGTCTGGTCCGTTCCCTGAACTGCGTGATTCGTGACGGACGCCTGGTGGCCATGGTGGGGCCGGCCATTATCGGTTTTCTGCCCATGCCGGGCGGGGCGCTGTTCTCTGCCCCACTCGTGGAAGTATCGACTCGGCATATGGACCTGACGCCTCACTTCCGCACGTTCCTGAATTACTGGTTTCGCCATCCCTGGGAGTATATCTGGCCCATCTATGCCGGGCTGCTCCTGTTCCAGACCATGTCCGGCTATCCGTTGCGGCGCATTATTCTCTACCAATCCCCTTTCAGCTTGATTCACATCCTGGGTGGACTGGCTGTGGCTTTCGCCTGGTTCCGGCGCCGGGGAATCGGTCGCCGGCACCCGGGGGATTCCAACCATTTCTGGGGCACGCTGGGGGATTTTCTGGACGGCACCTGGCCGATCCTGGCCGTGATCATGTTTTTCTTCGCGGCCGGATTGCCCCTCTATATTTCCCTCATTGTGGTTGTCCTGGCCGTGTTGCTGGTAAAGAAGGTCCCATTCGCCCGCATCATCGCCCACCTGGTGAACCCGCGCATGGGACGGACCCTGTTGCTGCTGGCCGTGGTTCTGATTTTTCAGAAAATCATTCTTGTCGCGGATGTGTTCGCGGAATTTGCCGGAGTAGTGTTGTCCAATCCCGCGGCCGTGGCGCTGATCGTCGGGGTCTCTTTCACCATGGGATTCCTGACCGGCGTCAATACCGCCTACATCGCCATCGCATTTCCCATTCTTCAGCCGCTGATCCAGAACCTGCCCAACGCGTTCCACCTGAGTCTTTTTGTGTACGTGATCGGCTTCTGTGGTGTCCTGCTCAGCCCCCTGCACCTGTGCCTGGTTTTGACCAACGAGTATTTCCACTCTTCCCTGATGCGGGTGTACCGGTACCTGCTGCCTCCGGTGTTGTTGATCGCCGCCACCGCCGCCACCCTTGCCTTGTTGTCGGGATGAGAAGAGTTGAAAAGTTGGAAAGTTGAAGAGTTGAAAAGAAGGTGTCAGGTACCAGGTGACAGGAGACAGTTGTAGGGGCGGTTCGCGAACCGTCCTGGAATCAAATGAAACAACGGAACACACGGAAAATCGAGTAAATGGCCGGCGAAAAACGGGCAAGAGGCCAGTGGCGATTGGCAAGAGGAACCGTAGCGCTTTTTGTTTGGATCATTTGGATTTGGGTCATTTGAATTTGTTTCGGATTTAGAATTTGGGATTTGAAAGAAGGTATCAGGTGGCAGGAAGGCGGGGGATCTCAGTCGAAAGTTAAAAGTCGAAAGAAAGTACTTTTCTAGCCCGTTTAACTTCTTCCCTCTTCAACTTTCCAACTCTCCAACTTTTTCTCAACTACAGCAACGGTTCGATGTCTCCCGCACCTTCGCGGATGATGACGGGGGGATCCGTCGTGAAATCCACCACCGTGGAGGGCGTGTCGATGAGGTCCCCGGCGTTCAGGATCAAGTCCACTTTTTCACCGAATTCCCTGGTGATCTCTCCCAGATCGGTGTGGAATCCGTCGGGGCCCAGGGGAACGCTGGTGCTCAGTAGCGGACTGCCCAGCTCTTCCACCAGGCGCAGCGCCACGGCTGAGTCGGGGATGCGGATGCCCACAGTCTGGCGTTTGTCCAGGATGGTCTTGGGGACCTCTTTAGACGCGGGCAGGATAAACGTGTAGGGTCCGGGAAGTACCCGATGCATGATGCGAAAGGCCGCGTTTGAGATAAACGTGCATTGGGAAACGGTTTGCAGATCATTGCAGATAAAACTGAGCAGTTTGTGGCGATCCATCTGCTTGATCTTGAACAAACGTTCAATGGCGGCCTTGCGCCGCATATCCACGGCCATGCCGTAAATGGTGTCGGTGGGATAGATGATCACTCCACCGTTTTCCAGGACGCGGACGGCATGGCGGATCAGGGCATAATCGGGTGCGTACTGGTCGATGGACTGAATCTCTGCCGTCATGCGCATACCTGCTGGGAAACCCGGTTTTCCGGATCATCGCTTGTATGATAATCGAGTGGTTGCCAAAAAACAAGTTCCGGGTTGTGGCGGCCCGCCTGAATGGTATAATGGTTCTCCATTCCGCCCGGAGGGGTCGCCATGATCACGCGTTTGTCGGTTATCTCAGTACTGTTGCTTACGTTCCTTCCTGTCGCCGCACCGGCGGCCGATCCCGGATTTCCCCTGGTACAAGCACTGGCTTCTTTCCCTTTCGATGAAGAAGCCGAGTGGCTGGAAAGGGGGCGGTTGACCTCCACCCTGACCTTGTCCGCCGGCAACGTGTTCATGTTCAGCCCGGATGGGAGTCTTGTCAGTGATCTGGAATCCCTGGAGGTAACTCTGGCGCTCAGGGTGGGGATCTTTCGCTCCCTTACCCTGGAAATGTATTCGCGCTGGTCGGGGATTCATGGCGGCTGGATGGACGGCATAATCGAGAATTTTCATGACGCGTTCGGGTTGCCGGACAACGGCCGCCCGATTTACGCCCGCAACCGGGTGGATTACAAACTCCAGGGTGTTTTTGAAAGAGAGCGTTCCGCGGGAGTCACCGGACCCGTCACTCTCGCCCTTTCCTCCACCCTGGCGCCTGGGCGTGAGTTCCGCCTGGGCGCACGCCTGGCGATACAGGCATCTTTGGCCGCTTCTCCCGGACTGCTTTCGGGTCGTCCCGCCCTGATCGCCGGCGGCTGGCTGCAGTGGCGGCGGGGAAACATCGCGTTGGGCCTGGCCGGGCATATGGCATTCTTTGACGCCCCTGCCTGGCTCGGGGATGTTTCGATCACGCCCCGGATTTTTCTGGCCGAGGCCTGGGCGAGGTTGGGCTGGTTCCGGGCGGGAATGATCCGCAGGTCCTCTCCTTTTCGTTCGGGTGACCAGTCGCATCCGGGCTGGCAGATCCTGTTGGGGGTGCGGCTGTTGCGCGGGGTGGAGTTGCGATTCCAGGAAGACCTGGCGCCCTTTGATTCCACCCCTGATGTGCGTTTCAGCATCCGTTTGCGGCTGGACCAACTTGCCAGGCGGCGCAAACTGGGTTAGAATATCACCGTTTTGCGGCACTCGATTGGTCATGACCGATTCAGACGACTTGTTTATGCGGGAGGCCCTGCGCGAAGCTGAAAAGGCTGCAGCCGACGGAGAAGTGCCTGTCGGGGCCGTGGCTGTAAAAGACGGGCTGATTATCGCCCGCGGCCGCAACGCCGCAATCAGCGATTGCGATCCCACGGCCCACGCGGAAATGAAAATCCTGCGCCGTGCGGCCCGTCATCTCGGCAATTACCGGCTTAGCGGGGTTTGCGTTTACGTTACCCTCGAGCCCTGCCTGATGTGTTACGCCGCCATGGTGCATGCCCGCATCGAGCGCCTGGTATTCGGCGCGCATGACCCCAAAACCGGGGTGGTGTCGACCGGAGCCCTGGAGCGGGTGGCCGCGGTGTTCAACCACGCCGTGTTGCTTGAAGGCGGTTGCCTGCGCGCGCAGTGTTCAAAGATTGTCAGGGATTTTTTTAAAGTACGGAGGGGTGCCGGAGCGGTTGAACGGGGCGGTCTCGAAAACCGTTGACCCTTTACCGGGTCCGTGGGTTCGAATCCCACCCCCTCCGAATCTCATCCCCCATGGGGATGAAGTTGGAAAGTTGGAGAGTCGGAAAGTTGGAGAGAAAAAGCAAACCCGGGGTGGGATGAGAACCCACCCGATTGGGTTCGACTGATTCGCGTGATGAGCGCGAATCAGCACGACTGAGCGTAGCGAAGGAGCCGAAGGCGAGCGGGCCCGTAAAGGGCCGCGAGTAATCCCACCCCCTCCGAATCTCATCCCCCATGGGGATGAAGTTGGAAAGTTGGAGAGGTGTCAGGTACCAGGTGTCAGGCAAGGAGCGCTTCGCGAACCGCCCTGTAGAACGTAGAAGGCAGAACACTGAGGGGAGTCAGGTGTACGGGCGAAAAATTTTTCGGCCCTTGTTTTTCCCACCCTCAACTCTCTCAACTCCCTCAACTTGTTTTATTTTTTTTGGGTCATTTGAATTTGTTTGGGATTTCGGATTTGGAGTTTGGGATTTGAAAAAGGTGGCAGGAGACAGGTAGTTGAAAGTCGAAAGTAAAAACAACAACCCGGATCTTTTGATATTCCTGCAGATACTCCCGAGATCCCCTACCTTCTACCTCCTACGAGTGCTCCCAAGCCCCCTACCCCCTACAAATCCTCCCCAGCCATCTACCTTCTACCTCCTACAAGTGCTCCCGAGCGCTCCTACCTTCTACCTCCTACGAGTCCTCCCAAGTCCCCTACCTTCTACGAGTGCTCCCGAGACCTTCTACCTTCTCCAGAACGAAAAGTCCAGTGATAAGCGGGTCCTGAGTTGGGTTGGGTTTTGACAGACGCCAAACCGGAAAGCTATAATCAATTGCGTGAATGCCGTCGTTGTTTTTTCCGCTTAAGGGTCTGAATATGTGGGGACGGTTTTTAACCCATTAATCCGCGAACGCTGGTATTCTGGAAAAATATTAATGCAGAAATCAACATACAATATCTCAAAGATGGATTGCCCTTCGGAAGAGAGCCTTATCCGCATGAACCTGGATGATGTTGAAGGCATCCATCAATTGGAATTCGATCTGGAAAAACGCAGTCTGAATGTCTTTCATTCCGGCAAAAACACGGAAATCACACAACGACTGGAAAGCCTGAAGCTTGGGGCGAATCTGGTAAAAACAATCAAAGCGGACGAGTCTGACCTCAGTATCGAAAGCAAGACAGGCCAGGCCGGGATATTGTGGACAGTTTTGCTGATCAACCTGGCTTTTTTTGTCATTGAAATCGTCGCCGGATTTATATCCGGTTCCATGGGGTTGGTCGCCGATTCGCTCGACATGCTTGCCGATGCTGTTGTTTACGGGCTGAGCTTGTGGGCGGTGAGGGCTGCCGTTGCCCGCAAAAAGAAAGTAGCCACACTAAGTGGGTATTTGCAACTGGCTCTTGCCGGTATCGGTTTGCTGGAAGTTATCCGGAGGTGGATAGGTGTAGAAGAATTTCCGGATTTCAGGTTAATGATCGGGGTATCTGTTCTGGCCCTCATTGCCAACGCCGTTTGTCTATACCTGCTCCAGCAGTCAAAAAGCCGGGAAGTCCACATGAAAGCCAGCATGATTTTTACTCAGAACGATGTCATCATTAATTCAGGTGTTATCCTTGCGGGGATTCTGGTTTTGCTCACCCGATCGAAATATCCCGACCTGGTTGTGGGCACCATCGTATTTCTGGTTGTGGTAAGGGGGGCGATCAGGATACTGAAACTGGGGAAATAGAGTGATAAGGTGCCCCCGGTTTTCCAGGCTTTCAGTTGTTCTCCGTCAACGCGCTGACTTGACGAGTATATCTGTTCGCGGCACAACTCCACCAGCACCAAGCCGTTGTAATCAGGGGGACCCATGTGCAACCCGATCATTGCCGCACCGGCCCCATGGAGAGGGTTGCGAAAAAATGGATGGATTAGTAAAATAGAAAAAATCAAAAGAGGAGAATTTCCATGAAAAGAAGAGTCGTTTTTTTTACATTGCCACTCATTGCTGCTTTTCTACTGGTTCCCTTGGCCTGCACGAATAACGGTCCGGCAGAGGATACGGAAAACATTCAGGCAACGGATCAATCCCGGTACACGGTGCCTCAAAAGGCTGAAACGGCCCAATCAAAGGCGGTCAGCAGTTCGATCAAGGGCGGCAAAGAGGTGAAAGTGGATCAATTCATTCTTGTCATTCCCGGGGACTGGAAAAAACACCGGCAATTCGACGTCTGGTGCCCTGCGACCGAAGTCGGCAGTACCCGCCCGCCGGATCACAATCTTACTCAGGGTGCCAGACCTCCGACGATGTTGAACAGCTCCGATCTGGTTGAAGGAATCAAGACGAGCATCGGGACCGACCCGCAAGACTTAAAAATGATTAAAATCGGAGGCATGAACGGCGCCACCTGCGGCTGGGAAAAGGGCGCATACCGGAGCGTCGGCCTGTTTATCCAGGAAAAGAATCCGATGTTCGACATACCTTTTCTCAACTTCTTTATTCTTCGGGCGCCCAAGGATTCCTTTCACCAATATAAAGAAACGTACGAGGCCATCCTGAAAAGCATCAGAATCTAAAGAAGACGGACGAGGCGCCTCCCCTGGTGTACTGAAACCGGGCAGAACCATATGGCATTCGAGCCCCGTTTCTTTGCGGTCGGGTTTGGTTGACATTTTAATCTCGTGGCCCTAGATTAAACTCATGGGGGCAAGTTTGTTTTTGCTCAGGAAGGAGGAAAAAGAGCCATGATACGCAAATTAATTCTGATTTTCTTCGCAATGCTGGCAGCCACGGCCGTTCTTTCCATTGCGGCCGGGGGCGTTGTTCAAACCCAGGGCAGCGATACCTGGGAAGGAGTCGCTGCTGATTTGACCAATATCAATATCAAGAACGATGTTCTGACCCTTCGATTCAAATTCCGGAATGAGGGCGAAAACAGTCCCAAGCTTCAGATCTATTTTAAAGACTGCTACATCGTCGACGAGTCCAATCAGAAAAAATACTTCCCTCTCAAGGACTCGGAGGGCCTCTTTGTCGCTGGGCCCAAAGACAGAGACCTGGAAGGCGGTCGCTTCCGCTTTGTTATTGAGGCAGGCGGTTTCAAGGGTTTTTGGATCAAATTCCCGGTTCCGGCTGATGACCCGGAAACCGTTGTGATTTCCATCCCCGGTTTTTTCCCATTTGAAGACATTCCGTTGAAATGATGCCTTATTCAAAATCAACCGCGAATACCTCACTCTTTTTTCCCGTTTTGATCGGGTTTGTGATTCTTGTTTTCTGGGGAGCCTTTTTCCTGGACGCGGGCGCGGTTTCAATGCCGGATGAAACTGAAGTGGTGATACCACCCGGCGCCCAGGCCGAAGCCGAGAAAGCCTTGAAGCGCCTTGGACCCGAACGGGGGGCTCTGCGCCTGGATTTCAAAGTTCTCACCATCGAAGGCATCATACGCGGATTCAGCGGCCGCATGCAAAAGATCAGAAGCGCTCTGAATGATCTTGGAGCAAAGGAAACTGAAACCGAATATGTCATCCAACTCGAAAGCGATGTTCTTTTTGATTTCGATCAATGGGAGATCCGCGCAGACGCGGGAAAAGCCTTGCGGAAGGTGAGCGGCATTGTTCGCGATTACGACCTTCCGGTGACCATCACCGGCCACACCGACTCCAAAGGATCCGAATCCTACAATATGGAGCTCTCAAAAAAGCGCGCCGAATCCGTAAAGACATGGCTGGTAAAGAAAGGCGGAGTGGACGCTTCTCAAATCGAAACAACGGGCAAAGGCGAAAGTGAACCCGTGGCACCCAATTCCCGTCCCGACGGCTCGGACGACCCTGAAGGGCGGCAGAAAAACCGCCGGGTGGAGATCCGTATTAAAAAATAGGCACCTGCCCGTTATCCTGTCGATTTTCCATCATGACGCCGTGCGCCCCGTAACCTTTCGGCCGGCAAGTCGCAGGGCACACGCCGGGATTCTCCACCAGCAAAAACAGCAAAAGACCAGAACTGAAAGTCTGAAGTGGAAAACAAAAGCGCTGAATGCCTGCTTGTTTTCTGTTGAAAAGTCAATTATACCGGCAACATGGCTGAAATGTGAAAACGTCAGGAACTGTTTCCCCCTTGATCCATTTGAGATTCAGCGGGTAAGGCGGTAGAATGGGAAAAAGCGCTTGCAGTCAGAACAGGAAAAGGAGGATGGATGAGCCGCAAGAATTCGATATGGGCCCCCTGGCGTTGTGAGTATGTTTCCCGTCCACGTGAGGGCGGGTGCCTGTTCTGCCGGATTTTTGAAGAAAAGAACGACCGGGAGAACCTCGTCCTGTTGCGTGGCGACACCTGCGGCGTGGTCATGAACCGTTACCCATACAACTCCGGCCACCTGATGGTCGTGCCCTACCACCATGTAGCGGAGTTGGACGCGCTCAAAGACGCAGAGATGCTTGAGATGATTCAAATCAGCAAGCGCTTGATCCGGGTCATGAAGTCACTCATGTTCCCCGGGGGGTTCAACATCGGCATCAACATGGGGGCGGTGGCCGGGGCGGGCATCACGGAGCATATCCACCTGCATATTGTTCCCCGCTGGCAGGGAGACACCAACTTCCTGCCCGTACTGGCGGATACCCGGGTCGTGCCCCACGCGTTGCTCGAGATGTATGACGGGCTTAAAGAAGAGTTGGAAAGTTGAATGTAGGGGCGACCGGCCGGTCGCCCATGAACCAAAAAAAATCCCAAATCCGAAATCCCAAACAAATTCAAAATCCCAATGTTCAAAATTCAAAACAAAAACGCGCAGGTCATTTGGATGCTCTTATCATTGAGGTAACCTTGTCCTTAATCCCTTCGCTCATGTCATTTGCATGCTGCGCAAACGTCATTAATGCAAAGTTGGAGAGTTGAAGTACCCTTTCGGGCATAAAAGGGAAGAAGTTGAAAAAAGGTGACAGGTGGCAGGAAGGCAAGTGGCAGGTGGTGTAGGGGCGGCCCTCCGTGGCCGCCCTGTAGAAGGTAGGGCGGTTCCGGATTCTCAACCAAACCACGGAAAACACGGAATACACGGAAATGGGAAATCGGGCCAGTGGCGAGGAGCGATTGACAGGTATACGGGCGAAAAATTTTTCGCCCCTACCCAATGTTTACAAAAAGGTCTTCAGGAGTTCCAGGATTTCGCGGCCGGCGGCCATGCCCTTGTCCAATGCCTGGTTGAACAGGGTGCGGGAAACGCGTTTTTCTTCGGCGAATACCCCCAGTTGCACGATCTCGTCGCTGTCACTGATCACCAGGTTGATGTCGGCATCCGCGGCCGCGTCTTCGCGTTGATCCAGGTCCACCAGCACGCCGCCGTCAAGGATGCCGACCGATACCGCCGCTATGGGGGTGATGGGGGGAAGTTCACGGATCATGTTTTCAAATACCAGGTGGCGCAGGGCATGGGAAAGCGCGATAAAACCGCCGTTTACCGCCGCGCAGCGGGTGCCGCCGTCGGCCTGGAGCACATCGGCGTCGATGTGGATGGTAAAACCGTTGATGGCGGCCAGGTCGAACACGCAGCGCAATGAGCGGCCGATAAAACGCTGAATCTCGATGTGGCGGTTATGGGAACGCTGCCGTTCCCGGTTGAGCCGGGGTGATCCCACCGAAGCGGGCAGCATGCCGTATTCGGCATGGATCCAGCCTTTGCCGGAATCACGTAAAAAGAAGGGCACGCGGCTCTCCAACGTGGCCGCGCACAGGACCCGGGTATCTCCATGTTCAACCAGCACGGCGCCGGGAACATCCTTGAGGTAGTTGGTTTCAATGCGAATGGGGCGCAACTCGTCGGCGCCGCGGTTCATGCGATTCATGCTTGTCTCCTTTGGGGCGGGTTTTCCAGCGGTTGTGAAACCAGAACCACTGTTCGGGCGTGCGGCGCACAGCGGCTTCAATTTCATGCGTGCACTGCTGGGTCAAAGTCGCGATATCGTGATCACGGTCGCCTGTGGGCGAAAAATCGATGGCGGGGCGAAATTCCAATGCAGGTTCCTGATCCCTCAGTGTGAGGAAAGCCGGTATGAGAGGTGTTTCCCGCCGCAAGCGCATCTGTGCCGCCGAGGTGATCGTACAGGCCGGTTGATTGAAAAAATCCACGAAGACCCCTTCCCGAACCACTGCGTTCTGATCGATGAGCATCAGCACGGTTTCCTCTTTGTCCAGGGCTTTCAGTATGGAGCGCATGGCGCCGCGTTTGTCGACCAGGCGCGATCCCATGCGTTGGCGGAATTCACGTATTCGGCGGTCGATGCGGCGGTTGTCCAGGGGACGGGCGATCGTTACCACGGGAGCGCTGGTGATTTGCCGGATCCCGCCGGGCAAAAGTTCCCAATGGCCCAGGTGAGCGGAAAACACCACCGCGCCCCTGCCCCGTGCCAGGGCCTGCTTTAGGTGGTGGGCACCGCTGATTTTCAGTTTTCGCAGTTTTTTCTCCGGCGCAGGAGATGCCATCATGGCGGCCAGGTCCACCAGCACGCGGCTGAAGTGGCTGTAGATCCGGGTTTGAAGGCTTCGGCGCCGGGCCCCGGGCCAATGGGGGAAAGCCAGTTCCAGGTTGTGTACCACCTGCTGGTGATGGCGGCGACTGAAGCGCCGGAACAGGTAGGACAACGCGGATGCGTCCACATCACGCAGAAATTTCGGTGTCAGGCGCACGGCCACGGTAAAGAGGCGGAAAAAAAGGTATTCCCGGAAATGTCTGTGCTTATTTGGGGACATGTCGCCGCAGGAAATTGCCCAGATCCATGTCTAATTGTACCCCATTGGCGGCGTAAAGCAAAGGTGTGTCCGCCGCTGCCAGGGGCGCGGCCTTGATAAAGTCTTTTTCCGTGCATACCAGGAAGTCCGCCCCGGACGCGCGCCTGCGGCGTTCCAGTCCGAGCAGGTCCGTTGCCTGATATGCATAATGATCGCGATAGGCGCAAAACCCCCGCAGGTTGAAGGCGGACAGGTCTTCTTGGAAACGGTGATTGTCTCCCAGGGCGGAAAAGCCGAAAACGGTTTCATCCTTGATGTCGCGGCGGTTTCCCTCGGCGTCAAAAAACCCCGTGATTACGAAGCGGAACGTGGCGTGGGCGGGTACCCTGGGAGGGCGCCGGGCAGCGGTCCGCACCAGGCACAGGTCGGCCTCGCGCATGAGTCGGGGGAAATGGCGCAACCGGCTCCAGTGGCGATCCGGGTCATCCAGCATGATGGTTAGGTCCCGACGGATATGGGTGGACTGGAAACCGTCGTCCAGTATCGCCACCGGAATCTTTTCGCGCGCAGCCGCTTCCAGGGAAGCAAGGCGCCGCCGGCCCACCCAGACGGGTGTTTCCGGCAGATGTCGTTGGATCAGGCAGGCCTCGTCGCCGACGTCGGCGGGTCCGTGGCAAGAGGGATCCAGGAGGCCGCCCCGCTTCTCCAGCCTGGAACCGTATCCCCGGGTAACAACCGCGAAGGAGATTCCCAACCGCCGTAGTTCCCCCCCCACCCGGATCACCATGGGGGTCTTGCCGCTGCCGCCGAAAGCGATTCCATCCACGGAGATCACGAAAATTCCCCCGGGGGACACGGCATGGCGGGCCCGGAGGCGTCGCTGCATCCACGCAGCGGCCTTGTAGACAAAAGAGGCCGGTAGGGCCAGGGTGTTCAGGATTCGATCCATCGCCTTGTTTCGTCCAGGATGCGGGTGGTCGTGCCGCGCAAGGTTTCCACCACCTCCCGGGCTCGCTCGCCCGCCTCGCGGTCGCCGGTGCGGGTCAAGGCGTCCGCGATCGCCGCGGCATCACCGGCCACGCGATAAGCTCCGGCTTCGTTCAAGGCCCGGCCCACTTCCGGAAAGTTGTCCCAATGCGGTCCTCCCCAGATGGGTTTGGCCAATGCGGCGGGCTCATACAGGTTGTGTCCCCCGGTGCGGGATGAAAACGTGCCGCCCATAAAAACCTGGTCCGCGATGGACATGATGGGCAAAAGGTAGCCGATGCGGTCGTAAACCAGGATGCCGCGATCCAGGTCCACGGCCGCGGCATGGCTCCATACGGCGAAGGGCAAACCCAGTTTTTCCAGGCGCAGGCAAATGGCGGCAACACGACCAGGGTGTCGGGGTACCAGTATCACCGCCGGGGGTGAGTCCATGGCGGCCAGGGCCGGAAACAGCAGCGACTCGTCTTCAGTGTGTGTGCTTGCCAGCACCACCAAGGGCTTTCGCGGCTCGCGCGCATGCAGGTGGGCGAATACGGCCTGCCGGGACGGCAGGGCACCGGCAGCGGTCAATGCCTGATCCGCCTTGATGTTGCCGCAGACGTGGATCCGTTCCGGGGGCACACCCAGATCAACGAAACGTTGAACATGGGTGGCTGACTGAAGCAGCCAGGAATTCGGCCGCCGGAAACTGGCAGCCAACAGGCAACGAAAACGGCGATAGCGCCGGAAAGCACGATCAGATATGCGTGCGTTGACCACCACCACGGGGACAGCCCGGCGGCGCGCCAGGCGGGTCCAGTTGGGCCATACCTCCAGCTCGTTGAGCAGCAACAGGCGGGGCGAGAGCTGTTTCAGAAAACGTTCGATCACGAAACTGAAATCCAGGGGAGCGGGGATCACGGTGATGCCGGTAAGCGACCTGCGGGCCCAGCGGTATCCCGACAGGGTGGCGACGGTCAGAATTACGGGTATGGCGAAGGTGTTCCGCACCTGGAGAAGAAGGTCGGCGATGCCCCGCACTTCGCCAACGGAAACCGCGTGAACCCAGATGCAGCCCTCCCTGACGGGCGGAGTGGCCGGAGCAAGGCGTTGCCCCAGATGACGGCGTTGATCATTGCGCAGCAGGCGCGGCATCCAGAAGGGAAGCCCCACCAGGAAAGCGATGCCGTAAAAGAGGTCGGGCAGGCGCATGGAGGCATTATAGCACAAACGCCATCGGCTGACTGGCAGGCGGTTTTCAAGGTATTTTTGCCGAAAAAAATAAAAAAATATTGAAAAAAACGCCGCTTTGTTCCCGCCGGTATCGGGGTTGTCCCGAGTGCATGCGGACAAAAGCGAAAAGGCAAAAAAACGCTGTAATAACGGCATTAAACAAATTCCGACCCTCTGTAGCCGGATTCGGCCTTTTTACATTTTCTGAATGCAAACATGACCGATATTCCAGTAAAAAACCCGGCCAAAACTTGACAATTGAAAAACCCTATGCTACTGCATTGATTAGACGTGGCGGAATAAGCGGACGGAGAAGGGAATGGCATTTTTAGACGTAATGAAATCCAAGCGGATTGTGGGGCTTGATATCGGCTCGTTCGCCTTGAAGCTGGTGGAGCTGAAGCCCCGCAAAAAGGGTAAGAGCGTCGTATATGAGCTGGAATCCCTGGGCTATGAACCCGTACCGTTCCAGTCGATCGTGGAGGGCAGTATCATGGACTCCACCGCGGTGGTGGATGCCATCCAGCACATATTCTACGAGAGCAAAACCCGGGCCAGGCGGCTTTCCTTTGGCGTGTCCGGAAGCTCCGTGATCGTCAAGCGCATTGAAGTCCAGCGGCTGAGCCCCAATGAAATGCATGAACACATCATCTGGGAGGCCCGTCCCCACATCCCCTTTACCCCCGAAGAGGTCAATATCGACTACGAAATGATTGAATCTCCGGATATAAGCCCGGATCGCGTAGGTGTCATCCTGGCCGCGGTGCGCAAAGAGAAACTGAACGATTACATCAACGTGGTCACCATTGCGGAAAAGGAACCCGCCATTGTGGACCTGGATTCTTTCGCCATTCTCAACAGCGTGCTGACCAATTACGAAATGTACGTGGATCGCAGCGTGGCCATAATCAACATCGGTTCTTCGGTCACCAACGTGGTGATCACACGCGGTGGTTACCCCGTGTTCGTGCGGGATATCGCTTTCGGCGGCAACCAGTTCACCGACAACCTCCAGAAAGAGTTGTCGCTCAAGTACGAAAAGGCGGAATCCGTCAAGAAGGGTCGCCCCGTGGAGGGGGTTTCTCCCGCCGCGGTGAAACCCGTGGTCAACCTGGTGTTCAACGAATTGCAGACTGAGATCCGCAAAACCTTTGAGTTTTACCGCTCCAATACCACCGAGGGTCGCATCGACAATATCCTGCTCAGCGGCGGAACCGCCAACCTGGAATCGATCACCGATTTCTTTTCGCAGGCATTTGATATCCCCATAGAGATCGCCAACCCCTTCAACAGCATCGAGATCAATCCCAAAAAGTTCGACCTGGATTTCATCAAGGATATGGCTCCCGTGTTCAATGTGGCCATGGGCCTCGCCCTCAGGGCTGTGGGAGAAAAGAAATGATCAAGGTCAACCTGTTAAGTCCGGGAAAAAAGGAGATGGCAGGGGTTGGGGAAGCTTCAGGACTGGTTGAAGAGGAACGCACGCCCCAGTTAAACATTCCCGTGGCCATCGGCGCCCTGGTCGCCACCCTGGCCATTATCGGTTCCCTCTATTTTATCCAGTCCGGCCGCATTGCCGGCCGGGAGCGAACCCTGGCCGAGCGCAAAGCGCGCAAAGTCGAATTGGACGGGGTATTGAAAACCCTGGAGCAATTGGAAAAAACCAAACAGGACCTGGACCGCAAAGTGCGCATTATCAGCGAACTCAAGGACAGTCAGAACGTCGCGGTCATGATGATGGACCACCTCTCCCGGGCTTTGCCCGACTGGGTTTGGCTGACGCGCTTGAATTTCAACGGCAACTCCGTTGACATCGATGGAAACGCCTTGTCCAACAACCTGGTCGCGGACCTGATCAACAATTTGCAAAGCACCAACCACTTTTACAATATCGAACTCAAAACTTCGGTCAAGGCCAAGCAGGCGGGGCTGGATATCTTTAAATTTAAAATCGTGTGCCGGTTCCGCAAGGAAATACCCAAAAAGGCGGGTTAACATGGATCTGCAAAGTTTACCCTGGTACGGTCAATTGGGAGTGTTTTTGCTTATCGGCCTGATTTTTGTGGGCATATTCTACTTTTCCTATTATTCGCCCGAGTCCACGCGCCTGGAAAACATCGAAATCGAACTTGCGCAAGTGGAAGACGAGATCCGTAAGGCGGAACGCAAGCAGAGCAAGATGGCCCAGATTCAGGAAGAACTGGAAAACAAGAAACAGGTGTTGGAAAAGTTGAAAGCCATCCTTCCGGAAAAGAAAGAGATCAGCCAGATCCTGAAAAAGATCCAGTCTATTATTTCCAACGCCCGCCTGGACATCATCCGCTTTACCGTCATGCAGGAGAAGCCGCAGTCTGTTTACATAGCGGCGCCCATCGCCATTACCCTGGAAGGAAATTACCACAACCTGGGCATCTTTTTCGACCAGTTGTCCAAACTGCAGAAGATCTTTACGGTCAATAACCTGAGCATCCGCCCCTTCAACAAGATGACGGCCGAACACACCATCAACGTCAGTTTCAACGCCACCACCTACCTGTACCGGGAAGCCCCCCCGCCCAAGCCCGGGCGTCGCAGGAGATAAGCAAATGCATTCCAAAGGCTCAGTCATTGTGTGTGCGGTCATGTTGCTGTTGCTGACGGCAATGGACGTGAACGCCCAGGACCAGGATAAGGCGGCCGCTGAGGTCCGGCAGGCAACGGTTGAAGATGTAACCGCCGTGGAGGATGACCTGTCATCCGCTGATTATATCTACAAACCCATGGGCAGACGCGATCCTTTCTGGGATCTGCTGCGCGGCAAGAACATCAAGAATTCCCGCGAAGCCATTGAGGGCATTGAAGGCTTGATGATCGACGAGCTCGACCTTGAGGGAACTTTTTTTTACGAAGACAAATACAAGGCCCTGCTCAAAGGACCGGACGGCCTTCCCTACATCGTGTCGGTGGGTCAGAAGGTATACGACGGTGAACTCATCAGCATCGATCGTTTTACCGTGGTCTTTAAAAAGATCCTGACCGTGGCCCTGGGTGGAAGCAAGGAAAAAATCATTGAAAAGCGCCTAAACCCGGATGAGGAGGAGGGCATAAAATGAGGCAGACAATCCGAATCACAAGGATATTAGTGGTGCTCTGCGCCGTTGCCTGGCTGCATGCCGGGGTAACCATCGCGGACGTGGAGTACCTGGCCGGAGAGGACTTTGTTCAACTCCACTTCAAGACCGGGAAGATGATCCCCATTCCCGACCTCTTTTATCCGCAGAGCGGCAATTACACCCATATTGTGATGCGCATCCCCGACGTCTCTCCCGGAACCAATCCAAACAAATTGCAGTTCGATTCCCGCATCATCGATACCGTGAGCATGAGCCGCGAAGGCAATGGCACCCGGGTGGAGATCCGTCTCAAGCAGCGGGTCAATTACCGCGTGTTTACCAACACCCGGGGGTTGTTTATCGAGTTCCCGCATCCTGCTGAACACATTGTCGCGGTTGCCCCGTCTTCGCGGAATACCGCTGCGGCGGATCCGCCTGCGCAACAAGTTGCTTCGGCGCATTCAGTCGTGCTGAAGAGTTTTCGCGTGGCGGAAAAGGATCCCGAATCACTGCGCTTCGCCTTCCAGTTGAGCGATGAAGCCCAATACAAGGTCATTCCCATTCCCGAGCCCCCGGCGCGGCTGGCCATCGACCTTTTCAACGTAAAGGCGCAGAACCTGGCGCGCGACGTGGATCATTTGAACGTCAAGCGCCTGCGCGGGGCCTACAACCGCCCCGGGGTTTTCCGGCTGGTATTCGACCTGGAAGTCATGAAAGACTACAGCGTCACCTACGACAAGGGACGCCTGAACGTGGCCTTTTTTGACAGCAAGCGCTTGCCGGCGCCCCGGGCCGTGATCGCCGAGGCCAAGCGCGCCCGCGAGGCGCAAAGCAATCCCGCCGATACTCCCGCCCCGCAGCCCACGGCTGTTGAACCGGCTTCTGAAACCAGGGAAACCCCGGCCCAACCGGCGCCTCCGCCCATCCGCCTGGAGATCGACGGCGACAATGAATTTACCACCGAACCGGTGGCGCGGGCGGACGAGTTCTTCGGCCGCGAAAAAGCCGACGTCGCCCCCCCGCCCGAAACTCCGCCCCAGGCCGAATCCCAAATTCAGCCCGGGGAAGGCTCCACGCAGGGCCAGACCCAGTACCTGCGCAAAACCATCGAAACGGGGCGCAAAGAGTACACCGGCCAGCCCATGAACTTCGTGTTCAAGGACGCGGACCTCAAGAACGTGCTCAAGGCCATTGCCGGCATCGTGGGCTTGAACCTGGTGATGGACCCCGGCGTGTCCGGCCGCGTCACCAGCGAACTCATCGGGGTTCCCTGGGACCAGGCCCTGGAAATCTTTCTCAAGATCAACGGCCTGGACATGGTGCTGGAAGGCAATATCCTGCGCGTGGGCCGCATCGAAGTGCTGGCGCGCGAGGCCCAGAACCGGCGCAAGCTGAAGGACGCCCAGATCGAGGAAGAAGACCTGGAAGTGTTTACGCGCCAGCTCAGCTACGCCAAGGCCAATGACATCCTCAAGATCCTCAACCCGCAACTGACCCCCAGGGGATCCATCCTGGTGGACGACCGCACCAACACCATGATCATTTCCGAGGTGCCGGGCCGCATCCAGTTGCTGGACCGGCTCATCGACACCCTCGACGAGGCCACGCCCCAGGTCTCCATCGAGGCGCGCATCATCGAGTCCAATGTCAATTCCGCCGAGGCCTTCGGCGTGCAATGGGGCTACAACATGGTGGCCGACGCCGCCTACGGCAACCAGACTTCCCTGAGTTTCCCTAATTCGATCCAATTGCAGGGCAACGAGATATCCAATATCCAGAACCCGGGCATGAGCAACAATCCCCTGGGCGGCTACGCCATCAACCTGCCGGCCCAGGGCCGCACCAGCGGCACGGTGTTTTCCTTCGGCAACGTGGCCAACACCTTCCGCCTCGACATGGCCATTTCGGCGCTGCAGAGGAAAGGCAAGGTCAAGATCATCTCATCACCCCGCACCACTACCCAGAACAATATGGAAGCCACCATCACCCAGGGACGGCAGATCCCGGTGCAGACCATCCAGAACAACACCGTCACCGTGCGCTTCCAGCCCGCGGCCCTGGAGTTGAAGGTCACGCCCCAGATCACCGCCCGCGGTGACGTGATCTGCACCCTGGACATCCAGAACAACGCGGCCGACTTCGCCAACCTGGTCAACGGCATTCCCCCCATCATCACCCAGTCCACCGCCACCACCATCAGCGTGCCCGACGGCCAGACCATCGCCATCGGCGGCTTGTACCGGGTGGAAAACTCGGAAACGCGCGAGGGCGTGCCGCTGTTGAGCAAGATTCCCATCCTGGGCGGCCTGTTCCGCAACCGCTCCGTGAGCGGCGACAAGCGGGAACTGCTGATCTTTATCACCCCGCGCATCATCAAGTAAGGAGGAC
>Ga0129302_1000303_pt1 | contig 37396 bp, 38 predicted proteins | sample BlaSprsedimmetaG_FD_94476 | JGI IMG/M metagenome (GOLD analysis project Ga0129302, IMG submission 94476) | Hot spring sediment bacterial and archeal communities from California, USA to study Microbial Dark Matter (Phase II) - Blank Spring... | ecosystem: Environmental > Aquatic > Thermal springs...
AATTAATTCTTTGTACATATCTTTCCCCCAAGTCTCGTAGGGAAAATCTTTGATTCTTTTCAAGCCGGCTTCAACAAGCTTTCTCCTCGCTTTTTCGTCCTCTAAAAGCCGTATTATTTCAGACGCAAGTTGTTTCTCATCATCCACTCTGACAACGACTCCTGCATCTCCTAAAACCCAGGGGGTCGAGCCGGAGTCCATTCCTATTATTGGAATACCGCACGCCATTGCCTCAAGATATACCATGCCAAATCCCTCGCCAACGGAAGTGAGGACAAATAGTGTCGACTTTTTCATGTAGTCTAAGACCTTCTCCTTTGGAATCTTGCCGAGAAAATTGATTTTATCCCGCACTCCGAGTTTTTCGGCATAATCTTCAAGGGGTTTGGTTTCACCGTCTCCGGCTAAAAACAGTCTTGCGGCGGGCTTTTTCCCGGCTACTTTGGCAAAACACTTTATCAGGTATTCCGGTCTTTTTTCAGGAGACAGTCTTGCCGCGGAAAAGATGGTGTCGGGCACCCCCTCAAGTGAAATGTTTTCTTGCCGTCTGACGCGGTTGGGTATCACGATAATTTTTCTGCCGCCGAGTTCCCTGAGTTTTTTTTCAAGAACCGGCGATACTGCAATATTCACGCTCGAAACCTTCATGTTTAGATGATATAAAAGTTCTGATTTTCGGGTGGAGACACACCATTGGGCTGGAAATCCTATAAAAAAAGACGCATTCCGTATTTTCCTGACCTTTGCAAGAAGATTTGTGAGAAGCCCCAGAAGAAGCGGATTGAAGTTTAGCATGACTGTCCCGCATTCAAGGTGTCTGGATACTGTTTTAAGATACTTTAACACGAAAAAAGTTTTCAGAAACAGAGTTTTGGGGAAACCTGATTTTTTGTAGGAGATTTTTTCAATGAGAAACTTTCCGTCTGCCGAATAGCCCGTGTTTTCACTGAAACTCCCTGAAACAACAGTAATCTTGTCAAAAAAGGGCTCCAAAACCAAAAGCCTCTCGCGTATTACTGGCGCGGGAAAAATATTTAACTTATCCCCGATCATGTCATATACGGGTATGGGCGGGATTACGAGTAGTTTCTTCAAAGCGGCATTTTTGTTTGGTTTCACTCAAGACCACCCAGTTGTGAAGCGAGTTTAATCCAGCCGTAGTCTAGCGAGTGCCCCCTGATTTTTTTGCGTTCGAGTTTTTCTGCTTGAAGAATGGCTTGAGCCAGTTTATCAGGCCTTGATTCTTTGATTAGTACTCCGCATTCTTCCGTCAATATTTCGGGGATTCCTCCGGTATTTGAGGCGACGACAGGCGTCCCGCAAGCCATTGATTCGAGAATCGACAGTGGTGTTCCCTCCTGTCTTGACGGCAGGCAGAATACTGATGCTTGATTGTAGAATCCGGGCATTTTTTCGTGTTCGATATTGCCGTGGTATTTCACGCGGTCTGTTGAGACGCCCGCGGGTTCCCCGACAACATCCAAGACATATTCTTCGGGGAGATAGTCCATTGTTTTTAGGAGTATGTCGAATCCTTTGGCTTTTCCGACACGGCCGACGAAAAGAACCCTTTTGCTCGACTTCTTGCTCCCGGAAGGCTTGAACAGTCCCGTGTCAACTCCCGGGTAAGCCAGCACAAGCTTCTCTTTTTTTGAGAACCTTGAAGCGAACTTCAAAAGGCCGTGGTTGATGCAGACAATCTTGTCCGCGAAGATGAAGTCGAATAATTCGAGGATTGAGTCAAAGAAAGTGAACGGGAAAAACATGGTGGAGGGATGTTTGAAGATTCTTTGAAGCCCCGAACCGTGGAAAATAGAGACGACCTTTTTCGTCCGTAAAATTGGCCTGAAGCTGTGGCTGTTGGAGATGACCAGGTCGAAGCCGGAAAGGTCGCGTGGCGTGATGGAAAACAGTATCATGTTCAATGTCGACTTCAAGTGCCCTGAAAGCTTTTTCCCGGTGGAAATGTATTCAACCTCATGGCCAATCTCTTCAAATGCAGAACCAAGATTCTTGAGGTAGTTTTCAACCCCGCCAGTATTCTTGAACGGGTCTGAATGATTTAGCAACGCAATCTTCATTGATCACCACCGTAAGCGTTCAACAGATTTTTGGAAATCGACTTCCAGCCGTACTCGTCTTCGGCGCGTTTTCTCGCCAAAGACGCCTTATGCCCGGCATCTTCAGGATTCTCGTGAATCTTTCTGAAAGCCTTGGCCAAAGCCTTCGGGTCGCCGGGCGCAACCAGGTATCCTGTTCCCCCAAGGATTTTGGGGAGGTCGCCGACAGATGATGCGACAATCGGCTTTCCCAAACCCATGTACTCGAAAATCTTCATGTTGCATTGGTATCGAACGCCAGGCAGGTCCTCGAATGGAGCCGTCAAGACATCCGCCAACGCCAGTACTTTAGGAAGGTCATCATGAAACACCCGGCCCTTGAAGTCAAAGAAGTCTTCCAGTTTTTTCTCTGCCACAATAGACTTGAGTTTCGCAAGACCGTCGCCTGAGCCGACGATAATGCATTTTATTTTGGGGATGTCTTTTCGGGCAAGAGCGACCGCGGCAACTATCGGGAGTATATGCCTGTACTTTTGTATCATGCCGAGAAACAAGATGTTAAACCCCTCGTGTTTTTCACTCGACGGCCTGAACTTCTCCAAGTCCACGCCATTCGGGACGTAAAAACACTTGCCGTGGTATTTTCCCGCAATTTTCTCCTTCAAAAGAAGATGGTTGGCGTAGAGTATCGCATCAGAGAATGCTGACCCGATTTTCGTGAAAATTTGCGAAACAAGAATCTTGAATGCCGACTCCCCGTTATCGTTCAAAGTGTAGGGGTCCCACTCGTCGCAGTCGAAGACAAGCCTGCAACCGGAAGTCCACTTGTAGACCAATGCGGGAATCAGTGTGAAGGGGTGAGGCTTCAATGCGTGGACGACGTCCGGCCTGAAGTTCCTCAAAAACTTTAAAGTATTCAAGGTCCAGGCCGGAAGTTTCAGCAAAGACTTGTCTTCCAGAGGAAAGAAAAGATGCGTATCTTCCGGCGACCCGCCATACCTGTCGTTTTTCGGAAGAATAATAACCCAGTCTAAACTGGTCTCCTTCACAAGGTCGCGAAGGCGGGTCGAACCCCCGCCAGACATTGAAAACGGTGAGATTAATGCGGCTTTCACTTTAAACAAAATGGGATTAGACGGTTAAAGTCTTTATTTCACAAGACTTTCGTACTCTTCCTTGATTTTCCCGCAGACCGCATCTGCCGTGAAAAGCTCTTCCACACGCCTCCTGCCTAAAACACCATCATCGACCGCCAGCTCCTCATCCGACAATAGTTTGATTAAAGCTTCTGAAAGCGCCTTCGGATTTCTCGGCTCAACAGTCAAGCCGGCTTCCCCCACCACATACGGCATCCCTGAAATGTTGGTGGTGACCGTCGGCTTCCCGCACGCCATGGCTTCCGCCAAAACAATCCCGAACGCTTCGGCGCGGGTGACGGATGGAAGCGCGAAAACATCGCAGGCCGCATAATACTTCGCAAGAGAATCATCTCCAACACGCCCTGCGAAAACGACACTGTCATCCAAACCAAAACCTGAAACCTGTTTTTTCAACTTTTCTTCGAGTTCTCCGCTTCCAACCAATACAAGTTTCGCGTCAACCTGTTTGTCCAAAATAATCTTGAATGCGTCAATCAAGTATTCCAAGCCCTTGTAGGGGACGAACCTTCCTACGAACAAGATTATTTTTTCTCCGCCTGGCGCCAGCTTCTTTCTCAAATCCTTCGCGTCGATTTGCGGATTGTATTTTTGCGGGTCAACGAAATTGGGGGTAATCTTAATTTTGCCACGATACCGCTTCAAAGTCTTTGAGGATTCAGCATAGTCGGGGCTTGTCGCGAAAATTATTTTAGCTTTCCACAATACGAGTCTTTCGAAAAACCGGTAGAATAGTTTGAATGGAATGTGATACCACCTGTCTTTCACTATGTCGGCGTGATATGTGACCGCCATTGGCTTTCGCTTCAAGACGCTCGCAATCAAAGCAGAGATGCTGTTGACGGGGTCCGGAAGATTGACGTCGATCAAGTCGTAGTCTTTTCGCAAGAGATTCAAGAGTATTCCCGGGGAAAACAGGGCGTTGAATACATCAAGAAATACGCTTGAGCGGTATACTTTAATCCCGTCGATGTCTTCAAACGAGGACGTCTCTTTTTCATGCGATGTGAAAACCAGGACTTCAACGTCATGCTTTGCAAGCCAGCGGGACAAGTCCAAAACCCGATATTCCAAACCCCCAAGATACGGGTAGAAGTGTTTGGATACCATCGCCACCCGCATTGCTACACCACGCTCCAAACGGCAATTACCGCGAAAACAATCTCTATCCCAAGAATCGTCAAAACCAGCCGGGTTTCTGTTATCCCGCCGCTCAAGTACATGACAAGCCGTCCAAGACCGTAGACTTCACTTTTTTTATTGCAGACAAGTTTTCCTCCCTCAACCCCGCAAAACGACGGCATCCGGAATTTTCCGCGAACCTTCAAAAACAATTCCAAGAAGAATGGGATTATCAGGATTGCTCCAACACGCTCTATGTCGCCGATGATGACGGATGATGCGACTACCGCGCCGATTGAAAGAGTCCCGGAGTCTCCGATAAATATTTTCGCGGGATTCCAGTTGAAGAAGAGAAATGCCAGCAGTGCCCCCGCCATGGCGGCCGAAAGTATGAACGCCTCGCTCTCCCCGACAATGATTGAGACGAACGCTATTGTAGCGCACATTATGAGTCCAATGCCGGCTTCAAGACCGTTGAATCCTGCGAGCATGTTGCATGCGTTGGCAGCGCCCGTTATTGCTATTGGAATAAGGAGAAGCGGATAGAGTATTCCAAAGTCCACCGGACCGATGACTGGGAACGTCATCGTGGTTACTCCCGCCTTGACCGCGACAAGCGGGAGCGCCGCGAAAATCGGGAGCAATGCTTTCGTGGATTGTCGGACATAGATTAGGTCGTCGATAATCCCGATGATTGATATTATCAACACGACGCTCAAGCCTGAAAGAAGAAGCGTCATGTCGAAAGAGCCGTTGCCCAACGCGATTGAAAACAATACTGCGACGACAAAGCCGGCTACAATAGAAAGTCCGCCCATCTCCGGAACGTCCGGCTTAGACGCTTTGTTCATGTCTTTGACAGTCAGGCCGGCGTCGGAAAGCCTTCTGATAAACCATGGTGTCGCCAAAAGCGTGAATGCCATCGCGACAAGGGGTATGAAGACGTATTCCGGCTCTATCATTGTCGTGTAATAAATCTAAAAGACGGTTAAAAACAGGAGGGTGTGGGGCGTTTAAATAAGAGTTTTCATTTATTGTATTTGAGAGATGGATTTAACTAGGATTCCCGTATGGGAGTTGGCGTTGATGGCGGCGGCGGGCGTTGCGGTAGTAATCGTATTCATGCTCTGGTGGTTCCTCGGCTACGACCTGGCTGTCGTAGCCAAAGCCGGAGCCTCAATGCAGGCGGGTCTTGCGTCAATTCTAGTTTAGGCCGGATTGCCTAAATAGTTTTTTTGTGAGGAGTTGAACGTATTTTTCGCCTTTTTTCAGAAGATTCTCGCCTTCTTCGGTTATCGTATAGTATTTCCTCTTCCTGTTTTCGATGGTCTCCCACTGGGCTTTCACGAATCCGTCGCGCTCGAGCTTGTATAATACCATGTAGGCTGTAACCTGCCCTATCTTGAAGCCTGACTGGCTTTCAAGCTTTTCCCTGACTTCATAGGCGTAGAGTGGCTTGTCCTTCATGAGCGAGAGGATATGAATCCAAAGGCATTCGATTGTCGTCTTTCTCTTAAGCCTCTCCAACGGCATTGTTTTACACCCGTAAAATAATTTATTAACTATTGAACCTATTGTTTTACAGTTATAAAATAAGAGATGGTGTTTGGATTATGGGCAGAATCAAGATTGCACTGGTCGGAGTTGGAAACTGCGCCTCAAGCCTCGTGCAGGGACGCGAATACTACAAGAACATTGACGGAAACGACCCGCTCGTGCCGGGACTAATGCACAACGTGGTCGGCGGATACGCGATAAAAGACATCGATTTTGTCGCCGCATTCGACATAGACAAAAACAAGGTGGGAAAAGACTTGGGCGACGCTGTTTTCTCAAAACCAAACTGCACTACAAAATTCAGTGACGTCCCGGAATGGAAGGTTGAAGTCAAAAAGGGCCCGGTCCTCGACGGAGTCGGCGAAACCACGAAAGACAAGTTCCTGGTGGACCCAAGCCAGACGCCGGTTGATGTCGCAAGAGAACTCGAAGACTCTGGAGCCGAAATCCTCATGAACTACCTGCCGGTAGGCTCGGAAAAGGCCGCAAGATTCTACGCGGAAGAATGCCTGAAAGCCGGAGTCGCATTCATCAACGCCATGCCAGTCTTCATAGCATCAACCAAAGAGTGGGACGAGCGTTTCAGGCAGGCGGGAGTCCCGACAATCGGCGACGACATCAAAAGCCAGCTTGGCGCAACAATCGTACACCGCGTCCTGACAAAACTTTTCGTCGACAGGGGAGTGAAACTCGACCACACATACCAGCTGAATGTCGGCGGAAACACCGACTTTCTGAACATGCTCGAACGAACCAGACTAAAAAGCAAGAAAATCAGCAAGACGCAGTCCGTCCAATCACAGCTTCCAACAAAACTCGCGCCAGAAGACATACACATCGGTCCGTCAGACTACGTCCCCTGGCTGAACGACAACAAGCTCTGCTTCATCAGGATGGAGGGCAGGAAATTCGGCGACGTCCCCCTAAACCTCGAGTTAAGGCTTTCGGTTGAAGACAGCCCTAACAGCGCGGGAGTCATGGTTGACGCGATAAGGTGCGCGAAACTCGCACTCGACCGAGGAGTATCAGGAACTCTCACAAGCCCGTCAAGCTATTTCATGAAAAGCCCGATGATACAGTACAGTGACGACGTGTGCAGAAATCTTGTGGAAGAATACATCAAAGGCGAAAGAGAAAGATAGTGGATTAATGCAGGAGGTAAAAAAACCCCACCACCAAACACTTTTCCAAGTTTTTTAAGGGCGTAAAAGAAAGTTTGTTTCAGGCAAAAAAAATGTTGAAGTCAAGCTTTGGAAGACAGGTCGAATGGATTAGCGTGAAAATAGGGATAGTTTTCGCAAGACTCAGAATTCCACCGAACATTTGGACTATACTCGCGCTCGCCCCCGCCATAATCGGACTCTACGCACTATACCAAAAAATGCTTTTTGAGGCGGTAGTCCTCTTCTTCATATCAGGCTTCATCGACGCGATAGACGGCGCGGTCGCGAGAGTCACAGGGTCGGAGAGCGCGATTGGAGCGTTCCTAGACGGCGTCGTCGACAGGTATGTGGAAATATTTCTCTACATAGGACTCCTAACCTATCTTTCAGGGACTGCCACGCCGATAATCCCGCTTGAGGCCTGGATTATCGTGCTCGTATTCGGGGCTCTCATGCCCTCCTTCATAACGGCGTACGCAGACCACAGGGGCGTCATAACAGAGCCTGAAAAGCTTAAGAGGATGGGTGGCCTGATAGAGCGTGCGGAACGCTTGAACATACTCTATCTCGGAATGATTTTAGGGATATTTGATGTAATTTACCTGGTATATGCTGTGGTCGGAGTCGCAGTACTGGCTAATCTGACGGCATTACAGCGGACTGCGTACGTCCTCAGGCACTAAAGACCCTTGAAACATTCGGCCTTATCAGATATTTGATATATATACTTGTATTATACTTTTTTAGGGAATAGTACCTTAATTGTAGAAGGCAATATGGAAGAGCAGGAGCCGGTGATGGAGGAGATAACGCCAAGACAGCTTGTAGAGAGGCTTATCGAAAAGCACGACCGCTTCATCAGCGACTATGAAAACAGCGTTGAGGGAGCGAAAAGACTGCACATTCTCAGGGAAAAGAAAGACCAGCTTGAACACTGGGTGGCGGACGGCGGAGGCGAAATGTTTGAGAAGCAGTTTCAGGCCACCGTGAAAGAACTCGCAGACCTTGAGAAATCCATGATTTCAACAGAGTTAAGCCAAGCCCAGATGACGGCGCGACTGGACGACCACAAGGGCGCCAAGAAATATTGGGTGAAAAAGCTGGAGGAGATGGGGCAATGAGCGACGAGGACATCGAAGAAAAGATAGGCCCCACCATGGAAAAGATCGAGTCAAGCGAGAAGGGGATTTTCGAGATAGTCAAGAAAGTCAGAAAACTCCAGTCCGAAGCCAAAATCCTAAAGGAAAAACGCGACCGCCTCAACAACCAGTGCAAGACCATCGCGGACGAAGCGCGCGGTTTCCGGGAAAAACGGGATGAGCTGAACAATCAGATAACAGAATTGAAGAAGGAGCGTGAAGTCCACAACAAGCTCGCCAAAGAGAAGAGCGGCGAGATTGAGGGGAAGAAGAAGGAGCGCGACAGGCTGAACGAGTCGGCGAGAGGCACCGACAAACGCCTTCAAAAGCTTTACGAAAAGAATGTTAAAAAGATTCTGGAAAAGGACCTTCCGCTCGACGACGAGAAGAAATTGTTTAAAAGCATTTTCGAGCTGGACGCGAGAATAAACGACGCGAAAAAAGCCGACGAACTCCACACTGAAGTCGTCGGGAAATACAATGACCTGAAGACCATCGACACAAAAGTCGACGAGCTGAGCGGGAAGATCAGGGAGATAGCCAACAAGTCCGAAGAGCATCATCTTGAAGCCGTGAAACGATACGAGCAGCTTGACAAGCTGAGCGGCGAGGCCGACGAGCATCACGAGGCGTTAATCAAAAAGTACGGGGAAATCAACGAATTGCGCAAAAACATTGACGCCATCAAGGAAGACATTTCAAAGCTTCGGGAGGATATTGCCCCATACACTAGCGAGCTTGAATCCATTGAGAAGAGCAGGCGCGAGCTTGACTTGAAAAAGAAGGCCGACGAGGCGAAGGGGAAGCTTAGGGAGGGCAAGAGGCTTAGTTTCGACGACTTCAAGTCGCTTTTAGAAGGAGACGAAGACTTCCTAAGCGACGACGAATCGCAGGAAGATGCTGCAAAAGCGGATTCCCAGCAGTCAGCTTAAGATAAAGTCCACCTCTTCTTTTTCAAGACCATAGTCTTCGAAGTCTTTATCAGTAATCTTCTTTTTCTCGTATAGCGTCTTGAAGAGGGGAATGTATTGTCTTGCGATAACAGTGCTTGACGCGTGAAGGAGCGGGGCGAGTTTTTCCCCAATCGACTTTTTCATGTTTTTCGCGGTTTTCGCCCGAGACATTGAAATCCATGCTGACGGAAACTTGTATTGAACGTAGTTTACTTTGTCGGGCCTTGAAAGGTTTACTCCACCTGTCATCAGCGGGTTTGCGTATCTGAGGAAACCCCAGTACTGGCGGTTTTGTATTCTGCCAAGGAAGATGTCTGCGCGGGAGAGGTGTTCAAACGCCCGCGTCCTCGATTCTTTTGAAGAGTATAGGAGTGGCGTATTTTCCTCAATCCAGTACAAGACGTCTTTGGGCTGTTCGCCTATATTCCACGTGGATTCCACAACCTCCTTCAAGTCTCTTCCGCCGAACACCGTGCTCATGCAGGCGTAAATGTCTTTTTTCACGTCGCGGGGGTAAAGTTGTTCTAAATCCTTTTCCGTGATTTTTTTGGAGCCTGCCGATAATGCTTCAAGGTCGTGGAGTGCGGCGCGGTAGTCGCCCCCGGCATTCTTGCCGAGCTCCTTCAAAACGTCCTTTTCAGCCTCGATTCCCTCGGCGTCGCACACGGTTTTTAGAAATGCGCCAATTGACGCCGCCATCGGTTTTCTAAGCTGGAGTTCCCCGCACTTTTTTTTCAGAGTTGACAGTTTTCGCGAAGAATAGTCGCGGGTGGTCATGATGAGCGGGTTCTTGCACACGTTTATGAAGTCTGCGAGCTTTGTCGTATTCTGCTCGTCAACGTCTTCAACTAGGAAGAGTTTCCTGCCCCCGAAAAGGCTTTTTGTGGCTGCGGAATTTTTCAGAACGTCAATGTTGTCTGAATCTACCTTGACGATATCCCATCCTTTTTCAACGGCAGTCAGCTCTGCTAGGAGTGTCTTTCCGACTCCGGTCTTCCCGTGTATTATAAGTGGACTGCCGTCCCACGCCGTCATGAATTCAACCGCCTTCGGAGTGCCGTGGAATTCACTGAGGCTTTTTGGCTTGTGTTTCACGCTCCACATGACTGGTAAAGTATTCGGAGAATTTTGATATAAACAGTGCAAGAGCGGGTGAAAACTGGATTTATATGTTGTTCAAACCATTTAGAATAAGGTTGTTTTATGAAACCGTATAAAGTCATAAGAGACCCAATCCACGGCAACATAGGGCTCAGCGAGCTTGAAGTCGAACTTATAGACACAAGGCAGATGCAGAGGCTTCGGAACGTGAAGCAGAACGGCCTTTGCTACCTTGTTTATCCGGCGATGAACTCCACCAGGTTTGAGCACAGCCTCGGGGTAATGCATCTTGGAGGCGTTTTGGCGGAAAATCTCGAGCTCGGTGAAGAAGACGCAAAAACCGTGCGGTGCGCGGGCCTCCTGCACGACATAGGGCACGGCCCGTTCTCGCACACCACCGAATTCGCTTGGAAGAAGACTGGGGCGGACCACGAATATTATTCTGAAAAAATCGTCCGCTCAGACGAGATATCAAAAATACTCAGAGAACATGGCGTAAAGCCAAAGAGGGTTTGCCAGCTCATAAAGGGTGTTGGAGCGCTTGGAGGGGTAATATCATCTCCAATAGACGTGGACAAGATGGATTATCTAATCCGCGACGCGTATTACGCTGGCGTAGCCTACGGAATCACAGACGTTGAGCGGGTGCTTCAAAGCATCAGGATTTTCGGCGACGAGATTTCGGTCGACGAGGACGGCCTTGAAGCGGTTGAAAGCCTGCTTGTCAACCGGAACCTGATGTATCAGACAGTATACCGGCATCACGCGAAAAGAATCGCGGAAGCCATGTTTAGGAAAGCCCTCCAGAAGATGGTTGAGGAAGGCTTTAACCCCGAAAGCCTTGTTGAATTCGACGATGTTGAAATGCTTTCGATAATGAGGGGGCATGGAGGCTTCGTCTCAGACATGATAAGACGCCTTGAAGCGAGGCGCCTGTACAAGAACGTTTTCAGGGAAAATCTGGTTGGCCTTGACAAAGACTTCAAAAAAGAGGTTTCAAGAAATCCGGACGAACTTGAAGAGCGGATAGAGGTGGAGCTTGGCCTGGACGAAGGCTCTGTCATCGTCGACTATCCTGAAGTGCAGATGAGCGAGTTCAAGGTTAAGATACTGTCAAACGGAAAACTAAAGCCGATAGACGACATGTCGACTATCGCTAAAAACCTCGAACAGTCCGACATGGAAAAACTATGCCTAAACATTTACTGCGAGACCGGCATGCTTGAAAAAACAGGTGGATTCAACCCGAAAAGGTATGTCAAATACTCGCAGACTCATATCGACACTTTTATATAAGGGTTTTCAATAATTTCCTTGAGGTGTTATTTTAACAATGGGCGAGAAAGAATCTGCCAGCATGGATGCAGAGCAAAAAAAGAAGGACAATATGATGATGATTGGAATGGCCATCGCAATGGCCCTGATAATCTACTTCCTCTGGTTCAGGTAGAAAAAAACCTATTTTATTTTTTCCCAAACTATTTCTCTTATTTTTTCCCTTGTTTCCCCGAAACTCCTGCCGGAGTCCACTGAAACCATGTCGCCGAATTTATAATAGTTTTCCCGTACTTTCGCGAGAAACTCCCTCTTCTCGAAAATCTCGTCTCCCGAATAGCGTGAAACCGCCGCATCAAGGGGGATGTCCAAAAGGATTGTCAAATCCGGCTTTGGCGCGAACTCGTTTATTTTCACAAGCCAACTCCAAGAGACGCCCTGCGCCGCCTGATAGGCGATTGTACTATAGTAGTATCTTTCGCAAACCACAATCTTTTCGGAGTCGAGCGCCGGGAGTATAAGGCTTTTGACGTGCTGGCTTCGGTCTGCCGTGAAAAGAAGCGCGAGCGTTTCGGGGTCTGCGGTTGCTTTCCCTCCGAGAACCTCACGAATCCACATTCCGGTTTTGGAGTTGGTGGGCTCCGCGGTCAAGACAACGTCAAAGCCTTTTTCCCCAAGCCACTTTCCCAAATCTTTCGCGTGAGTCGACTTCCCGCAACCGTCAATCCCTTCCAAAACGATAAACATTTTCTTGCCTTAAGAGATTAGGCTGGAGGCTAAATAATCGGAAGGATTTAAGTAGGTACTTCCTTTAGAAACTGCAGTAATGGAAGCTGAAGAAGAGAAAAAGATTTTGAAGGCCGGCGAGATTTCCGGAAAAGTCCGGGAGTGGAGCAGGAAGCTCGTGAAGCCCGGCGCAAAAATAGTCGAAATCGCCGACGCAATCGAGGCCGAGATAAATAAGGAGGGGGGGAGACTCGCATTCCCCGTCAACGTCTGCATAAATGACGTGACCGCCCACTACGCACCTAAATTCAACGACGAAACAGTTCTTGGGGAAGCCGACGTCGTCTCAATTGATTTGGGGGCGCACGTCGACGGGTATATCGGCGACACCGCATACACCATAGACTTGGGCGGGGAATACGGCGATTTGCTTGAGGCTAACGAGAGGGCTCTTGAAGAGTCGCTTAAACTCGTGGCTCCCGGCGTCTCTGTTTCCGAAATCGGCAAGACAGTCCAGGAGATACTGGAGGACGCGGGATTCAAGCCTATTGAAAACCTTTCGGGACACGAGATAGGGCAATACAATCTTCACGCGGGCCTTAGCATTCCAAACATCAAGGTTCCATACGACTGGAGGGTTGAGGAGGGCATGGTGTTGGCTTTCGAACCGTTCGCGACAAACGGTTATGGCAGGGTTATCGAGAGCGCGCAGGCCGAAATATACGGCATGGACGAGGGCGTGAAAGTCCGCGACCGAGAGGCCAGGAAGATTCTGCGGGAGATGGAAGAGCGTAAAGGACTGCCTTTCGCAGTGCGCTGGTACGCGGAAAAGATGAGTCCAGTCCGTCTTGGAATGGTCTTGAACCAGCTCTCGCAGCAGGAAATAATAAAGAGATACCCGCCGCTCCACGAGAAGGAGAAGGGCATTGTCTCGCAGTTCGAGCACACAGTTATTGTTACGGAAGACGGGTGCAAGATAACGACGAAATAATTTTGTCCAGATGATTTTTCTTGCGCAAACTATTTTTTTATTTTTTCGAAAGAATTTCCTTCGCCCTGTCGACTCGAACGTCTTTTTCCAAAACCATTTGTCTGACAACGTCCTCGATTTCCCCGGGTTTTGCGCCCGCCTGGATTGCGATGTTTTTCGCGTGAAGCCTCATGTGGCCCCGCTGTATCCCCTCAGTCGCCAGCGCCTTCAATGCCGCAAGATTTTGGGCTAAACCCACGGACGCTGTCACCTGGGCGAGCTCTTGCGCGGTCTTGACTCCAAGTATTTTAACGCACGTTTTTGCGACGGGGTGTGTTTTCGTGGCGCCTCCAACCAGACCTACCGCCAAGGGCATTTCGATTTCGCCGACCAGGTCGCCGGCACTGTTTTTAGAGTATTTCGTCAAAGGCTTGTATGAGCCGGACATTGAAGCGTATGCGTGGGCTCCAGCCTCGACCGCGCGCGTGTCGTTGCCGGTTGCGGCGACAACCGCCGTGATGCCGTTCATAACGCCCTTGTTGTGCGTCACAGCGCGATACACGTCGGCGTCCGCAAACGCGTATGCCGAGATGATTGCGTCCACAACTTCGGCGCCACCCAACTCTTCTTTCGGGAAAACGGCTTTCGCGGTGACGATGCGCTTTACCGCGTAGTTTGAGAGTATGCGCAAAAGCACTTTCCCGCCCGTCATCTCCTCTATCAATGGAGCGCAGGCTTCAGCCATTGTGTTGACCGCGTTCGCGCCCATGGCGTCACGCACGTCGACTTCAAGATGCACTATGAGCATTTCGCCTGCGGACGTCTTGATTATCCCTGACTCTATGTTGCGGCATCCCCCCCCGAACTTGACGAGTGTCGGGTCACGGCTGTTGGCAAGTTCTATGATTTTCTCTTTAGCAGAATCCACTGCTTTTTTGCCGGCTTTTGCATCGCAGTCTGTCACCTGTATTTGGGATATCATGACCGGTTCTGTGGAGGTTGTCTTGAATCCGCCGCCCGCTCTTGCAATCTTTGCGGCGTTGCTTGCTGCGGCGACGACCGACGGCTCTTCCGTCGCCATTGGAATCAGGTAGTCTTTGCCATTTATCAGGAAGTTTACGGCTACTCCGATAGGGTATTGCGTCATTCCTATGACGTTTTCTATCATGCCGTCCGCCTGCCGTATTGAAAGGCCTTCGTTCAGTATCGTGACCTCCGAATCGGAGAGGCCTGCCTCTTTCGCAACGACTTCAAGCCTTTTTTTCACGTCAAGCCTGTAAAATCCGGAGATTTTAGAGTTTACCATCTTCAAAGCATACTAGGAGTTGTGCGATAAAAAAGACCGTGGAATGTTTTTCGTCGAGCGTCGAATATGCCGGCTGTTTTAGTTGCTTTCGTACTCGCTCTCGTACTGTTCGTAGTCGTCTATCCCGTAGTCGTCGCCGCGGTAGTCTGTAAGCTCTATCGTGGATTTCGCAAGGTCTTTGGCGAACTCGTAGGTGCATGAGCCGCCCCAATAGTAGTCGCAAAACTCGCAGCATTTCCCCTTATCCGTACATATCTTGTAGTCCTGACAGTGCTTGCAGCATTTTACAGCTTTGGGGAACTTGCTTTTTTCGGAAGGTGATTTGGATGTTTTTTCTGCTTTCGCGGCCTTCTTTTTCACAGGCTTCTTCTTGGCAGCCTTCGTTTTAACGGTTTTTTTCACGGCCTTTTTAGTAATGGTTTTTTTCGCCGCCTTCTTCTTGACAGGTTTTTTCTTGCTTTCAGCCATTCAACCACTCTCGGAGTGAGGAAAATGTTTTAATTTAACTACAGTATCCTATAAAAATGAGATGGACGGTTTGGCGGGATACTTTGACATGCTCTACAAGTTAAGTGTGATGTTGGGATTCACGATTTTTTTGATTAAGCTTCCCGCCTGGATAACCTGCTTCAGGCTTGGAGCCAAAAAGGACTTGTTTGAATGCCGGATGTGCGGGAACTGCTGCCGATTCAATATAATAGATGTGAACAAGAAGGATGTTGAAAGGTTTCGGGCTGACGGATACTCCGAGTTCACCGATGAAAATGAGAAGATGATGAAGCGGGTGAACGGCAGATGCATTTTTCTTGAAGACGACAAGTGCAGCGCCCACAAGTCGAGGGGGAAGGTTTGCAGGGAGTTTCCCTTCCAGCGGATTTACGGGAGATGGTTCTGCCAGGAAGTGCAGTTCTGTCCCGGCGTTGATGATTTGAAGAAGAAGCTATGAACGGCGGGGATTTGACTGAACGGTTTGTGGAGTCCATAAAATGGATTCGCGAAATTTTTCTGCCCATGGACGATATCGCAAATCCCGTCATGGGCATAAGGGAATGGGATGATTCCGTCTGCATCGAATTTTGCGGAAGGCTTTTAGCCTCCTGCGACGGACCCTACACTAAACGGTTGGTGATGAAGAGCGCGCTCGTACACGCCGCAACAGACGTTGTCGTCAAGGGCGGAAAGCCCTTGTTCGCCCTTGACTGCGTGATAGGGGGGCGGCCTGATGTGGAGGAGATGATTGATTCGCTTAATATTCAGGCCCTGTCCTTGGATATTCCGATTCTTGGCGGAAACACTCTTTTTGAAGATGTTGAGCCAAGAGCCAGCCTGACTGTTGTCGGAGAGCTTTTGCTGGATGCTCCGATACGCGATTCCACCGCGGTTTCAGGCGACTTGATAGCGCTTTTGGGCGAACCGGTCTGGGGGGAGCGTGTGGAGCGGCTTGAGATTGCGAAGCGGATGTTTGAAGCCTGGTTCAAGATTATTGAAGAAGTGGAAATCAATTCCTCAAAAGACGTCACGAAAGGCGGTCTTTCATCATGCATCGCAGAGATGGAGGAGAAGTCCGGCAAGAAATTCAAGTTGATTGGTAATATCCCGTATCCTTTGGGCCGGAACCTCGACAACTTTTTGGTGACGCTTTCAGAAAAAGAGTTTGAGAAGTTGAAGGAAGTCTGCGGGGAAAACAAGTGCCGGCTGGAAAAAATCGGTTTTGTGGAATAACCTATCTTAATCCGAGGAAGAAGAGTATTGTTGGAATTATCAGCACCCCCATGAGATGAGTTCTGGATACTCCCGCATTCGGGGGCATGAACCCCATGACGGTTGCTAGCGCGAGTATGAAAAGACCGGCAAAACCAGTCAGAAGGAATACGAGAAGCGTCATGAAGACGACGACCAAAAGCGACACCCTGACGTAGTCTATTTTAGAAAACAACTGCATTGCGCGCCGTCCAAGCCAAAGATGAAGTGTTGTGGCGAAAAACGCGGTCGACGCCATGACGCCTACAAAAAGCATGAGGGTCGGCCAGTCCAATTCAAGTATTTTCGAAAGCATTACAGCCACCCCGCTTCTCGGGTTTCCGATGGCGTAAAGTGATATTAGGCTGTAGATTGCGTCAGACGTGTTGATTGCGGAAACGGAGACGAGGAAACGCTGGACGCTTCCGCCGTATAGATGGCTCATCAAAACCCCCACCTGGCTTGGAGAAAGCGAGGGCAGCACTCCGACCGTGATTCCGCCGAACGAGCCGGCAAGGCCTGATGTGAAAAGCCCCCGGTCGTATTCCAACACCGCATATTCTTTTTGCGGGATGTTTTTGGGTTTTGAATTGATGGATAAAAGTATGGTGCTCAATCCGAAAAGCCCGGTGAAGGCCGGAAACAAGACTTGTGTAGACGAGAGTATGTTTAAGTGGAGTATCTCGTATCCGAACCATCCGGCGCAGGCGAATATGAAGGCGGCCTTTATGAAGCCGGATTTGCCTTCTCGAAGTATCAGGATGATTGATACTGCGGCGATTACGTAGACTACGACCTCCCGGATTGAGGTGTAGAGAACTGGGAGGATGTATAGCGCTGGCAGGAGGAACAATAGCGCGCTAGTCAACCCAATCAGGCTTCCGAACGCCGTTAGCTTGACCGCCTCATACGATTTCCCGTCCATCAGAAGACGGTGCAGTGGCAGGACCGTCAGCGCGGTCTCCTCTTCCGGAACACCCAAAAAGATTGCGGGAATGAAGTCGAGGAAAGTGTGTGTGACGCTCATCGCCACCATCACAACACCGAATTCCGTGGCGGCAATCCCAAGGCGCGGGTAGACTGTCAAGCCCAGTATGCAGACGGTGTTCACGTGCAGTCCCGGAGTCAATCCAGTTAAAACGCCGAGCAGGCAGCCCAAAAGCGTGTATGCCAGATAGCTTATCATTTCATGATGAGCCGCCCGTGAATGTTAAAGGTATTGACGGTATTTATTTTCCACCGGATTCGGTGTTAAGGCTTTTAGCCTAGTAAACGTAATTTTCTATCCGGCCGGAAGTTGTTGTTTTGGTTGGGGAGCGTGGAGTATCTTGTGGAAGTCCTAAAACACGGCGGCAGCCTGTCCGAATTTGACAAGGGCAAGATTGTTAAAACCTGCATGACCGCGGGCTGTTCACTGGATTTGGCTTCAAGGATTGCGGGGGAGATAGAGTCGATATGCTATCCGGGCATGCCGACCATCGAGATACGCGAGAAGGTTTACGGCATGCTCTGCGACATCGACAAAGAACTTGCCGAAAAATACTTGTACCGCACCAACCTTCGGGTTAGGACTTCAGACTACCAGCTGAAGAAATTCAACGGGCAAAAGATTACCGACTCTCTTGTGACGGAGACTCTTGTTGACGAGGAGTTCGCCTCCCAAATCGCCAAGGCCGTCGAAAAGGAGCTGGCGAAACTCAAGCTCGATTATGTGACGGCACCCCTCATCCGCGAGATTGTGAACGTCAAGCTTTTGGAGGAGGGCATGGAGAGCGTCCGCGCCAAATACACAAGACTTGGAATGCCGGTATATGACGTGAAAGAGCTTTTCAGGGGCGTCGGGCTTGAGGGAGGATTCTGCCCCCAACGGATTAGGGATGCGATGGCTGAGCAGATAATAACCGAATACACCCTCCTTAACATCCTGCCTCCGGCTCTCGCCGACAGCCATCTTAAGGGGGATTTGAACATACACTACATCCGCGATTTTCCGCTGAAGGCGGAGTCTTTCAGCCATCCCTTGAAAATATTTCTGGAAAAAGGGTTGGACTGGAATGGGACTGAAACGTTCGTCTTGGAAAAGCCTGCGAAAACAGGAGGCGATTTCGTGAGGCATTTGAGAAAGATTTCATACTCGGCAGGGCTTGAATTGAGCGGACTGCAGGTTTTCCCGGGCATTTTGGAGTTAGCTAAAAAGTTCGCGAGAAAAGACGCGGAAAAATTCGTGAAAGAAATGGTTTCCGAACTGTCCTACGCAAGCAGGATAACGGAGAGCGGGAGGGTGATGCTGTCGCTTGAAGACGTGGGCGATTTTTCAAAAAGCCTTGTCAAACCGCTTTTGGAAAACAGTGGTGACGCCAACGGCCTTGTATTTTGGATTGACGCGAAAGATGCGCAAACCCTGAGGACTGCGGTAGGGAGAAAACCGTGGGGCGCGCAAATAATTTTGGGGAAGACTCCGGCATATTTTGAGCCGGAGATGGGTGTCGCCCAGACCGTCTGCATAAACCTCGCCCACGCCGAAAGCCTTGAGGGGGAGGTGGAGTCTGTGCAAAGGCTTTTGAAGGACGCTAAGGAAATCCTGATTTTCAAGAAGAAGATGCTGCAGGAAAACCACAGGAAGGGTTTGTGGAGCTATCTCGGCCAAATGCAGGAGGGGACGGCGGTTTACGACCCGCTTAAACAGGAGTATGTGATATCTTTCTGCGGGCTTGAAAGCGTTTCGGAAAAAGAGTTGGGGGAAACACAGGTTCTTGAATCAATGCGAAAATACGTCAACAGCCTGAAGAAGAAGAGCGGCATGCGGTTCATGCTCAAAAAGTGCGGTTGCCCGGAATGCTGCGCCAGGTTTGCGCGGATTGACGGAAAACGCTCCTGCAAAAATAAAGTTAATCTGCTGGAAGAGTTTGGCGAGGTTGTCGAACGCTGGAACATGATTTCACGATACGCCGACAGTCAAAGCCCGATTGAGGTTGACGGCGGGAAAGCCTCCAAAAAGATTATTGAAGCGTGCACGGGTTTATTGGAGCGTGGAATACCAATACGATTTGTTTAGATGGAAGGAAGTGACGTACGCTGCAAGATTACTAAGGCGATGAAGGAGGCCCGTCCGATGAGCAGGCAACTGTGCCTCTCATGCAAGGGGGGCAGGCTCTTGTGCGGGATGTCGAGTTGCCCTCTTTTGAAAAAGCTTGAAGTCCAAGCACCCCTAACTGAAAGGATTGGGCGCGATGTTGACGGCCCGAGCCCCTCAATCTTTGTCGGATGGGGAGGGTATCCCCAAGTTAGCGTGGGGCAGCTGACGTCTTTCAGCCCGGACACCGCCTCCGCATCAGATAATCCCGGAGGATGGTACGGCCTCGGCTTCGAAGACATCATCGCCTACAGGTCCAGCCTTATTCGGAGCAAGAAAAAACAGGGTGTTTTCAAAAGGAACGGTTTCATAGACGACTTGCGGGAGATTGCCCTTTCAGTAAATCCTGTTGAGGTTGAAGCCCGCTACAAGAACCCGCCGAAATTCAGTCTCGAGTTTAATCCCGTGTCTCAGCCGATGGGTCCGAGCGGGGTTTTGGAGAAGATGGATTTGACCGGCAATCCCAAGATTCCGAGGAGGGTTGATTCGGTTGTGAACGACGATTTGAAGTCTCAGACGCAGGTCGGAATGCTTTATGAAAGCGATTTTGACGTCTATTATTTGAGCGGGGTTTTGTCGTCCGGAATCTTGGGCTTGGAAGACAAGCAGAAGATGGTGCCCACCCGCTGGAGCATCACCGCAATCGACGGCATGCTCGCTAAAAAGATGATGGAGGAAATCCGCGGTTGCCCTCAAATCAACGAGTTTTTGGTTTTTGAAAACACTTATCTCGAGAACCATTTCGAGATAATTTTGATGCCCGGCGCCTGGGAGTTCGAATTGTTTGAAGCCTGGAGTCCAAACACGCTTTGGACGATGAATGAAAGTGAGCCGGTGATACAGGTGGAATACGAGGGGCATGATGGGAGGACCAAGTACGCGTTCAACGAGGGCGGGGGCTACTACGCCGGAAGGCTTGCGGTGGCCGAATACCTTTCGAAAATCCGAAGGCAGGCTCGTGCAATAGTGTTTAGGGAAATCTATGAGGGTTATGTCGTGCCGGTCGGAGTCTGGGAGGTGCGGGAGAACGTCCGCCACGCATTCACTAAAAAACCAAAACGATTCCAGAGCATGAGGGAGGCTTTATCCGACATCGAAACGAGACTGAGGATTCCGGTGAGAAATTATACCGACAAGAGCCGGATACTCGCGCAAAAAAGGATTACAGACTACTTCTGAAAATAGTGTTTTTTTAAATCTAGCCCCTCATCTTGTTTTTTCGCCTGACGAGCGGGCGCAGGAGAAGGAGTATGGGGAAGACTTCAAGCCTCCCAATCCACATCAAAAGCGCCAAAACGATTTTCCCGGAAGACACCATCTCAAACCAGCGGGCGCCTGTCACAAACACTATTCCGACGTTGCCCATCGCGGAAAAGCTCAACTCGACGCCCTCCATCCCGGTGAATCCTAAAGACATGAGGAGTATCGCGCCAACAAGCGAGATTATCAAGTATATCATCGAGAATCCGAGTACGTAGAGCAGGTCTGCGAAATCAATGTTTTTCTCGCCGAGCTTGAATGCCACAACCGCGTTCTTCGGAAGCATCATCCGCTTGAAGACGTAGTGTATGGACTTTACTATTACGGCAAGCCTCAAAAGCTTTATTCCGCCGGCGGTCGAGCCGTAGAATCCTCCGGAATACATGAGCATTATCAGGACTGTTTGGGCGAGCTCCGGCCACTGGCCGGTGTCACTTGTTCCAAAGCCAGTGCACGTTATCGCGGAAACAGTCTGGAAGGCGCTTTTGCGAAGCGATATGGCGGGGGATGCAGAATTGAAGTCTGGTGCGGAGTTGAAGACGCTCGCCCAGACGACGAGGGTTGATGTGAGGATTAGGAAGAACATGAATTTCGACTCAACATTTGATAGGAGAGACTTCACGTCGCCTGTGAAAAGCCGATAATGCAGGAGGAAGCTTACGGCGCCCGCAAGCATGAGAAGGATTGTGATGACTTCGATTACGACGGAATCGAAGTGTCCGATGCTTTGAGAGTGGGTTGAAAATCCGCCTGTCGCTATGGCCGCCCAACTGTGGTTTAAAGCGTCGAAGAATGACATTCCCGCGATGAAGTATAGGATGGTTCCGGCGAACGCGTAGAGCATGTAGATTTTCCATGTTTCCACAACAGTACCCCGTATCCCCGGCTTGATGCGCTGGACTCCCACCTCGCTCCCATAGTATTCCGCCGCAGCCTTTCCCGTGTTCAGAAATACTACAAGGCCGAGGGCGATGATTCCGACGCCTCCCACAAGGTGCGTGAGGCTTCGGTAGAGAAGTATGTCTTTATCGATGTTTTCAGGATACTCTATCATCGTCATCCCCGTAGTCGCCCAACCGCTCATCGACTCGAAGAAGCTGTCTACCGGGCCGAGCGTTCCGCGAACGAGAAACGGCAGCATGCCGACGATGGCGATTATCATCCAGGCGACGACCACGGTCGTTAGGGCGTGTGAAGTACGCGTCTCCGTCTTCGTCTTGCCCGCCTTTTTGGATAGGGTGTAGAGCATGTAGAACACGAGGGAGGGAAGCAGGAACGCGAGCATCTCGTGAAACAATTCCGTCTTGGACTGTGCGCTGGTGTAGAATACTGTGGCCGCAACCGGCACGAGCATGACGATTGACAGGACCTGAAGAATTCCGGACAAGTCCCTTAAGGTGACTTTAAGGTCGTCCAGCGTGAACGAATACATGTTAAGATTACTCCCAGGTTATTTTGCTGGCGATGTCCATCGCAGCCTGCTTTTCGGGGCTTATTATCGCATCCACTCCAAGCTCCTGGAAGAGCGGTATGAACTCGGGCTCCTTCACTCGGGAAACCGCCTTCCTCCCGCTTTTTTTCGCGATGAGCGATAGGAACAGGTTGACTTGGTCGTCGTGGGTTACCGCGATGAAGACGTCCTGTTTTTCAAGGTTCGCCTCCTTCAGGACGTACCTTTTGCTGGCGTTGCCCTCGATAATCTTGAAATTCTTCCTCTTCCCGAAATCCTGAGACAGCGCCTTAACCTTTTGTGCGTTCACTTCAATCAGGGTTATGTCGTGTTCTGGAAGCGCCTCAACCAGTTCTCTTCCAAGCGTCCCGCCTCCCGCAATCAGTATCTTCATCTTGAATCCTCCTCCTAAAAAAACATTATTGTTCTGGAATTAATAATAGGAGGTATTTATAATATAGTTGGAGGAAGAATGCCGGTAGTAGAATATCAGCTGAAAGACCTTTTGGAGTTGATGGGGGCGGGCTATAGCGAGCGGGAGCTTTCCGTGGCGATACCAATGATGGGGACCGACCTTGCCGGCATAAAAGACGGCGTGATTACCGTTGAAGTCTTCCCGAACCGCCCTGACATCCTCAATATCGAGGGTTTCGCCCGGGCGCTCAAAGGTTTTATGGGCGTTGAAGGGGGGCTTGCGAGATACGGCGTGTCGCCGTCCGGCATGGAACTTCTCGTCGAGAAGAAGAATGTTGAGGGCATCCGCCCGTTCATTTCGGCCGCAATCGTCAAAGACCTTGAGTTGAGCGAGGACGGCGTAGTCTCTTTGATGAACGTTCAGGAGAAACTCCACATCACCCACGGCCGGAACAGGCGGAAGGTGGCCATAGGCGTCCACGACCTCGACAAGATTAAGGGCCCGTTCACATACACCGCGAAAAATCCTAAAGACGTCTCGTTCATCCCGCTCGACATGAATGAGAAGATGAACTTGCAGCAGATACTTTCAAGACACCCGAAGGGAAGAGACTACGCGTGGACTGTTGAGGGATTCAAAAAGTATCCGGTAATCTTTGACTCAACCGGCGAAGTCCTCTCGTTCCCGCCCATCATCAACGGAGAATACTCCCGTGTCGGCGACAATACAAGAAACATCTTCATCGAATGCACGGGCACAAGCCAAAACGCATGCGACATCGCAGTCAACATAATTGTTACAGGACTCGCAGACCGGGGCGGAAAAATACAGAGCATAGAAGTCAGCGAGAAATAGAAGAAAATAAAAAAAAGAAGAATGGAAAAGATGTTGTCTACATCTTTTCCGCTACAAGGTCTCCGATTAAAGCGTACCTGAAGTCCTCGCCCCGGAACGTCTTGTACGCACCAATGAGGGCGTAGATTAGTGCTGCAAGAGCCAGTAAGAGTACGACTGGTATCAGCAGGAAGCCTACCACCACAAAAGACAGTATTATCGCCGCAAACCAGAGTACGACTAATACAACGGTTACTGCAAGCTGGTATGCGAGCGCCTGGAGCGCCTGGAATTTCACTACCTTGCTCTTGTCCTTGTACATCAGCCAGATAATCAATGGCACGATTACCGGCATTATTATCACGGATGCGTGCGATATTGCGGCCATAATGTTGTCGTCGTTTGAGCCCTTGGATTTCGCCTTTTTAGATTCTCCTTCAACCATTTTTGGGTCCACCTTTTTCTTGGAAAAATTAGAGTGTATGAGTGTATATATACGGTATGTTAAATAACTAAACAAGTATTTTAGAGGTGTTTTACGTTAAAATGAATATTGGGAAAATGATTATGCCCGCGATAATCGTGGGGGTGCTCGTAGCAGTTTTGAATGGCGTGTTAAGCCTTGTTTCGATAATACCGTTTTTAGGTTGCATTGTCGCTCCTTTAAACCTTTGTCTTTGTTTTGTCCTGCCGGTAGCCGGGGGAATGGCGGCTGCAATGTTATACGGCCGGGGGGCTTCGCTTGACGTGGTTTCGGGTGCTGTGGTCGGCGCGCTCGCCGGAATAGTCGGCGGAATACTGTCCCCCATCGTGGGCTTCTTGGTCGGACTGCTCAACAACGCGCTTGGCGTCGGCATGAGCGCGGTCCAGGGCGCCGCCGCAGAAGACCTTTTAGCACAGGCCGGAGTCGGGCTTGCTGCCGGAATCGGCGGCGCATTGCTTGGAATAGTTGTCGGAGTGTTCCTTGGAGCAGTTCTTGGAGCGGTCGGCGGCGCGATAATGGGCGCCGTGGGCGGGGGAAAGAAATAATCCCCCAAATATTTTTCGAGGTGAATTCAAGATGAGTTTCGGAAGAATGATTATTTCAGGGATAGTAGGGGGAATCGCAGCAACCGTATTAAGCCTTGTTCCAATCGTCAACTGGTGTGAAATGTGCTTTCTCATAAGCGTGTTCGGTGGATTCATAGCCGCGTGGTTTTACGCTAAAAAATGCGAGGTTTCGATTGTAAGCGGGATTTTGGCTGGAGCATGGTCCGGAATATTCAAGACGCTTTTGATAGGGATAGTATCTCTTGCAATAGCGGCTTTATTAGGCTCCGGCGTCGGAATCATGGGGATTTTCGCCGGCGCGAACGTCACAGAGCTTGTCGCAATGACAGGCATTGCTGTCGGCACAAGCGTTGCCGCAACAGCCATAGCAGTCCTTTTGATTGCGGTTATCTCCGCGGTTGCGGGGGCGGTCGGAGGCGCGATATACGCCGCGACTTGCGTGAATAAGCCTTCGTCCGGCGGGAAGAAGACTGTCGTCGTTAACGCGAGCGGCCAAGTGCAATGAACAAGTATTTCGGCGGATACCTTGTTTTGTCCGCCGTCTTCCTCCTTATTTTCCTGTTGGTAATCGCGCCACCATTCCTGGACAAGTACGGGCGTGAGAATCTTTTGGGGCTTGACTATCTCGTCTTCAGCGGATACTGCCACCAGCTCGACTACCGAAGCCTTCACTTGTGGGGTGTGAAGCTTGCGGTATGCGCCCGCTGTACTGGAGTTTATCTTGGATTCCTTATTGGAACATTAGCATACCCCTTCTTCCGAAAGCTCGATTCGGGGGAGAAGCCGCCGGTTTGGCTGATAGCTGTTGCGGTTTTTCCCATGGTCTTGGACGGGGGAACCCAGCTTATTGGACTTCGGGAGAGCAACAACATGCTTCGGCTTTTCACGGGACTGTTGTTCGGCGCCTGCATCGCGCCCTATCTTGTTTTTACCATGTCAAGGCTTGTTGAAGAGGTTGCGGTAAAATTCAGGCGTTCTGATTGAGTTGGAGTTAAATTTAAGCGTGTGGACTGAATTTCTAAACTGACATGAGAATCAAACGCTTTGAGACTAAAGCCTACGTCCTGTCTGACGCTGACGTGAATGCGGCTGAAAAATATTTTCAGGACCGTGCAAGGCATTATTCAAAGCAGTTGAAAAAGCAGGTTAGGACGGTTGTCGAGAGGGGTTATGCACCGGTTCTTGTTCTTGCCGCAATAAGGATGGATGATTCTGGAGAATACGCCAGAATCGAAAGCCTATTCCACGTAGACCTCAATAGCGGCGGACTGTTATACGGAAAGAATGCAGGAGGCGGGGGTTTTTTAAAGAATATTTTTTCTGGACCAAAACTTTTCGACATTCAAAACGACACAGTACTCCTGGAATTGCGGGCTCTGACTCCAGCAGCCTTAAAGGCTTTGGGAGACCTGATTATGAGGGGAACCCGCCAGTGGGAGATGCTTGACGCGCCGACCCAGAAGGCGTGCACGGAATTGATAGGCAGGAAGTTCGCCGAAAAATGGAATCCGAAGGATACTGAAAGCGATTTAACTTCAGTGTTTAGGGAGCTTGCCGAAATGAAGCGCGTCTCAAACGTCTTCTACGTCCGTCCGACGCTTAAAATCCCGAAATTCAACAGCGTAGAGTATAATATTTCCCGCGGACTGCAAAAGACCAAGACTGTTGAAGGCGACTATGGACGGCTTCCGATAAATCACGCTCCGGAAAAGCTTGAATACCTTTTAGGAACCTTGTTTTCATGCCAGCTTGTGGAAAAAGACATAATCTACCTTCCATACATCAAATGCACTTTCATGTTTGAAGGCGGAGTCGAGGTTGAAGTAAAGCATCCGCTCCGGCAGCGTGGCGGGAAGATAAAGAAGTATCAAAACCCCCAGCGCCTCAAAGACGTGAATATCGGAACCAGGGGGCACGGCCTAGAATCCACGCCAATAGAGTCGGTTTCCATAAACTTCAGCAACGTCGGGGGGATGGACGAGTTGAAGGAGGAGATAAAATCCGCCATAATCTATCCGCTAACGCATCCCGAACTCTCTGAAGAATACGGGAAGGCTGGAGGTGGTGGAGTATTATTCTACGGCCCGCCAGGGTGCGGAAAAACATATATTGTCCGGGCGACTGTGGGCGAGACGGGATTCAATTTTTTCGCGGCAAGCATACAGGATATTGTCGGTCTTGGGGCGGACGCCGGCTCAAAACAGTTGAACGAGATATTCAACGAGGCTAGGAGGAGCGCCCCCTCAATACTGTTTTTCGACGAGATTGACGCTTTGGGTGGACGGCGGGAGGCTAAGAAGGCGGGGGGCGAGAGGATGGTGATAAACCAGTTCCTGACGGAAATGGAGGGTATTGGAGAATCCAATAGGAATGTTTTGGTAATCGGGGCGAGCAACGCTCCATGGGATATTGACCCGGCACTACGGCGTGCCGGACGTTTCACGAAACAGATTTTCGTTCCACCGCCGGACGGGAAGGCGCGGGAGACTTTGTTCAAGATTTACTTGAAGGACAGGCCGGTCGACAAAAAAGTCGATTTTAAAAAGCTGGTTGATATGAGTGAGGGGTATTCTTCCGCAGACATCACGGCAATATGCGAGGATGCGGCGAAGATCCCATGGAATGAGTCCGTGCACGGGGGGGCGAGACGACCGATAAACATGGACGATTTCGAGCTCGTGTTCAAACAGCGGGACAACTCGCTTACGGCATGGCTTCGTCTTGCGGAAAAGGAAATACGAAAAAGCGGGGAATACGACGTTTACCCCCGGCTTTCCGAATATGTTTTCAAGCGGGCTGGCGGCGTTGAGGCGGCGGAAACCCCCAATCTGTCTTTCAAGGATGTTGCCGGCCTTGAGGACGTGAAGGAGGTGATTCGCGAGAAAATCATCTATCCGCTCGTGAACCCGGAGCTTGCGAGCGAATACCAGCAGGATGTTTCCGGCGGAATATTGTTGTACGGGCCGCCCGGCTGCGGTAAAACATATATAAGCCGGGCGAGCGCAGGGGAATGCAAGTCGAATTTCTACAACATCAGGCTGACGGAACTACTCTCTTCCGAGGAGGGTGAGAGTGAAAAGCAACTGGCGGCGATATTTGAGCGCGCCTCGAGGAACACTCCCGCAATAATATTCTTCGACGAGATTGACGCGGTCGCAAGCACGCGTTCAAGCAAGAAGTCTGGGATGGAGAGGCGTCTTGTAAACCAGCTTCTCACAGAAATGGACGGTTTCGAAAAGAATCATGGAGTAGTCGTCATGGCTGCGACGAACACGCCATGGGACATTGACCCGGCGTTGAGGAGGGCTGGAAGGTTTTCCTCAAGAATCTATCTTCCGGAGCCTGATTTTGAGGCGAGGAAGGCGATGATAAGCATTTACTGCCGTGGGAAGCCGGTTTCCAAAGACTTGAATATTGATGAGATTGCTGGGTTGACGGAAGGGTTTGCTTCGGCGGACGTCGCCCTTTTGGTGAATGACGCAGTGAAGGTGGCGTGGCGTGAGGCAATGAACGGGAAGCCAAAACGGGATGTGGTGACACAGGACTTTTTGAATGTCTTGAAAGACCGTGAGAGTTCTCTTGGACCATGGTATGCCCAAGCCGAGAAGGAGCTGGCTGAATCGGGGGAGGGTGAGAATTATCCAGAACTTTCCAATGCAATCAAAAGGAAGAAGAGTAGCGGGTGGAAGCCCAATAGAAAGCCTCAAACAGTAAAGAGTATTGGGGTGGAAGAGGAAAGCTGGTAGCGGGTGAAAAATTAGGGGTGGTAGGGGAGTGTTTGCAGTCCCTCCGTCTCGCCATACCCCATCATCAGATTCATGTTTTCGACAGCCTGGCCTGACGCGCCCTTTATGAGGTTGTCTATGCTTGAGACGACGACAAGCCTTTGTTTTTCATTGTCGTAGAAGACTGCTATGTCGCAGTAGTTGCTGAACGCAACGTTCTTGACCGTGCTTTCCGAAACAACACGGACAAAAGGTTCTTTAGCATACTTCTTTTCGAATATTTTCACTGGATCGTCTATTTCGCCGAATATATGGATTGTCTCCTGGATGCCCCGGCTGAATGGCGCGAGAGTCGGCGTGAAATTCACCGACGCATTCGGATTCAACCCTTGGAGTATGAAGTCTATTTCAGGCTGGTGCCGATGTCCTATAACTTTATAGGGCTTTAGGTTGTCTGCCACCTCGGATGCGTGCAGGAATTGCGTTGGCTTGACTCCCGCCCCGCTTGTGCCGGATTTCGCGTCAACTATGATGTGCTCGAGGTCGAGTTTTTTCTCTCCCATGAGAGGTATGAGTCCGAGTAGCGCCGAGGTCACATAGCATCCGGGATTGGCGATAAGACTTGCTTTTTTGATTTTAGCCCTGTTGAGTTCCGGCAGGCCGTAGACTGCCTTTTTCAAGAGTTCGGGATTCTTGTGTATGCAATAGTATTTCTCGAAAACCTGCTTGTCTGAAATCCGGTAGTCTGCGCTCAAGTCTATGACCTTTACGCCCGAATTCAAAAGTTCTGGAACCGCCTCCATCGATTTTGTGTGTGGAAGGCATAGGAATACTATGTCTGCGTCGCCCGCGCCCTTGTATTGCCTGAATTTTCCATTTAAAACTTTAGTGAGGTTTGGGTGCGCTTCAGGTATGTCCCTACCCTCGTAAGTTCTGGAGGTCGCTGTGACTTCATCCACTTTCGGGTGAAGCGACAGTATTCTCAAAAGCTCGCCCCCAGTATATCCGGAGCCTCCGACTACAAGCGCCTTCATCTTTCTAATACACCTCCAGGTCTGAAATCATCTTCTCCCGGTTTGCAGTCCTCCTCTTCCTTGCCGCGGGAGGCTTCGGCTTTTCACTCTCCTCTGACACGAGTCTTACGTCAGGATCGAAGTATTGTATGAAGTAGATGCTGTAGAGCCTCAAAAATACGGGTATTGGAAGAGTCAGCACGATTGTGACGTATCCCGTGAAAATCATCAGGAGCATCAGGAGGATTATCCCGAAGAATATTGCGACAAGGAGTATTGGGGAAAGAGCCGGGAACGCTCCGACCGCCAGAAGAAGTATGGCTGCGACACCGAAAACCGCGATTGCGGCAATTACTATGACTACCAATATTACGACTATTCCTATTACGCCGGAGATGACAGATGTGATCAGTGTTAGTATTATCTTCAAGAGCAGGTAGACTATGAATTCACCGGGATTCTCCCTAACAAGTTGTATTATCCGGCTCCAAGCCTCAAGTATTCCGAGTCTCCTGCCGAGCATGAGTGGCATCGCAAAGTCCGTTGTGAAGGAGGAGATTAGGGAGGAGAGTATGGCGAGCGCGAAGATTGCGGTGAAAAAGAGTGTCGCAAGGAGTATGGTGACCGCGGCATTCTCGAAATAAAACACTATGCCGAAGAATAGGACTGCGAGAATCACCATGGAAAGTATAAGCACCAGGTCTATCGCGATGGTGAACAGGAATAGTGCAAGACCACGCTCCATGTTCCCGCGAAACCATGCTATGAAGCGGACGTCCTCTTTTGAAAGCGACTCTATGAACATGAACTTGAAAACCGACGAGAGGTATTGGAACGTCAGGCTGAGCGCAATCAAAAACAAGGCAACAAAGATTACGACTATCAAAACCTCCGTCGTTATGTTGAAGTTTAAGTCCTCGTGGGGGGAGGACAAGTTCTGTCCGAAACCGCTTCCGCCAAGAGTGAAATTCGCGATAAGCAGGACGAGGGCGAGCTTCAGCCAGAAGTATGGGTTGAATTTCGTGAAAAGTATTTCCGCCGTCTTCCTAAGGGACGCGTTTAGCGCCGCAACAGCCTTATAGTCGCCCATATTGTAAAACCCGTTACCTTAATTTGTTATACCTTTCTAAAACCTGCTCCATCGACGGCAGGTTCGTCTGGCACCCCCAGCTTTCCACGATAAAGCTTGCGGTGCTGTTACCAATAAGAGCCGAGTCATAAATGTCTTTCCCCCGGGCGTATCCAGCCAGAAAACCCGCGTTAAATGCGTCTCCAGCCCCGGATTCGTCGGCGACTTTCGTCTTGAACGTCTTCAAGTCGACTTTCGTGTCTTTCGCATAGACCGAACATCCTTCCGAACCCCGGGTTTCTATGAAGAATTCCGGACCTCTCGTAAAGTCAATCCTGAACCCGATTTTCCTAAGATGCGCGAGCTCGTGGTGGTTGACAATCAAAATGTCTGTACTGCGCAAGACTGTCTTGAATTCGGGAGTGATTTCGCGGAACTTGAATATGCCGTACCCGGGATTCCAGACGATGAAAGACTTCTTGTACTCCTTAACAACCTTCTTGTGCAAGCCCATGTAGGTTCTTGCAAGATACACGGACTTAACGTCCCGCACAAGATTTTTCCCGAACTCTTTCACAGGGTCGAGGTCGTCGAGCTTCTCGGTCACCCCCTTTTGGAAGAAGCTTATCTGGTGTCCGTTGTTTTTGAAGAACATGCTTTTGGTGGTGTCGCCGAAAATGCTCTTCAACATAAGTTTAATCCCCTGACTTTCCATGTATCTGCGGTAATCCTCGGCATCCGTTCCAATGACGCTCACAAGCCCGCAATTCAAGCCGAGATTGTTGGCGACCACTACAGTATTCGCGCCCATCCCGCCGTAAAACCTTCTGGCGCTCGTGATGTCAGACGCCTGGTTCAACTCCGGAAGCTTCCCTACCCCGTAGAAGTAGTCAACTGCCGTATCGCCGAACACTAGAAGATCAAGATTTGGCATGAAAAATCCCCACAACAAGTAGGTTATTAGTCTGGCATCTTAATTAATACTCCCAAATGAAAATCGTTTTCTCATACGGCGGAAGCATACTCGCCCAAGAAGGGACAGGCAAAAACTTCATCGAAAAAGTCGCTGGCATGCTCGAAGAATTCTCGCAAAACCACAAGATTGCAGTGGTTGTAGGTGGTGGGAAGCCGGCGCGAGACGCAATCAAGATTGCGCGAGACAATGGCGAGAGCGAGGCGGCATGCGACCACATAGGAATACTTGCAACACGAGACAACGCTCAACGGTTCTTAGATGTCTTGGGGGACTGCGCGCTCGACGTCATCCCGGAAACACTAGTGGACGCGAAAAACCTGTTCGGCGAGAAAATCCTTGTGATGGGGGGGACTGAGCCGGGACACTCAACAGACGCGGTGGCCGCGATTTTAGCGGACTGGATTAAGGCCGACATTCTCATAAAGGCATCAAACATCGACTATGTCTACGACAAAAACCCGAAAATCCATTCCAACGCGAAGCCAATCAAACACATCAGCCCGAAAGAGGTGGTGTCGATGGTCGCCCACATGGAGTCCGGCGCCGGACAATACGCCTTAATCGACTTGGTTGCGGCTAAAGTCATAGAGCGTGCGAAAATCAAAACAATTGTCTTGGACGGGCGGGATTTAGACAACATCAAGAATGTCGTAGCTGGAAGACCGTTCAAGGGAACGACAATAGAATAGATGAAAAATGTTTTGAAAACAGTTCTCCTGATGCCAAAAACTAGTCAGCCTACATCGATTCTATTCTTGGCGCAAGATAATAGACCAGTTTTGAATCCCCGATTGAATACGAGATTTGCAGCGGCGCGTCAGTCCTAAGTTTTACCTGAACTATGGACGGAGGCTCTGCCTCCTTCAAAATGTTGTTCAAGTGGTCGAGGCTGAATACCGCGCGGGAAGCGCTCTTCTTCTCAAGCGAGAGGAGTTTTTCCTCTGGAAGCCTGATTTCAACGCTTCCGGTGTCGCCGTCGCAGGCTATGTTGAATCCGTCGTCAATGCTTAATGCGACGTGGTTGCTGACAAGCTCCGCGTCCTTCAAAGCCTCCTTGATTATTGCGGGCGGAATCTTCGCGCTTGACGTGAACTCAATCTGAGGCTCTTTGGGTGGGGACGAGTGAGCGTCGATTACAGCTATCTTGAAGCTTCGGGTAGTGTCGCCCTTGAATGTCATTCCAAGCCTCTTGTCCAGGCTCAAATGAATCTTGTCTTCCGCCTTGACGCGCTTTGTAATCTTGCTCATTTCGGCAAAATCGATTCCAATGTCGATCGGCCTGTCAAGTTCAAAGCTTTCAAAAGATGATGCGGGTAGGTTAAAGTCGAGCATTGCAATCTGGCTCGGATCCATGGCCCTCAAATGCATGCCGTCGGAGTCAATTATAAAGGTGCCCTCGTCGAGTATGGAAGCGATAGCGTCGATGCTGCTCTTCCAGTTCCTGGTGTCACTAATCACGGCTTTGAACATAATACATCACCAACCAAGGTATTGCTAAAGTATTAGAAACCAAGTTAATAAGATGGCGGCGGAGTTTTCCAAAACCATTATTTAAAGCATTCCCTAACATGGTTTCTGTCTAACGTTAAAAGGAGGGCTGCGGCCTTTGGACCCTTTTCCTTTCCAATGAGTGTGGTGTAGATTGCCTTGAATAGTTGGGGGGGTTTCAGGTCATTCGCTCTTGCAGTATTGTAAATTGTCTTGTGGAACTCCTCCGCAGTCTGCGGCTTGTCCAGTTGTTTTGAAAGCTCCCGCAAACACTTTTTCTCAACGTCTGTGAGTTTGGAAAATTCTTTCCTCGCCCCGTCAACCGTGTTGAGCGTGAAAGTCAATTGCTCCGGCCCATACTGCCTAACCCAGTTTCCGGCGACCCGCACGCGCTCGACCAAACGCTCCGCATCGAAGTCACAGTATCCTGAAAAGTTGGCGCGCTCGACAATCACGCTATCGTCAAGCTCTGGAACAACTTGTGCAAGTACTGCGCAGAACGTGTAGGGCACATTCAGTTTTTTCGGCTCCCCCACTTGGGAGAGGAGATACTGGAGTGACTCATCGCTTCCCGCGCTTGAAAAGTATTGTGCTTCCGCCTGGTCGTATTCGTCAGCCATCGGGGGAATCCTTGATAAATCTATGTCGCGCTGTTTGTTCAGCTTCTTGTACATGAAATAGTTCAAGACTTCGGGCTCGGCTATTTCAAGCCAGCCTGCAGGAGTTATCACGTTGCCCTTGCTCGAACTTATCTTCTCCCCGTTCAAAGTCAAAAACTCGTAGATGACCGGGACCGGAGCATCACGACCGAAGATGTTCTCGATGATTTTCTTGCTCGTCCAATAAGAGCCTCCCGCCGACGCATGGTCTTTTCCGAAAGGCTCGCACGTAACCTTGAAGTGGTTCCAGCGTGACGCCCACTCGACCCGCCAAGGCATCTTGCCCATGCCGTCTTTTATGTCTGAAACTCCCTGGTGGCCGCATCCCGCGACTTCCCCGCCCTTAACTTCAGCGCCTTCGCAGACGTAGGAGACTTTGTCGCCGTCAACGGCAGTCGCGCGCGTACTTGAAATCTTACCGCACTTCTCGCAAATCGGAGTCCAAGGAATCCAGTCCGCATCCAACGGCGTGTCACGGAACTCGTTGAGGATGGAGATGATTTCAGCTCTGCGCTCAATCACAATCCTAATCTCCTCAAGCAGTTGTCCCGAGCGGTAGATTTCGGTTCCGGAATAGACTTTCGGCTTTACTCCGAATGATTTGAGGCTTTCGAGGAAGGGTTTTGCGAAATGTTCGACGAAATTGTCGTGGCAGCCGTCTGGGTCTGGAATGTCTTTCACGGGATAGCCGAGATATTCCTTCAAGGATTCCATGCCCTTCGGAACGCTCCTGAACGGGTCTGAATCGTCCGCAACCCAGACTAGTTCCGCCGGATATCCTGAGCGCTCGACCGCCTTCCTAACGCATTCTCCCCGTATGATGTCGCTCGCGTTCCCAAGGTGGGGGATGCCCGAGATGCTTGTGCCCGTTTCAATTACGACCTTCTTGTCGCCTCTTGAAACACACTCCTCGGCGGTCGTAGTACTCCAGTGCATGGAGTATTTAATTGTATTCAAAGATAATTAATGTTTAGAATGGCGCAAGAGTTGGGTTTCAGACGGCTGGCTTATGTCGACGTGTTTCGCGGGTTCGCCCTACTCTACATGGTAGTCTGCCACCTCTTCACATACTTCTCGGACAAGAGCGTCTACACTTCAAAACCATACTACATTCCCGCGCTAAACATTCCGACACTGCTTCCGCCACCCTACATGTTTTTCGTGGTCGCCGGAATGAGCGTCTGGCTCATGCTGGAAAAAAGAAGGGATGAAGGATGCTCGGGGATTACGTTGGCGTGGAAAGGAATCAGAAGATACGGCATATATGTTTTGATCAGCCTGCCTTTCACATGGTTCATGTTCGGCCTAAACGCCTATTTCACGTGGGCTGAGGCGATACAAGGGATAGGACTTGCGGCTGTAGTCATAGCATCAATACTTTCTTTCAAAAGATTCAAGTCAGAAACGCTTCTTCTCGCGTCAATCATCATCTACTCGCTAAAAGACGTTTTGTCTTCAACATCGATTGCGTGGAGCGTTCCCTACAATCTTGAAGGCGGAATAACCGCCTCAATCCTCGGCCTGCTATTCAACATGACGTTCCGCGGATGGTTCAGTCTCGTGAGCGCGGCCCCCATGCTTTTGGCGGGCGTCGCATTCATCCAATGGTTCACGCGCGGAGAATCCAAAAAAGTTTTTCAGGCTGGAGTCTTGTTTTTCGCAACAGCAATGCTCCTGCAGATAATCGGGTTTCCTGCGAATTATTACGAGAGAAACTGGCCGACGATATTTTACATAATAGGGATATCGGCTCTCGCATGCACTCTGCTGCACCATCTTGTGGAGGAGAAAAACTGGGGTGGGAAACTAAAGCCCGTGAGCCTGTACGGATTCTTCAGCCTCTACATCTACCTCGGCCACTTCCTGTTCATCGTAAAACCGCTTGAGATAACAGGAATGCTCGGCGCCTTCAACGAGATTTCAGGATGGATTCTGGCCGCGATGGCGACAACACTTCTTTACGCGCTCGCCGAAGTCTACACCGCACGTAAAAAGAAAGTGGGTTTCAAACTGTTGAATACTTTAGATTTTCTGCAGGCGACCATAGTAGTAGTAGTCTTGATTTATGCTACCGGATTCGTCCTAAACGGCTTTTCGACCGGCGAAAAAATCCTTGTTGTCTGCGCCCACCCGGATGATGAGACGTTCGGCGCTGGTGGCGTGATAATCAAAAACGTGCTGGCTGGAAATCATGTGAAGATTCTGATGTTCACGGACGGTTCGCCCTCAGAATTCGGGGGAACACGAGAATACGCAAAACAGAGGCGGATGGAATTGGAGAAGGCAATGTCTGTTGCGGGCGTCGCCAAAAGAGACATAGTATATCTCGGCTATGACGACCTCAACTTCATCTTCGAGCTCGGAAAAACTGGAATTGACGAAAGCGTGGGGAGGATCGCAGATATTATCCGAGACTACAAGCCAGACAAGATTTACGTCCACGCCTACGACCACGGAAACCTCGACCACGACTCCGTCAACTACATCACAGTCCGCGCCATCGAAAAAACAGGCGTTATGGGAATCAAACTCTACGAGTTCACGCAATACACAAAATTCGGCTACCACACTCCGATTCCGAAAAAATTAAGCGTCGTCGACCATGAAAAATACCCTGTAGTCGAACTCAAGATGACTGCCGCCGAAGAGGATTTGAAGAAAAAGATGGGGGGCTACTACGTCTCCCAAGACCAGTACGGCGTATGCGACCTCACAACCGACTGGCCAGAACCACGCAAAGAATGCGCAGACTCCATAAACAAATTCTTCTACCACAAAGACCTGATACGAAAATACCCGGGCTACGACTACACAAAAAGCCCATGCCTAAACGACTCCTGCAGGCATGTGGAAATCCATGGAGGAGTAAACTGGAGCGGATGGTACAGTATAATCCAAGAATACGAAAACCGGTAGACTCTAGTATATCACATATTTTAAAGCTAAAGCGTGTAACATTTCACTCAAACTGTTAACATAGTTTGTATCATGTAGTGTGTTTCGTCCAGCTTCGCGGGACTCAAGCACACATTCCAAGTTTTTTAAGCCTCGTGGCGTAACATTAAACTGCTTGTGATGATTGATGGGCGAACTGATTCGTGATGATGCGAACAACCACTGAAGCAAAAAAAATAGTCTAAAAAAATGAAGTATGATATCGAACGGAGCCTGAACCATATCGGCGAGACGAACGCCATCCGCAAACTACTCTGGAGGATGGACGAGAAGGTCGACAAGCTCAGCTTTGGAATACAGCAGGGCGACGACTGCATCGTAGTCGACGACATGGTATTCAACATGGAAGGACCATACCCCATGAAGATCGGCAGGAAAACCGGCCTCGTCCACAGCTGCAGCGACATCGTAGTCATGGGGGGCCGTCCGCTTTTCGCCCTCAACTCCATGCAAGTCGATTCTCTTGAACAGGCTTCGGAAGTCGCGGAAGACATCAAAAAACAAAGCGAACGCTTGGGCGTGCCCATGGTCGGGGGAAACACCCAGCTTGAAAATGACATTATACCATGCGTCTCGTTCACGGTAGTCGGACGGCTCGTCGGAAAACCAATAGCCGACGGAGGCGTGCAAGACGGCGACAAGATAATAATGCTCGGAGAAGTCGTGGAAGGCGACATCGGGGAACGATGCTATCGGGCGAAAACCAAGTTTGAGACATTCCTCGACATACTCGAAAAAGGCGTTGAAGTCCATGCGGCAAAAGACGCAAGCCGGGGAGGCTGGTTCGGAAACCTGACTGAAATGCTATTGAAAAGCCAGATGGGAGTCAACGTGACAAGCATCCCATACCCGGACATAAGCCGCTACATGGGCAACTACCTGATAGCGCTTCCCGCCGGTGAAGTTGAAAAAGTCGTGGGGATAGCCGCCAAACACAAGTGTCCGGTAGTCGAAGTCGGAACCGCGACAAAAAAACAGGAGATATTCTTGGGCGGGGAAGTAGTGGTGGACGAGAATAAATTCATGGAGTTAATCAAAAACACACCCTACAAAAAACCAAGGACAAAAAAAGAATAAAAAAAATAATTGTATGTTATACC
>Ga0129302_1000306_pt1 | contig 37002 bp, 25 predicted proteins | sample BlaSprsedimmetaG_FD_94476 | JGI IMG/M metagenome (GOLD analysis project Ga0129302, IMG submission 94476) | Hot spring sediment bacterial and archeal communities from California, USA to study Microbial Dark Matter (Phase II) - Blank Spring... | ecosystem: Environmental > Aquatic > Thermal springs...
AGGGGCGGTTCGCGAACCGCCCGTACACTGTCTCCTGCCACCTTATTTCAAATCCCAAATTCTAAATCCCAAACAAATTCAAATGACCCAAATCCAAATGATCCAAAAAAAAAGCGTTACGGTTTCCCTTGCCAATCGCCCCTGGCCACCAGCCCTTTGGGCCTTGAATAAAGAATAAGGAAGAAAGAATAAAAAGGCTCGAGTGCTGCATGATGATCTTGAAAGATCTCCAGGATGCACTCGGAATGAACTGCTTGGGGTCTTGAAAGAACTTGTAGAAGGCAGAAAGTAGAAAAAAGCATAAACAGGGTTTTTTCCTTATTTTTATTTCGACTTTCGACTTTTATCTTTTCACTTTCCCCGTTTGACTCCCTGACGAACAGGGCGTAAAGTGAAACTTGGAGGTATTCATGCGCATCGGCATCATTATTTGTGGACGTTACCAGACCTGCGGCGGCGGCAAATGCCTGCGCGCCATGCGGGAACGGGTCGGCGGTTTTGCCGTTTACCCCGCCGAAGAATCCCTTGAACTGGTCGGATATTCCTATTGCGGTGATTGCCCCGGCGGCAACGTAGAATACGTCCCCGAGGAGATGAAACGCAACGGCGCCGAAGCCATCCACCTGGCCACGGGCCTGGTGGTTGGATATCCCCCCTGCCCGCGCCTGCGCCAGTTTAAGCAGTTCATCGAGGCCCGCTACGAACTTCCCGTGGTGGTGGGCACCCATCCCATTCCGGAAAAGTACATGAAGATCCATGAAAAACTGCCCTTCTGGAAAGCCATGAACATGGATGAACTCGCGGGTCCCCTGATGCAGGAGGACCCTGAAATCCAGGCCGCCTATAACTGACTCAAAGACAGCGCTGACACTTTACTGCGAACTTTCGAAAATCCGCTTCATTCCGCAACCTGAACCAACCCGGCCGCTCCCCGTATAGAGAATATTCGGGCCGCGCAGCCGTTACCGGCAAAACGGATCCAATAACCCCCAGGAGGATGCATGAAACAATTTATCACTGCCATACTGGTATTCACGCTGGCCGTTTACCTGGCCGCTGAAGACAAAGAAGCGCGATTGCTGCGCACCCCCGACATCAACGGGGATCGCATCGTGTTCGCATACGCCGGCGACATCTGGACCGTGCCGGCTGCGGGGGGCAACGCCCGACGCCTCACATCCCACGAGGGCATGGAGATTTTTCCGCGCATCTCACCGGATGGCAAGTGGATCGCATTTTCCGGCGAGTACTCCGGCTCACGCCAGGTGTACGTGATTCCCGCCGACGGCGGCACGCCCCGGCAACTCACCTGGTACAACGACGTGGGAATCATGCCTCCGCGCGGCGGTTTCGACCACATCGTGCTGGATTGGACACCCGACAGCCGCCGTATCCTGGTCCGGGCCAACCGCACCCCCTACGGCAAGCGCATGGGCAAATACTTCCTGGTCAGCGTGGAGGGAGGATTGGAAACACCATTGTCCATCCCGGAAAGCGGCTTTGGTTCTTTTTCTCCGGATGGACGACAAATCGTTTACACTCCCATCTCGCGCGAATTCCGCACCTGGAAGCGCACCAGGGGCGGCCGCGCCCAGGATATCTGGATCTACAACTTGGAAAAGGACTCGGCCCGGCGCCTGACCACATTTGCGGGAACGGACCAGCATCCCTACTGGTTCGGCAATACCATCTACTTCACCAGTGACCGCAATCTAAGGCTGAACTGGTACGCCCACGACCTGGAAAGCGGCAATACCCGCGAGGTCACCCGCTTCAGCGACAACGACGTATTGTGGCCCTCCGGCCACAACGGCTTGCTGGCATTTGAGAAGGGCGGACGCATTCATGTCCTGGATACCGCCACTGAAGAAACCCGGGCCGTTTCCGTACGCATTGCCTCGGATCGACCGCAAACCCTGCCCCGGTTCCGCAATGTCGCTGAATTCGTGTCGCGATTCGGCTACGCCATCTCTCCATCCGGCAAACGGGCGGTTTTCGACGCCCGCGGAGATATTTATACCGTGCCCGCGGAAAAAGGCATCACCTATAACCTGACACGTTCCCAGGGTGTGCGGGAAATGTTTCCCGCCTGGTCTCCGGATGGAAAAGCCATCGCCTGTATATCGGACCGCACCGGAGATTACGAGATCTTCCTGCTTGATCCGGCTGCCAAAACCCCGCCGCGCCAGTTGACCCGCGACCACAAAGTGTGGAAATACCCGCCTTCCTGGTCGCCCGACGGCGCCAGCCTGCTGTTCGCGGACATGAACCGCAAGCTTCAATTGCTTGATGTGGCTTCGGGTAAAATCACCATAGTGGACCAGGGCGAGCGTGGAGATATTACAGATTGCGCCTGGTCACCCGACGGCAAGTGGATCGCGTATTCCAAGAGCGGTGACAATTTTTTGGATTCCCTCTACGTTTACTCTGTGGAAAAGCAAACAAGCCATTTGCTGTTTCATGATGGTTTTGACAACTACGCGCCCGAATTCTCCGCCTGTGGTCGCTACCTGTTTTTTGTTTCCAAGCGCGATTTCCGCATGAATTTTTCCAACTACGAATTTGATTTCATCTACAACCGGGCGGAACGCATCTATGCCGTCCCCCTGACCACGGATACCCCGCCCCTGTTCCCGCCGCAAAACGACCGTGAAGTAGATCCGCACCAAAAGAAAGCGTCTGAAGGCAAAAAAAAACCAGCGAAAAAGCGGAAACGCGCATTGAATTCAACCACCTGGCGGACCGGGTGGTGGTCCTGCCGCTGGATGCCGACAACTACCGGGGCCTGGTGGCCCTTGAAAACGCGCTGCTCTATACCAAAGGCGACGAATTATTCCATTTTGACCTCGAAAAAAAGCAGGCCAAGGCGGTGCTTAAAGGCATCCAGGGATACGATGTCAGCCGCGACGGCAAAAAGCTTTTGTACCGGGCAGCCGGCCGGGGTTACGGCATCGTGGAGGTGAAACCGGGACAGAAAAAAGGCGCCGGAAAACTGAACCTGGAACACCTCAGCATGAAGATTGATCCCCGCAAAGAGTGGCGCCAGACCTTTAACGAGGGCTGGCGCATTTTCCGGGACTGGTTCTACGTGCGCAACATGCACGGCGTGGACTGGGAAGCAATCCGAGAGAAATACGCTCTCCTGCTGGAACACGTGGCCCATCGCGCCGATCTGGACTATATTTTCGGTGAGATGGTGGGAGAGCTGAATGCCGGCCACACCTATGTGAACTGGGGGGATTTCAAGCGCGTAAAACGGGTGGATACCGGCCTGCTGGGGGCCGTACTTGCGGCTGATGAAAAAGCCGGACACTACCGCATCCAGCACATCTTTGCGGGTGAAAACTGGAACGAAGAGACCCGCTCCCCTCTGACCGAGCAGGGCGTGGATATCCGTGAAGGGGATTACATCATCCGCCTGAACGGTTCCGATGTCAGCCTCAACGACAATCCCTACGCCTTTCTGGAAAATACCGCGGGCCAACGCGTGGAGATCACCGTTAAAGCCGACCTCAAAGACAAGGATGCCCGCACGTTCTGGATCCGCCCCGTGGTTTCCGAGATCCGGCTCATGTACCTGGATTGGGTTCGTGAGCGCCGTGAGATGGTGGAACGCCTCTCGGGCGGACGCATCGGCTACATTCATGTGCCGGATACAGCCGTGGACGGCAACCGCGAGTTGTTCAAGGGATTGTACGCGTTGCGCCACAAGCAAGCCCTGATCATCGACGACCGTTACAACGGCGGCGGCTGGAGCCCGGGCAAGATGATAGAAGCGCTTTCCCGCAACGTGGTGAGTTATTGGCACCGCCGCGACCTCAGGCTTCGCCCGGAACCTATGTACGCCCACGACGGCCCCAAGGTCATGCTCATCAACCACTACTCCTCCTCGGGAGGCGACAACTTCCCCTACTGGTTTCGCAAACACAAGTTAGGTCCCCTGATCGGCACCCGCACCTGGGGCGGCCTGATCGGATACGGCTGGAGCCCGGGGCTGGTGGATGGCCCCAGTTTCGCGGTGCCCATGTCGGGAATCGTGGGCACCGACGGTGAGTGGGTGGTGGAAGGCGTGGGCATCCATCCCGATGTGGAAGTCTACGACCGCCCGGATGCCGTGGCCAAGGGGAAAGATCCCAGCCTGGAAACCGCGGTGGAGTACCTGCTGAAAGAACTGAAAAAGAACCCTGTCGGGAAGGTAACCAATCCTGAGGAGCCCGATCGTTCCGGTTGGTACGAAAAACAAATTCACTGAAACACCTGCGGCGGCGGCGCATTCCCGCGTCGCCGCCGGATCTCCCCGCGGTGTTGTTACAATTATGTTACACTAAAAGCATAACCACGCAGGGTAAAATTTCGTATAATTCAGACGAAATCCCGGTGAAATGGAACTTTCCCCACGAGGAGTCAATATGAAGCGTGCGTTTATTGTGCCGGCCATCATGGTCCTGTTCTTTTCCGGTTGCGGAAAAGACAAAAACGAGGGTGGAAAAACTTCACCGCCGCAAGCCAAAAGTGAATCCGCCGCAAAATCCGGCGGCGAAAAAGCGCAAATGCCTTCGCGGCTGCAACAGGCGGTGAAAGAGGGGCGCATCTCCGAAGAACAGGCCCGTCAGATCATGGCCCGCCGCGCCGGCGGGGGGGACAAACCGCTGGTGCGGCTGGGCACGGCGGCCCGTGGCGAGATCCGTACGCACCTGGTGCTAAACGGCACCGTGGAACCGGAGCGCAGCGTGGACGTTTATGCGCGTTTGTCTGCTTACGTGCAAGAGGTGGTGCGCGAAGAGGGCAACCGGGTACGGGAAAAAGACATCCTCGCCCGCCTGGATGACACCGAAATCCGCATCAGCCACCAGCAGGCCAAAATCCAGTTGGAGCAGGCGCGCCTGACCCTGGAAGAAGAAAAAAACAACCACCAGCGCAACCAGGAACTCAAGGAAAACGAACTGATCTCCGATATGGACTTCCAGGCATCTGAAGCACGCTACCGCCAGTCCCGCCTTGAATTCGAAAACAAAACGGAAAACTTCAAGAACCTTGAACTGCAATTGAATTACACGCGCATCCGCGCGCCGGTTTCCGGTTTCGTTACCCAGCGACTCATTGAGGTGGGTGACCGGGTCACCGCCAACCAGCACGTGTACACAGTTGAGGACTTTTCTCCCCTTTTAATCCGGGTTTTCGTGCCCGCGGCGGACATCAATAAGCTTCAGGCCGGCATGAATGCCGAGATCTCTTCCGACACCCTGCCGGGACGGACCTTTACCGGTCACATCAAGTTAATCAACCCCCGCATCGACGTGCAATCGGGCACGGTCAAGGTGACCATTGAAGTGAACGACTCCAGCCTCACCCTGAAGCCCGGCATGTTCGTGGAGGTCAACATCGTGACCCGCAGCCGTGAAGACGCTCTTGTCATCCCCCGCACCGCCGTACTCTACCAGCGCGACCAGGTACTGGTGTTTCGCTTTCGCGAAGGCAAGGCCGTTGCCGCTCCCGTAAGCGTGGGCGTCACTGAAGACGATCGTGTGGAGATCGTCGAGGGTCTGGAAGAGGGTGACACCATTATCATCCAGGGGGCGGAAATGTTGAAAGACGGTGTTGAGGTCAGCGTCCTCAAATGAAAATCGTTCATTTCTCTCTTCGCCACCCGGTAACGGTGTTCATGTTCTCCGTGGCCGCCATAATCTTCGGCATGATCTCTTTCTCCCGCCTCAACCTCAATTTGCTACCCCACATTTCCTATCCGACCCTAACCATCAAAACCGAATACCCCGGGACGGCTCCGGCCGAGATCGAGCACATCATCACCAAACCCGTGGAAGAAGCCGTGGGCGTCGTGGACAACGTGGTCAATATCTCTTCCATCTCGCGGGCGGAAATGTCTGAAGTCACCGTGGAGTTCGCCTGGCACACCAACATGGACTTCGCCACCTTGAAAGTGCGGGAGAAACTGGACCTGCTCAATTTGCCGGTGGATGCCCGCAAGCCGGTGATCCTGCGCTACGATCCCAACACCGAGCCCATCGCCAAGTTGGGCATCACCGGAGAACCGGGATTGGGTCGCATCCGTTACCTGGCGGAAACCGACATCAAGCAGGCGATTGAAAGCATTGAAGGCGTGGCTTCCTGTTCCATTTCCGGCGGTTTGGAAGACGAGATCCACATCGATCTGGATGAACGCCAACTCAGCCTGCTCAATATCTCGGTCGCCCAGGTGGCCCAACGCCTGGCCCAGGAAAACGTCAACCTGTCTGCAGGGATTCTGAAACAGGAGGACAGCCAATACCTGGTGCGCACGGTCAACGAATTCAAGACCGTGGACGAGATCAACGAAATCATTATCGATAAACGCGACAACATTCCCATCAAACTGGGGAACCTGGCCAAAGTCTTCCGCGGATACAAAGAGCGCAAAGTGATTTCCCGCATCAACGGCCGGGAATGCATTGAGGCGGCGGTATACCGTGCGGCGGACGCCAACACCGTCAAGGTGGCGGATGCCCTGACTGCCCGGCTGAAAAAAGTGGAAAACGACATCCTCAGCCCCCGCGGCCTGGAATACGAACTCATCACCAACCAGGCAAGGTTTATCAAGAGCACAATCAACCAGGTGATCAACACCGCCATCATGGGCGGAATCCTGGCCATACTGGTGCTCCTCTACTTCCTGAAAAACCTGCGCACTACCATTATCATCGGCCTGGCCATTCCCATCTCCGTTATCATCACTTTTTTTCTCATGTTTTCTTTCGACATCACGCTCAACATCATCTCCCTGGGTGGGTTGGCCCTGGGCATCGGTATGCTGGTGGACAACTCTATCGTGGTACTGGAGTCCATCCAACGCCAACGCGAGCAGGGCAAAGACCTGTACAACGCGGCCCTGACCGGCGCGTCCGAAGTGGCCAGCGCCGTTACCGCCTCAACCTTTACCACGGTTGCGGTCTTTTTCCCTATTGTATTCGTGGAAGGTGTGGCCGGGCAATTGTTCCGCGACATGGCCCTGACGGTGACGTTTTCTCTGCTGGCCTCTCTGGTGGTGTCGTTGACCCTGGTGCCCATGCTGTATACCGCCTTGCGGCGAGAAGACTCGAAAGATCACATCAACCGCCTTTTCCAGCGTGTTTTCCGTCCTCTGGACCGGGTGTATGAGCGGGCTTTTGCCTGGTACGGACGAATACAGAAACGCTCCCTGTCCCGGCGCCGCCTGATTCTGTTCACCGTACTCGGCATCTTTTTGTTGTCCATCACGGCCTTCAATTTCATGGGCCAGGAGTTGATCCCCGTGATTTCTCAGGGGGAATTCCTGGTCAACATCGAATTCACTCCGGGCACTTCGCTGGCGGAAAACACCGAAACCGTGTCCGGAATCACGCGCCGCCTGCAGGATTATTCCGAAGTGGAAAGCGTTTATGAACTGATGGGTAAAGGCTCCCGGGGCGGTATCTCTTTCCAGGAAGAAAGGGAAAACCTCTCCGAGCTCACCATCCGTCTCAAGCCGGGCATTCTGGGAAAAAGGGAAGAAGCAGTTATGAACCGGGTACGATCCGAGCTGGATTCCATGCGGGACCTGAAGATAAAAGTCTACCGTCCCCGCCTCTTCTCTTTCAAGGCGCCGCTGGAGGTGGTCATCTCCGGCAACGACCTGGACGAATTAAAACGGGTTTCGGACGAGCTTGTAGGGAAAATGCGCGGTATTGAAGGCCTGATCGACATCAAATCCTCCATGGAAGAAGGCTACCCCGAAGTGCAGATCCTGTTCAACCGCGCCGTGCTGGCCTCACAGAACATGACCATCAACAGCGTGGGCGAACAGTTGCGGGACAAGATCGAAGGCAACGTGGCCACCCAATTTATTGAGAGTGACCGGGAAGTGGATATCCGGGTGCGCATTTCAGAAAACTTCCGCGACCAGGTGGAAAAGATCCGCCGCATCCACGTACGCAACGGCCTGGGGCTGAACGTCCCCCTGCGTGCCATCGCCGACGTGCGCATCAGCGAAGGCCCGGCGGAAATCCGCCGCATGCACCAGCAGAAGGCCGCGGTTGTGACCGCCAATATCTTTGGCATCGACCTGGAAAGCGCCTCTTCGCGCATCATGAAAGCCGCGGAATCCATCAACCACCCGGATGACTGCCGCATCCGCCTGGCCGGCCAAAGTCAGGAACGTGACGTGGCTTTCCGTTCCATGGTGTTTGCCATCCTGCTGGCGGTATTCCTCGTCTATCTGGTTATGGCATCTCAGTTCGAATCTTTCCGCAAACCCTTTATCATCATGTTTACCATTCCCCTGGGCATTATCGGCGTGGTGGCGGCGGGCCTGATCGCGGGAATTTCCATTAATGTCATCGTGCTCATCGGTTTGGTTATCCTGTCGGGAATCATCGTCAACAACGCCATCGTGCTGGTGGACTACACCAGCCAACTACAGTCCCGGGGCCTCTCCCGGCGTGAGGCCATCCTGCGGGCCGCCCGCGTTCGCTGGCGCCCCATCCTGATGACCACCATTACCACGGTACTGGGCCTGCTGCCCATGGCTCTGGACACCCAAGAGGGCTTTGAAATCCGCATTCCCCTGGCCGTCACCCTGATCGGCGGACTCATCTTCGGCACCTTCCTGACCCTGGTCTTTATCCCTATTGTCTACAGCCTGGTGGTTCCGGATAAACCGGCGCCCTCCCCGGTGGAGGACGCCCGGTGAACCTGCCTCAATTCTCGCTGAAACGCCCGGTAACGGTCGTGGTGGCCATGCTGGTGTTCGTCACCATCGGCATTATCTCCCTGGTGCGCCTGCCCCTGGAGATGATGCCCGACATCTCTTTCCCGGGACTCATGGTCTGGGTCCCTTACCCTTCCTCTTCGCCGGAAGAGGTGGAACGTACCATCACCCGGCCCCTGGAAGACATCCTGGCCACCATCAACAACCTCAAGGTCCTGCGCTCCACTTCCCATTCATCCAGCGCGCGCATCCACATGGAGTTCGAAAACGGCACCAACATGGACCTGGCCTCCATGGAGATCCGTGACAAGGTCGACCAGATCCGCGACAAGCTGCCCGATGATGTCGAACGCATCCAGATCCGGCGCTGGTCTACCTCGGATTTCCCCGTCATCTCTTTCAGCCTCACCGTGCCGGGCATGCCCCTGCATACGCTTTACCAGAAGGCCGAGGATATGATCCAGCCCGACCTGGAGCGCATCGAAGGCGTGGCCAACGTGGATATCCGCGGCATTCGCAATAAGCAGTTGATGATTCACCTGCACCCCGACGCCTTTTACTCATCAGGCATCAACATCATCGACCTGGTCTCCACCATCCGCAACAACAACATCAACATCTCGGCCGGCCACCTGGAGGAAGAAAAAGACAGCAGCCGTCGCCGCTACCTGGTCCGGATTCCCGGCGAACTGAAAGTGGCTGAAGAAATTTCCCGCCTGCCTCTGAACGAAAAGGGGCTGCGCATCCGTGATGTGGCCGACATCACCTACGACTACCCGCGCAAAGAGTCCTTTTATCGCTTGAACGGTCATGAAGCCATCAGTTTCCGCATCTATCGCGCATCCAACGCCAACGTGGTGGATGTGTGTCAACGGGTGCGTACCGTTATGAGAGAGATGGGTTATGACGACGGCCAGTTGGCGGGCCTGCAGACCCTCTATTTTCACGACCAGTCCGAAGAGATCCTGCTAAGCCTGAAAGACCTGTCCATCGCCGGACTGATCGGCGGCTTGCTGGCGGTTCTCACGTTGCTCTTCTTTTTGCGCAAACTGCGCAGTACGGTGATTATCGCGGTGGCCATTCCCATGGCCCTGGTGTTCACCTTCAGTTTCATGTACCTGTACCGGGCGGTGTTCAACTCTTCCATTTCCATCAACATCATCTCATTAAGCGGCCTGATGATGGCCGTGGGCATGCTGGTGGACAACGGCGTGGTGGTGTTGGAAAACATTTTCCGCATGCGCCAGGAAAAGGCACTTGCCCCGGTGGAAGCCGCGGTACGCGGCAGCAGTGAAGTGGCCATGGCGGTCACAGCCTCCACCCTGACCACACTGGTTGTGTTCGCCTCCCTGGGTTTCATGTCTTCATCCGGATTCGGTCGCTGGATGAGTGACTTCGCCCTCACCATCTCCCTGGCACTGATCGCCTCCCTGGTGGTATCCCTGACCTTTATTCCCCTGGCGGGAAGCCGCCTGCTCACCGGCAAGTCCAAACCCAAGGCGCGCTGGCTGGTTCACGCCACCAACGGGTATGAAAAAGTGGTAAGTTGGACAATCCGCTCATGGAAAACCCGCCTGGTCACCGTACTGGCGGCCGCGTCCATTCTGGTTTCCACCTTTGTCATGCTGGCAGGGATCGAGAGGGAGTTCATGCCGGGATCGGAAGAGCGCCAACTGGAATTGCAGGTGTATATGCCGCGCAGCATCACCCTGGAAGAGATGCAGGCCCTGTTCAACCGCTACGAATCGATCATCGTACGTAACCAGGACAAGTGGGCGGTGGAAACATTTACCACGGACTATGGTACCGAACGCAGCCGGCGCGGACGGTACCGCGGCGAGGTTTCCATGTACCTGAAAGAAACCGGACCCACAATCGCCGAACTCAAGGAAACGGTCAAGAGAACCCTGCCCCGCGATGCGGGCATCAGTTTTGAATTCGGCGAGCGCCGCCATCGCGGCGGTGCATCGGGCGGCATGCGGGTGGAGTTGATCGGGCCGGATTTCACCCGCCTGACCGAGCTGGCTCCCCGGGTCATGGATGCCCTGAGCAAACTCGATATCATCGAAGACGTCACCTCCGACCTGGAGGGCGGTGACACCCAGTTGCTGGTAACGGTAAATCGCAACCGGGCCGAAAGCTCCGGCGTGGACAGCCGCCGCGTGGCCCGCACCATCCAGAACTCGATTTCAGATCGCCCCATCGGCAAATTCAAGACGGAAAACAAGGAAATCGACATCATCCTCAACCTGAGGAACGCGGATACCCTGAGCCAGGACGACTTGCGCAACATCGCCCTGCAAACCGGAACCCAACGCATTCCCCTATCCGCGGTCAGCGACTTTTCGTACCGCATGGGATCGATGTCGATTCAAAAGGAAAACAAAAAATCCCGGCTGAGCATCACCGCCAACGCCAACGTTCAGGGCATGATGCAGTTGTCGGAAACCATTACCGCCGCCATGGCCACAATACCCTTTCCGGAAGGCTATTCCTGGAGTTTCGGCCGTCGCTGGCAACAATTCCAGGAATCCCAGCAGGGCACCAACCTGGCGATCATCCTGGCCCTGGTGTTTATCTACATCATCATGGCCTCCCTGTTTGAGTCTTTTGTCCACCCCTTTACCATCCTGCTCACCGTACCGCTGGCCCTATTCGGCGTAGCCCTGTTTTTCACCCTGACCGGCATCACCTTGAACAACACCTCTTACCTTGGGCTGCTGACCCTGTTCGGCATCGTGGTCAACAACGGCATTATTCTCATTGACCACATCCGCACCCTGCGAAACCAGGGAATGGAGAAGTACCACGCCATCGTGCAGGGCGGCAAGGATCGCATGCGCCCCATTGTCATGACCGCCATTACCACCATTTTCGGGGTCCTGCCCCTGGCTCTCCCCGCCCTGCTGCCCGGGCTTTTCCCCGGATCCCAGGGGCGGGCGCAGATGTGGGCTCCCATCAGTGTGGCGATCCTGGGCGGACTCACCACTTCCACATTTTTCACCCTCATCATCCTGCCGACCTTCTATGCCATCTTTGATTCCCTCGGCGAATGGATCAAAACCCGTCTGGGCTTTGTTTCCCGCCAAGCGAGAGTCTGAGCAGTCGACGGGAAAAAGAATCCGTCCGGGTTTGAACCCGTTGGTGAATCTGGTATAATGCGCGCTGGAGGCCATCTATGAAGATTTTCCTCGACACCGCCAACCTTGACGAGATCCGCCGCGGCCTGGACATGGGCATGGTGGATGGAGTCACCACCAATCCCAGCCTGGTTTCCCGGGAAAACCGCGAATTCCTGCCGCTGGTGAAAGAGATTTGTGCCCTGGTGCCCGGTCCCGTCTCGGTTGAGGTGACGGCCCTGGACAGCGACGCCATGGTGGAGGAAGCCCGGCGCTACGCCGATATGGCGGAGAACGTGGTCATCAAGGTTCCCATCAACAGTGAAGGTCTGAAGGTGATCCGGCGCTTGTACGAACTGGGCATCCGCACCAATACCACTTTGGTTTTTTCTCCCTCCCAGGCCCTGCTGGCCGCCAAGGCCGGGACTGCCTTCGTTTCGCCCTTCGTGGGACGCATCGACGATATCTCCGGCAGCGGCATGGAGCTGGTGGAACAGATCGTACAGATCTTTGGCAACTACGACATCCAGACCGAGGTGATCGTGGCTTCAATCCGCCACCCCCTGCATTTCGTCCAATCCGCCCTCATCGGTGCCGACATCGCCACCGTGCCCTTCTCCACCCTGGACCGCCTGCTGAACCATCCCCTGACCGATCAAGGCATGGCCCGGTTCCTGGAAGACTGGAAAAAGGTTAAAAAATAGGACATTGTGAGACGTAAACACCGCAGGATCATTGGTTTTTTTTTACCCTCCTGCTGCTGGTTGGGCTCTATTTCGGCCTGAAAACCGTTGCTTTTCACCAGATCAATCGCCGCCTGACCCGCCCCATCAACTTTTCACAACTCAGCCTGAACCTGTTTCCTCCGGGAGTTCGCATCCACGGGATTGACTCTCTTCCCGTTTCTCCCGGTTCCCGCATATCATTTAAATCCGCCCGGATCACGATCCCCCTTTCCTCACTTTTTTCATCATCCCGACGCATCAACCTGAAAGTGGATTCACCGCGTATCGTAATGGCTCCATCCCCGCAAAAAAGCGCCGCGGACAAAAGCGCGCCCTTCATGCTCAACCGCGTCAACATCAATAGCGGAAGCTTCAGATTTTCCGCCGGCAAGTACCTGGTGGAATTGCTGAACGTGGATCTCAAATCCTATAAAGTGGAAGAACAACTGTATTACAGCCTGAAATCCCCCCACATGAAAATCATCTTTCCGTTCAGCAAAGAACTGGTGCGTGTTGAAGGCGATGTGAGCGCCACGATTTCTCAACAGGGGCAACGGATCCAAGTCCATCGATTCGCCTGGAACACCGCGGATTTCCAACTGTCAGGGAACGGGCGTTCCTCTCCCAACGGGGGATTCAAAGTCAACATCGGCTTCCGCGGTTCCGCATTTCATATTCTGGAACCCCTTCTGGGCGCTCTCAGTACCCGCGGCATGGCGTACGCCAACGCAGAGGTGGCGAGCGGCCCCGATGGTGAATTGTCGATCAACGGTCGGTTTCGTTTCCCGGAAATGGAGGTCAACAAAGAAAGCTTTCGTGCCGTCCGGGGAACCGCGCAATGGAACAGCCAAAGCAAACGCATCGATGTCAACCTCTCGGCCACAGAAAACGGGCTTCGCGGGCAACTCTACGTCACGAACCGGGAAGAAGCGGTTTATCTGAACCTCAGGGATTTCTCGGGCGCCAAGCTGACGCGCATCATTGAAATCTACGACAGTGTCCCCCTCTCCGGTCGCTTGATTGAAGGAGAAATCCGAATCAAGGGAAGCAAATACAGCGGACACGTTCAGGTGGACAGGCTTCCGGTCCCCCTGGCGGAATTCAATCCGCGCGGGCCGATCCGGTTTACGTACGATGGCAGAAAAAAATTCGCCACCTTTGAATCATCCGGATTAGAGACGGACTTCGGCTCCATGGCACTCCAGGGCGAAAGTGACGGCCGTCGGAACCGGCTGCGATTGACCGCCCGGGGAACCCTCTCAGATTTCAGCCGGACGGAAAAATACCTGGCATTCTATACCGGCATCTCTTTGAAACCCTGGAAAGTCGCGGGGGGACAAGGACGCTTCGACCTCGATCTCAACAAGGTCGGGAAACGGCTCGACTTCGTCAGCCACCTGGAGGTAAACAACACCCGCGCCAACGGCGTCCCGATCCAAACACTGGCCGGGATCATCAACGGCAAAAACCAAACCGTGAATGGCCGTTTCGATTTCAGCGATCCCCACCTGCAAGGCAGGGCGGAGTTCAGCAGTGATAACGATCACCTAAAGATTCGCTTTCCCCGGGTGGATGGCTCCGTGGCCGGGATATTCCGCATCCTGGATCTGGATATCGACCTTGAAGGTGATGGATCGGGCACTTGTGTGTACAGCCTGAAAAAGGGTGCCGACCTGCCCCGAATCAGTGGGAACTTTTCTTCTCCCCAACTGAACTTCAATGGCATTCCTTTTAACGATCTCTCGGGCGCCTTTCAAACCGACACCGAAAGCCTCGAATTAACGAACCTTACCTACCTCTTTATGGAGGGAAAAGGCGCCACGGACCTGACCATTGATTACACCCGCCGGGAATACGCATTGGAGGGTTCCTGCACCGGCATCAACATGGAGCGCCTGACCAAAGATCTTTTCGGATACGCCGACGTGAATTTTTCCGGATCGGGCACGTTCCTGAATGACCCCATCACAGTCGCATTTTCGGTAACCGATTTGCATCTCTCTTTGCAACGCAAGGGAACCCTGGTTGGAACAGCCGCGATCAGTACTGATTTTTCCGATTTTGCGCTGAAGGCCGAGGGGAAACTGACGCGGATGGAAACCAGTTCACCCTTGAACCTGGAACTCTCACTGCAGAACAACCGCATGCAGGGGGACTTCAGAATCCAGTTGCAGGACCTGAACTTTGTCATTCCCTGGAAACACAACCATGGACGGTTGGATATGACGGGTCAGATTTCCAAACCACCGTCCGGAAAAACCGATATCCGAGGCATCGTCCGCTTCGATGGGACCACGTTTTCCATTCCCAACTTTTCTCATGCCCTGGAAGACTTCCAGGGATTCATCACATTCGACAACGGCGCCTTCTCACTGCAATCGTTTCGTGCCAGCATGGGCGGCGGGCCGATTGAGGGCAACGGCATGCTTACCCTGAAGCAGGGTGAAATTCAGAACCTGTTTTTCAGCCTTTCCGGTCGCAACATGACCCTGTATCCCATTGACCGTACGGTGTTTACCATGGATGCCGACCTGACGTTAAAACAGAGGGACCGAAAACTGCTGGTACAGGGCAATTTGAACTTCAGGGACGGCGTGTGGGAACGGGAAGTGGATGAGGGCATATCGTTTTACACTGATCCGGAAACGGATTCGGCGGGATCGGGCCTGATGAAACTGCTGGATTTCGACCTGAAATTAACCGGTAAAGACAACATCCGCATGCACAACTCTTTCGGCGATATTACAGGCGCACTTAACCTTCATCTCACCGGGACTCCGGATTTCCCCAGGCTGGAAGGATCATTGGAAAGCCGCCGCGGAGAGATTTTTTTCTCCGACCATAAATTCAACCTACTCAAGGGACGAGTGACCTTCAACAACCGCTTCGTCATTGACCCGGTGATCAACCTGGAATCCGAGACCTTTATCAAAAACTACCGTATCCGTTTCAATATAAAGGGAGTTTCATCCCGCCTGCAACCCGAGTTTCAGTCCTCTCCGCCGCTATCTCAGCAGGACATCCTGGCCCTGCTCTCTCTGGGTGAGCTTTTCAAGCGCCCCACATCAACGGAAATGAGCTCACAGATCGGCACCACCGGACTGATCACCTCTCAACTCACCGATGAGATTCAGAAACGCGCCCGCAAACTCGGCGTCGACCTGGTCATGAAGATCGACCCGGTAATCGCGGGGACCGCCAGGGAGGGAACATCACGCCTGACCGTGGGCACATCGATCGCCCAAAACCTCTTGATCGTTTATTCAACCAACATCAGCAGCCTGCGCCAGGAGATTTACTACCTGCAATACCAGTTGTCGCCCGCCATCTCCCTTATCGGCATGCGCAACCAGGAAGGAAATTTCAGCATCGATATCCGTTACCGCCGGAGGCGGTATTGACATGATTTTGTCTGCGCGCCGGGTCGTGATGATGTTTCTCTTGTTTGTACTCACCCAGCCGGGCCTCCTGCGCGCGCAACATACCGATCTGTCTCAGTATCGCATCCGCGGGATTGATTTTCGTTACCTGAACCGGCGACTTCCGCCTTCAAGGCCGGAAAGCTTTCACGCCCTGGTCAACCTCGCCCCGGGAGAGAAATACAACGCCCAGCTGGTCCGCAAAGCCATGGACCACCTATTCCAGATGGGACGTTTCCTGGATATCACCGTTAAGGTACAGACGCTTCCAAAAAATGAAATAAACCTGACTTTTCTCCTGGAACGACGGTTGCGGATCCGCGGCCTGCGTTTTGAACACGATATGGGCCTGAAAACCAAGCGCCTGCATCAGGCCGTGTTTTCTCTGCGCAGGGGAGCTTACCTCTACAACGGCGACATGGACAAAGCCGTGGGGGAGATTCGCGCTCACCTGAAATCCGAAGGGTATTTTTCTCCACAGATATCCGCAGAGGTTCTGTCCGATGTGGAAGCCGCGGAAGCCACAATCGTATTCAGGGTAAAAACCGGTCGCATCACTCGCATATCTGAACTGACGCTGGAGATGACCCGGCCCTTGATGAAGGCGCGTTTTATAAAAATTCTGAACTCCAGACGTTACATCCCCCGGCAATTGCATAAGCGCATTGAGTCGATCCGCACCATCCTGCGCAGATCCCACCACTATTTCCCGGAAATCGAAATCCGCGAAGATTTTCTGGATAGCGAAAAATCCCGGGTCCACCTGACTGTTGCCATTGACCCGGGATACCGTTATGAATTCCGCTTCCTGGGCATGCGCGAACGCATGGGCCTGATCGAGTCAATCTGGAAAAGCAAGGTTTTTGAAATATGGGCGGAAACGGAAAGCCGCGCCCGAATCCTGCGCCACCTGAAAAACAAGGGCTTCCTGGATGCCCGGGTGGAATCCAGTATCACCACCACTGAAAATGTCAAGACCATCACCTTTAACGTGGAGCGGCGACGACGTTATGCCTTGGGAACCATCGCCTTTAAGGGGAACCAGGCCATCGCGGATGATAAATTGCGTCAAATCACCAAAACGGACGACCAGGTTTTCGACCGGCTGGTTTATCTCAGGCTGCGTTCCTTGCAGGTGGACCTGGAGGTGTTGAAACTCTATTACTATTTCAACGGCTTTCCCCAGGTTGTGGTGAAAATGATTCCCGAACTGGGACGATCCAAGGCGAACATTCTCTTCGACATCCGCGAAGGCCGCCAGGTATTGGTGGAATCCATTCAACTACGCGGCAACCGCCTGCTGAAGCGCGAAGAGATCCTGACACTGATCCAGACCCGGCCGAAAGAACCTTTTGTCCCCCAACGTTTCAGCGAGGACCTGCAACGCATCGCCCGCCACTACCGCATCCGGGGATACACAGATATCCGGGTGGGGGATGAGATATCCGCTGGCATCCGCAAGTCCATCCTCATCACCATTCATGAGGGACCCCGATTTCTCACCGGTGATCTGATCATCCTCGAAGCCTCCAAGGCTCAGCGTGAATTGATCCGCTCACTTTTCCCCTTGCAGAAAGGCGACGCGTTCAATCGGGACCGCTTAGCGCAATTCCAAGCCGAGCTGGAAAACAGCCCCGCGTTTAACGATATCACCATCGAGGAGATCCGCAAAACTCCCGGCGTGATCGATGTCATGATCAAGATCACACCGGACAACAGCCGCTATTACGGTTTTGGATTGGGATGGGAAGACCGGCGCGGTTACCGCGGTACCCTGGAATTCCAACAGCAGAATTTCTTTTCTTCCTATTCCTCGTTTTCCGCCATGCTGCAGGCGGGTCCCAAAGAGCGACGCTGGGCGGTTTCCATTGATACCCCTTATTTTCTGCGCAGCCGCCTCAGTTCCTCTTTGCGCTTCTGGCAAGAAGATCAGGTCTACCCTTCATACAAGTACATCCGTTCCGGGATCAGCCAGTCCGTAATCCACCGGATCGCGCAATCTTCCTACATTTCCGCTTCCCTGAAATGGTACCGTACCCGGCTGACGGAACTGGACATTACTCCGGATGATATCGACCGCATCGACCAACCCTTTGACACAACCGCCTTTTCATTGCTCTACGTGAATGATCAGCGGGACAATCCCTTTAATCCCAGCCGGGGTGAATTCTTTTCATCCAACCTGATTATCGGATTTCCTCTGCTGGAAAAAGAGTACTCTTTTTTCAAATTCTTCTGGAACTACCAGAAAAATTTTTCCCTGTTCCGCCATGGAACCCTTTCACTATCGATACGCAATGGATTCGCCTCCGGGGATATGTCCATTACCGAGCGGTTTTTTGCGGGCGGGATTCATACCTTTCGCGGCACCGGCAATGACCGCCTGGGCCCCATCGATTCCCGGACCGGAGCCCCCAGGGGGGGCAACGCCATCGTGTTGTTTAATATTGAAGCGGCACAACCACTGTATCTCATTCCCACGGAGGGATTCCAGGTGTGTGTATTCGCCGACATCGGCGATGTCTTTGCCGATACCGCTGAATTCAGCCTGAAACGGCTGGAAACCGCCCTGGGTTTCGGCATCAAGTACATCACGCCTTTGGGGCCCATTCGCGTGGACTTCGCCTGGAACATCAACAGAGACCGCGCGAACAACCCCTTCCTGGTCAAAATCGGATTCGGCAATGTTTTCTAAACTTCGCATCATTGTACTGGCGGCATGGCTCAGCCTTACCTGTCCACTATCCGGCCGCATCCTTACGGTGGACCGCATCGCCGCGGTGGTCAACAACGAAATCATCACCCTTTCCGACATCGATCGCGCACTGTTGATCTACCCGTTTTTCCGCGCGCCCCATGAAAGTGAGCGCGACTTCTACCTTCGGGTACTGGAGGACCTGATCCATTACAAAGTCGCCTGGCTGGAATACCGCGAAGAGATTCAACTGACCGCTGAAGACTACAATCCCCTGCAAACCGCCATTATCCGCAAAGCCGGCTCCCTGCAAAAGGTGATTTTGCTTTTGGAACGATTCGATATGACCCGGGAGGATTTAAAGCCCTTCATCCGGGAACGGGTCATGTATGAAAAAGTGTTGAAAGACAACTTCCAGATGAAAATCACCATACCGTTCACCGAAATCGAGGAGTTTTACCGGCAGCAATACCTTCCCGTCCAGAGAAGCCTCAACCTGCCCGCTCGCAGCCTGGTGGATATGGCTCCCATGATCGAAAAACACCTGCGCACCCTGCAAACGGAAAACCGGGTGTCCGGCTGGCTGGATGAGATCAAAATATCATACCGGGTGGAAAACCGCCTGGCGTCGGAGGCTCCATGACCCTGTTCCAGCATGTCAAAACGCAATGGATTTCGGATTTGAAATCCGGCCAGGCGGTTGAGGCCCCTTTCCGGGTTGTCCAGATCAGCCGCCGCCACAAAAAGGACGGATCCCTCTTCCTGGCATTGACCCTGATGGACCGAACCGGAAAAATGGACGCCAAGGTGTGGGATCACGTGGAAAAAGTGGAAAAAGCAATAACCGCCGGAGAAATTTTCACTGTAAGCGGCACAGTGCACGAGTACCATGGCCGCCGGGAGATCCATATCCGGAACGTGCAGAAAATTTCCGACAACATGGACGTAGACGGCAAAGACTTCAGTGAAAACGCGGCATTTGACGTAGACGCCCGCTTTGACGCCATGATCGCTTTTGTGTCTCAACGCCTGAAAAACCCCGAATTGAACCATTTGCTGGAAGCATTCTCGCTCAACCACGGCGAAGCATTCAGCCGCCACTACGGCGCACAGAAAATCCATCACGCCCGCATCGGCGGCCTGCTGGAACACACCGACTCCATGGTGCGCCTGGCCGCAATGGTAGCGGATCACTATGAATTGGATAGCGACATCATGCTTATGGGGGCCCTGCTGCACGACCTGGGCAAATTAAGGGAATTTAGCGCTGAACCCGCGATCCAGGCCACTTTCCAGGGCGGGTTGCTGGGCCATATTGTTATCAGCCTGGAAATGTTCAACGATCTCTGCCGCCGGGTTCCCGGCATACCTGAAGAAATACGCCTGCACCTGCAACACCTGATCGTTTCCCATCACGGCGAGCGGGAATTCGGCAGCCCGGAAGTTCCAAAAACCCGGGAAGCCATGGCCCTTCACGCCATTGACCTGCTTGATTCCAAACTGGCCATTTTTCTGGAAGCCTCCCGGCACGCAATCCCGGACCAGGGGTTTTCCGACTACATACCGGCCATTTCACGCCGGATACTGATCCAGAACCCAGCGGAAGGGGATGACTAAACCGGAATCGCCCCCCGCATGCCCCCGATGTGGATCCATGGCCGTGGTCCGGGCTGAGAATGAATCCGATCACCGCAGTCACGATACCCTGCCCCTGGTATTGATTACCGCTTTGCTGGTACTGGGAACCTATTTCGCTTTTCTGATCTACGCCTACCTGGCCTATCCCCTGACCGTGCTGTTATTTACCGCGGCGGCGGCGCTGATCATCCGCTGGAAAGAATCACACAAGTGCGCCCGTTCTCCTCTGCAAACGCAATACTATTGCAACGATTGTGGTGATTACTTTATTGGTTCAACCGGCAGTGGGGAATCCGTGGGCAAACTTTCCGGGGATGGCCCTCCTTCCACGACCTTGTAACGCACCACCCGACCGTTCAACACCCAGAATTGATACTCCACGTTTTCCGGACGGAAACGACTGAGGCGAATCTCCACTTCCCGGTCCGGCAAGCGGTGAGAGACCCTTACGCCCGCGTATTGAGCCACCTGGACGATGTTTACCCGCTCCGCCGGCTCGTAAACGATAACCACCCTTGCGGCTTCGGCATCGGTTTGCACGTCCAGCACGCCGTCGGTCTTTTCCACGTATCCCAAGCTGCTTTTCATGATCTCGGCGGGATTTTCGGGCATTTCCCCGCTGCGCAACATCAGCAGCAGGACCATGGACATGACCACAAACAGTCCTCCCCCCACGGCGTAGATCATTTTGTTGGACTTCTCAGGATTAATCCGCTGGCGCAGTTGTTTTTTCTTTTTCTTGGCCATTCATCTCACCTGGGCGACCCCTTCAGGGAACCACCACGTTGTCGAAAATTTCCGTGATCAGATCATCGGCGGTCAGCTCTTCAGCCTCGGCCTCGTAGGTCAAAATCAGGCGGTGACGCAACACATCGCGCCCGACCTCTTTGACATCCTCGGGCGTCACATATCCCCTGCGGCGAATAAACGCCAGGGCACGGGCCGTGCGGGTTAAAAAGATGGATGCCCGCGGGGATGCCCCGAAACGAATCATGGGCGCCAGTTTTTTGACTCCGGCCGCGGCGGGATCACGGGTGGCGAAAACCAGGTTCAGGATGTACTCCCGGATCTTCTCATCCACGTAAACCATGCGCACGGCCTGTTGCATGCGAAAAACATCTTCTTCGGTGCACACGGCCGTCACTTCCAAGTCCTCGCTATCCGCCATGCGTTCCACAATGGCACGTTCCTCTTCCAGGCTGGGGTAATCCACGCGGGCCTTCATGAGGAAACGGTCCACCTGGGCTTCAGGCAGTGGATAGGTCCCTTCCTGTTCAATCGGATTCTGGGTGGCCATGACCATAAAGGGAGGAACAATGGCATGGCTGTTATCCCCGATGGTCACCTGCAACTCCTGCATGGCTTCCAACAGCGCGCTCTGTACCTTGGCGGGAGCGCGGTTGATTTCATCCGCGAGCAGCAGATTGGTGAATACCGGGCCCTTCTTGGTAGAAAACTCGGATGTTCTGGGGTTGAACACCATGGTGCCGGTCAGGTCCGCGGGAAGCAGATCGGGGGTAAACTGGATACGGCTGAACCTCAGGTCCAAAACCCTTGCCAGGGTCTTCACAGCCAGGGTTTTGGCCAACCCGGGCACACCTTCCAGAAGGATATGTCCTGAATTCAACAGAGCAATAATCATGCGTTCCAGCAAGTCCCGCTGGCCCACGATGACCTGGCCCATCTCCATCAGGATACGCTCCACCACCTGGCTTTCCTGCCGGACGCTTTCGTTGATAGCGGTCATGTCATGGCTCATGTCAGCGGCCTCCTATCCCCAGCGGCGCCGGTAATCGGTACCGGGGATTACCAGGGCTTGGGTCATTTCAAACAAGCGGCTGCGAATGCGCAGCCCCAGTCTTTGTTCCAGTGTCTCACCACCGTCTGCGCTCTCGTCGTAAAAATTTGTCGCGCAACAGGTCAGTCTTCCCGCATTGTAACGCCGGTTAATGATATAGTAGATGTTGTCCTGCACCCAGGGGCTGACCCGGGACGCGCCCACTTCGTCAAACAACAACAGGTCCGCCCGGGCCAGGCGCTGCACCAGATGATGAATGGTGGAGAAATCACGGCTGGAATGGTCTTCTCCGCTGCGCATTTCCCGCACCAGATCATTCCAATCGATGTAGTACAGATCCATTCCAGGGCGGCGGTTCAGCAACTCTCCGGCAATGGCGCACAGCATCTTGGTCTTGCCCACCCCGATATCTCCCTGAAAAAGCAGTCCTTTATCCACCGCCGGGTAATCGTTCACAAAACGTTTTACCCTGACAATCACCTGCTTGAGAGCGGAATTGGGCTTGCTCGCGGCAAATCCCCGCAGGTCGGTGCCTTGAAAGCGAGCCGGGATATTGAGCCGCTTCTCCACGGCAATCAAACGATTCATGGCCTGACATTCACACGGTTCGGCGTATTCGTGCCCGTCTTTTTCGTGAATAACCCAACCGGTTTCCCGGCACAATGGACAGCGTTCCGGCATCAGTTCAGTACCCCGTATATGCCCTGAACCAGAAGTTTTTTTTTCAATTTGGCCAGAGCCTTCATCTCAATGCGGCGCACACCTTCCGGGCTCATGCTCATTTTTTTGGCGATCTCCCGCAGTTTCATGGGGTCCTCTTCCCCAAAACCGTAACGCATCTTCACCACGCCGGCTTCCTTGGGAGTCAAATCCTCGATATCCTCACGGATCAGGTTGTTTAAAGACACTCCCAGAAACTCGTCTTGCGGATCAACAACCGACTCATCCGGAATGTAGTTTGAGAGGAGGGTCTCCCGGCCATCCATCATGTTCTTGTCCAGGCTGATGATCTCGTCCGGCACGGAAAGCATTACCTTGACCTTTTTAACCGGAATCCCCAGTGCCTCAGACAACTCATTCTCCGTGGGTTTGCGCTTGAGTTTGCGCGTCAGATTAAAGAAAACCTTTTTGAAATTCAGATAGTCGTTGTAGAAAATATCCGGAAAAGAGATGATGTTCTGGTTCTTGGACAGGTAACGGCGGATTTCGCTGCGCACCCACCAGATGGCATAGGTATAGAAACGGTTGTCGCGGTCGGTGTCAAAACGTTTTAAGGCTTCGATCAACCCCTTGTTGCCTTCGTTGATGAGATCGAGAAAATTCTCACCCTTGAAGTAGTATTTCAATGCTTCTTTTACCACCAGTTTCTGGTTGGCGACAATGATCTTTTTAAATGCCTCTTCATCGCCCTTCTTGGCACGGATAATCAATTCACGTTCCTCTTCCGCGCTCAATACCGCGATGGTTTTCACTTTTTGGAAATAGAGGTTGAGAGAATCCAGCGACTCCCGGTCCCTAGTCGCGCTCATTATCCTCTTTGAACGGGGCAACCAACGGCGAGGTGAACTTGACGATGGCGTTGCGCTTTTCATCAAAAAGATGCTCTTTGTCTTTGAATTCCTTTTTCAATTCATCGATGAAACACGAAAACTGTTCCTGCATGATCTCCATTTTCCGCCGCATGTTCAGGATGATTTCAATTCCCGCCAGATTGACTCCCATCTCCCGGGACAACACCAGGATGAACCCCAGGCGTTCCAGGTCGCGATCCGTGTAAACCCGGGTGTTTCCCTTGGTCCGCGACGGGATCAGCAATCCCTCTCGTTCGTACAGCCGGAGGGTCTGGGGATGAATGTCAAAACGTTGGGCCACCGCGGAGATCATATAGGTTCGTTCTTTCATACCCCCAGTTCCTCCCGCGGATTGTATGCGGCCGTTTCTTCCAGTTGCTTCAGCAGGCGGCGAATTTCGATGTCCGTGGTGGGAGGTGGCGCGATCTGGACCTCAACGATCATGTCCCCCCGGGCGCGACCCTGGAGATTCTGAATACCTTTGTTCTTGAGACGCAGGCGGCGGCCGGATTGAATGCCCGGCGGAATTTTGAGCAACGTGGTTCCACTCAGTGTGGGCACCGGCACTTTGGCTCCCAGCGCGGCTTCGGTATAAGTGACGGGAAGCTGCATTTCCAGGTCGTTGCCGTTGCGACGGAAAAAAGCATGGGGCGTCACCTGGATGGTGATGATCAAATCTCCGGGTGGACCGCCGTGACGACCGGCATTGCCCTTACCGGCCAGCCGTACCCGGGATCCGGAATCCACTCCCGGAGGAATGCGTACCCGAAAGCGTGAGAGGGTCTCTAACCGTCCGTCTCCGCCGCAACGAGAACACGGGCTGCCGCTGAGACTGCCGCTGCCGCCACAGCGGGAACAGGGAGAAGCGAAAGTCATGAATCCCGTTTGCCGTTGAACCTGCCCCGTGCCGTGGCATTCCGGACAAACCATGCGGCTGGATCCGGGAGTCGTTCCAGACCCCTTGCACACATCGCAGGGAATGCGGCGGGTCAATTGGATCGGGGTCTCAATGCCGTTGATGGCATCCATGAAACTGAGGGTAATCGAGTAATTCAGATCTTCCCCCGGCACCGGACGGGATGCTGCGGCTTCACGGCTCTGCCGCCCGGAGAACCCACCCGCTCCGCCGAAAATGGTTTCAAATATATCCCCGAAGGAGCCGCTACCCCCGGAGTTGAAATCAAAGCCGCGGAATCCCCCACCCGGCCGTTGGGTGCCGGCTTCGGGCCCCACCCGGCCGAAAGTGTCATACTGCTTGCGCTTTTGCGGATCTTTAAGTACTTCGTACGCCTCGGTAATTTCTTTGAAACGCTGTTCAGCCGCCTTGTCTCCGGGATTCAGATCCGGATGGTGTTTTCGGGCCAGCTTGCGATACGCTTTTTTAATCTCCGCCAGCGTTGCCTTGCGTTCCACACCAAGAACGCGGTAATAATCCTTCATACGCGCATTGTAATGGAGGGACAAGGAAAAATCAAGCCGCAAAGCAACGGCCGCAAAGGGGCAAACCCGCCCGGTTACCGCTTTTTAGGGGTTGGTTTCAGTGGTAAAAAATCACCGGGAATCTCTTCCTTTCGTCGACCCAGAATCCACGCTTCGACCTTGGTGGTGATATCAGCGTGGTGGTTCTTTACCCGCAGTTCCTCTCCATCAAGCAATCGAATCTTTGTTCCGCCATCCGGGTGCGAAGAGATTGTATGGATCTGATCCGCGTTGAGAAGGATCTCCAAACCGTCAATGCGAAGCAATCTAATCATGGGTCAGGAAAAACACACTGGACAACTGACCATCTACGGGAACGCCGTCCATTTTGTGCAACGCCCTGCTGGCCGCGTCCTGCTCAGCTTGTCGCCGGGTTTCTCCCACTCCCCGTGCGAACTCCTTGCCTCCGATCATTACCGCCATGGTGAATTCCATCCGCGGAAGTTTGCCCCGTTCAGCGATCAGATGGTATTCCGGGGGGGAATCTTTGCGTGACTGCATCCGCTCCTGCAATTCGGATTTGAAATCGTTGATGCGGATGCGCCGCCCTTCCCGCCCCATCTCATCAATGGCGCTCTGGAAAAAGGGCAGCAACACGGTTCGGGCCGCGCGAAAGCCGCCGTCCAGGTAGACGGCCCCTGCCAGGGCTTCGAATGTGGAAGCCACGATGCGACGGTTGCGGCGACCGTTGTTTTGCTCTTCTCCCCGCCCCAGGAGCACGAAATCTCCCAAGCGGATGGTGCGTGCGACCTGGAAAAGAAAATTGCTGGACACCAGGTGGGCCTTGAGTTTGGAGAGTTCGCCCTCCCGCGCATCCCGGAAACGACGAAAAAGGAATTCAGTAACCACCAGGTTGATAACCGAATCCCCCAGAAACTCCAGTTTCTCGTTGTCCGGTAACGCCTTTTTGCTGCCTTCGTGGAAAGAGCGATGGGTCAATGCTTCCCGCAACAAATCTTCGTTGCGGAAAGTATGGCCCAGCAGGCGTTGCAATTCGTTCATCATTTCATTTTCAGGACCATAAAGGTCAGGTCATCACTGTGATCCCCTCCGCCGCTGTACTTCACGCTGAAATCCAACAGGCGCTGGCGAATCTCACTGGCCGTAGCCTGGGAGTTTTCGCTCACCACTTTCTCCAGGCGATCCAATCCCAGCATTTCACCGCCGGCGTTCATAATCTCGGAAAGACCGTCGGAAAACAGCAACAGGATATCGCCGGCCGCCCAGGTAGTGCGGGACTCCTGGATACGGCCGCCATCGAAATGGGGCAGACCTATGGCCATACCTTCCGGATACAATTGTCGGCATTTATGGGTGGCCGCCTGGTAAAACAATCCCCGGGTATGACCGGCCCGGGCAAAGACGAATTCCCGGGAACAGAGGTCAAAGCGCGCCATGCTCACGGTAATAAAGGTCTTGCGATCAAATGTGCGCTTGAGACTCTCATGACAATGGGCCAGCAACTGCGCCAGGGAAAGTTTTCGGCTTTGAAGGTAATTGACCACCCCCTTCAACTCCGCCATGTAGAAGGCTGCGGATGCACCTTTGCCGGAAACGTCGGCCACCAACATGGTCAGGCTGCGGCCGGGATCATAAAAATAGTCAAAGTAATCACCTGCGATCTCCAGAGCGGGGATATTGACCGCCGCGATATCCAACTCAGGCGTGCTGAATGTATCTTGCGGCAACAGCTTCAACTGGATGCGCCGAGCCGTCTGCAATTCGCCTTCCAGGCGCTGTTTCTTTTTCTCTTCCTGCAGCAGGCGTTTGATTCCCGAAGCCATCTCGTTGAACGAATCCGCCAGATCCGCCAACTGCCCGCCGCCGCGGACGCGGACACGCGCGTTGAAATCCCCACGCCGGATCTGACGCGTTCCCAGGTGCAACTGGTTGACTGAACGGGTAATGACACGCACGATACGGAACCCGATAAAGAAAGAGATCACGATAAAGGTGGCAAACAACCCGATCAGAAAGTAAACAAAGCGCATGGCATTGATCTGGGAGGTATCCTGTCCCCCGGAGCGGATCTTGGCGAAAATACGATCGTAATCGATCAGGAGCCAGAAAAAATGTTCGCGTTCCACCAGCCCCTGCTCGTGCAACACGTCCAGATCGATAAAGCGGAATTTGTATTGCCAGGGCATGAGCACGATCTCGCTATCGGAATCGGTCAGGGCCGACAATTGGGTGGATACCTGACTTTGAAAATTCTGGTCCCATGGAATCAGGCGGATACGGAAATCACTCACCCTGGACAGTTGTTGGATAAAATCGCTATCCAGGCGCATGGCCATGAGCACGGCGAATCGTTCATTCTGGCGATACGCTCCCAGGTAAAGTCCCCCACCCAGTTTGAAATAGCCTGAAAACTGGGTCAGCCTCACCCGCTCCACCGGGATATCGGCGGGGTAGCGATAGAAAGGTTCATACTCGCCGGTGCCGTTCTTTTCGTAGAACGCAGCCACCAGGTTCTCGGGATCGAAACGGGTGACGAAACGGATGCTCTCCTGCATGCGACGGCGGTCATCCAGGCTCAAATAATGGGTCACGCTGCTGTTGTACTCCGTAACCTGCCGCTTAACCAGGTTGTCGATAATCACCACTCCATACTGGGCAATCAGGATATAGATCAGAAACAAAAAGAATACACCCACCATGATGATCGGAGCCAGCACGAAAAAAAGCCCGGAAAAGATCAAGCGATTGCGGATCTTCCACATCAGGTGACGCCGGGCCAGAATGGTCAGCTTGACCAGGACCAAGGCGACCAGGGCCCAGGTAAGGAAAGACGCGAACGGACCGGGAAATAAGAGCCGGGAAAACAGCGTAACCACGGCCAGCAGGATGAGAATCCGATCCAGGGAAGTCAGTTTGCGCCACATATCGGCTCCATTATACGCCGGTGACCGGCCGGAATACAAGTATATGAATAAGGTGGCAGGAGGCAGGTGACAAGAGACCTCGGACGTCTCTGTAGGAAAGACAAAGGTTCTGGGTTGTTGTTTTTACTTTAGACTTTGCCCCTCGCCCTTGGCCATTTCGGTACCAGCAGAAGGTAGAACGTAGAAAGTAGAAAAAAAAGCATTGAGGCTGCTTTCGACTTTAGACTTTCGACTGAATTTTTTGTCCTGCCTTCCTGCCACCTGTCACTTGATTCCTTCTTTCACTTTTCACTCTACACTTTGCCAATCCCCGGTGACGTGGGGTATAATGGCTATCCGTTGGCATTAAATACTCGAGGAGGACTCATGTTGACCATAGACAAAACCATCTTTCGCGAATACGATATCCGCGGCATCGTAAAAACCCAGCTCCAGGATAGCGTAGTGGAACGCATCGCCGCCTCTTTCGCCGCCCTGTTGGTACGTGCCGGAAAAGACTCCGCCGTGGTCGGCATGGACGGACGGCCCTCTTCACCCCACTTCAAAGATATCGTCAACCACACCCTTGCCCGGTACGGCATCCACGTAACCGACATCGGTCTTGTCCCCACTCCGGTCATGTACTACACCCTGTTCAAAAAGAACCTGGGCGGGGGCATCATGATCACCGCCTCCCACAACCCCCCCGAGTACAACGGTTTCAAGGCCATGGTGGGCCATGACACCCTGTCCGGCGACCAGATCCGGGAACTGTACGACCTGGCTTGCCGCGAGGATTTTCCGCCGGAGAAGCCGGGATCCATTCAGGTTGTGTGCATGAACGAAACCTACATGCGGGAGATTCTGGCCTCACTGGACATGGGACGGAAAATCAAAACCGTAATCGACTGCGGCAACGGCACGGCGGGCATTACGGCCATGCCGCTTTACCAGAAGATGGGCGTGGATGTGGTGGGCCTCTACACTGAAGTGGACGGCAGCTTCCCCAATCACCATCCGGATCCCACCAAAGCGGAAAACCTGGCGGACCTCATCGCCGCGGTACGGGAGCACAATGCCGATCTGGGGATCGGCTTTGACGGCGACGCGGACCGCATCGGGGTAGTGGACGGCCGGGGCCGCATCCTCTGGGGCGACCAGCTGCTGGTGCTTCTGGCGCGGGATGTGCTTTCGCGTCACCCCGGACGCACGGTAATCTCCGAGGTTAAGGCTTCGGAAGTCCTTTACGAAGAGATCCGCAAAGCCGGGGGAAAAGCCATCATGTGGAAAGCCGGCCATTCCCTGATCAAGAAAAAGATTTTCGAGGAAAACGCTGTTCTGGCCGGCGAGGTCAGCGGACATGTCTTTTTCAACGACCACTGGTACGGGTTTGACGACGGCGTATACACCGGCGCGCGCCTGCTGGAAATCCTTTCCCGCCATACAAAAAACCTGTCGGAGTTGCGCGATTCCATTCCCACCCGGGTAAACACCCCGGAGCAGTACGTGGACATTCCCGAAGAGATCAAGTTCGCCGTGGTGAAACAGGTTGTGGAAGCCTTTCGCAAAGAGTACGAAGTAATCGATATCGACGGGGCCCGCGTGCGGTTTCCATTCGGCTGGGCCCTGGTGCGGGCATCCAACACCCAGCCGGCGCTGGTGATCCGCTTCGAGGCGGACACGGAGGAAAACCTGGAAAGCATACGCTCCCGGGTGCTCGGCGAGCTGGAGCGAATCCGCGCCCGATTCTGACTGACGGCAAACGCAAACTTTTTTTCCGCTCTTAACGTACAATATGTGTGTTTAGCGCCTTGCCAAGAGGCTTCCGCATGTTTTACCGCTACCACAGGACAGCATGATGCATATCGCAAACAAAAAAAAAGCCGCCTGGATCATCGTCACCATTCTGATATTCCTGATCGCAATCTGGATGATGCTGCGACAATCAGGAGATGAAAGGGGCCCGGGGAACGGCCCCGGAAGCGTCGCCGTCGCCGTTGAAGTCGCCCCGACACAAAAAGGCTCTTTGCGTGACCTGGGAAATTTTACCGGCACCTTGACGGCAAGGACCAATGTAATCGTGGCGCCCAAAATCTCGGGTCGCCTGGAGCGGCTGTTCGTAAACATCGGTGACCCGGTGCGCAGCGGCAGTTTAATCGCCTTGCTGGATGACGAGGAATATCACCAGCAAGTCATTCAGGCCGAAGCCGACTTGCGGGTGGCAAAAGCCAACCTGGAAGAGACCCGCAGCTCCCTGAACATGGTGCAGCGAAGCCTGGAACGGGCCCGTGCCCTTCATGAAACCGGAATCACCAGTGATGCGCAATTGGACCAGGCCGTAGCCGAGAACCAGGCGCAATTGGCCCGATTAAACGTTGCAAAAGCCCAACTCGCCAACCGCGAGGCCGCCCTAAAAAGCGCAAAACTGCGTCTTTCCTATACCCGGATCACCGCTTCCTGGGACCGGGGTGACACGGTACGCTACGTGGGTGAACGATTCAATCACGAGGGCGCGCTGCTTTCCCCCAATACCTCCATTCTCTCCATAGTAGAACTTCAACCCATCCTTGCCGTTTTTTACGTCACGGACAAGGATTATTTCCGCCTGCGTATCCAGCAGCAGGCAGTGATATCCAGCAATGCTTTCCCGAATGAACGCTTTGCCGGACGGATCGCGCGCATCGCTCCCTTATTGCAGGAAACCTCGCGCCAGGCGCGGGTGGAAGTGGAAATAAACAATCCGGAATCTCGACTCAAACCGGGCATGTTTGTCAACATCGAAATCGAGTTCGCCCGGCGGGAGGATGTAACCATTGTCCCCTTTGACGCCCTGGCCAAACGCAACGATGTGCGGGGCGTTTTTATCGCCGACATGGAAAACCGGACAGCTCGTTTCGTTCCCGTGGAGACAGGCGTAACTGAAGCGGGGAAAACCGAGATCGTCGCACCCGAAAACTTGTCCGGACATGTGGTGGTCATGGGCCATTATCTTCTGGAAAACGAGGGCCGGATCATCGTCGCGCCGCCAACTGCGGCCGAGGGCGATAATCCGGACACTCAGCCTTCACCGCCATCGGGGAGTAAGCCATGAACCTGCCTGATTTCTCGATCCGGCGGCCGGTATTTACCGTTATGCTGGTTCTGGCCATCGTCGCCGTGGGACTGGTCTCCCTCGGCCGCCTGCCCATTGACCTGATGCCCGACATCACTTTTCCCACCTTGAGCATCATGACCTCCTACGAAAACACCGGCCCCGAAGAGATCGAACAGATCATCACCCGGCCCATCGAAGAGGCCATGAGCGCAGTCCCCGGCGTGGAAGAGGTGTTTTCGGTCTCTTCCGAAGGCAGCAGCAATGTGCGCGTGATGTTTACCTGGGGCACCGATCTTTCCGCCGCGGCCGACGACATACGTGAACGCCTGGACCGAGTCATCCCCCGCCTGCCTGACGATGTGGAAAGGCCGATGTTGCGCAAATTCGATCCGGCCATGTTTCCCATCCTGATCGTCGGCGCGCTCAGCAACCTTGATCCCATCCAGACGCGACGCATTATCGATGAACAGATCTCGTACCGGCTGGAACGGGTTGCCGGCGTGGCCTCGGTCGATATCTGGGGAGGCCACGAACGCGAGATCCAGGTCAACCTGGACGTGGCCAAGATCAAGGCGTTGGGACTGGCATTGGACCGCATCATTGCCGGGATCCGGGAGGGAAACGTCGATCTGCCCGCCGGCGTGATCGAGCGCGGCAACTACGAAATCCTGGTGCGCATTCCCGGGGTTTTCACCAACCTGGAAGAGATTCGAGACACGGTTGTGGCGGTTCGAGACGGCGTACCCATCCGCTTGCGAGAGATCGCGGATGTGGAAGACACCTTCCGCAAGATCACGCGCGTGATCCGCATCAACGGTGTGCCCGGAACCCGGTTGGCGGTCTACAAGCAGTCGGGGACCAACACGGTGCAGGTTGCCGGTGGCGTGCTGAAAGAGATCGAGCGCATCCAGAAAGACCGGCCGCAGATCCAATTGATCCCCATCCGCGACAGTTCCGCATATATTCAAAACGCCATCACCAATGTGGGCTCCACCGCCATCTACGGAGGTCTGCTGGCCGTTTTCGTCCTGCTGTTCTTCCTGGGCAGTTTGCGCTCCACCCTGGTCATCGCCACCGCCATTCCCATCTCGATTGTCGCCACGTTCGCTTTGATCTACTTCGGCGGCTTCACGTTGAATATCATGACCCTGGGAGGCCTGGCATTGGGCATCGGCATGCTGGTGGACAACGCCATCGTGGTGCTGGAAAACATTGTGCGCCTGAAAGACGGCGGCATGCTTCCCAAGAAAGCCGCGGCCGAAGGCACACGCGAGGTGTCAGCCGCGGTAGTGGCCAGCACGCTAACCACCCTCTCGGTTTTCCTGCCCATGGTTTTTGTGCGCGGAATAGCGGGCATCATGTTCAAGCAACTGGCTTTTGTGGTCAGTTTTTCCCTGGTTGCTTCGCTTTTCGTCGCGCTCACGCTGGTTCCCATGCTTTCCAGCCGCATGCTTCGCTCCGGAAGCGGCCCCGTCTCCAAACTGGAGAAGTGGAAGGTTCGAGTTACCAGCGCTGTCCAACTGTCCCTTGCAACGCTGGAAAACCGGTACCGAAACCTTTTGCGAATTTCCCTGAACCACCGGGCCCGGGTAGTGGTAATCGTATTGGTTTTGCTGGTGGGCAGCATCGCCCTGATCCGCTTTGTGGGCAGCGAATTCATGCCGGCCACGGATGAAGGCGAGGTGCGCTTATCTGTTGAAATGGAAGTCGGTACCCGCCTCGACGTAATCGACGAGCGCTTTCAAACCATCACTTCCATTATTCGACGTGACGTACCGGAAATGACCAGCATCGAGGAGAGTATCGGCGGGGGATGGTGGCGAAGCGGCTCTCATACCGGCAGGATCACCCTCAAGTTAACGCCCAGGTCGGAGCGCTCCCGCTCAAGCGATCAGATTGCCGCGGCTTTGCGACGCAGTCTGCAGAATATTCCCGGCACCGTGATCCGCGCCCGCGCCTCGGGCGGCATCTTTTTCCTGCGCGGCGGCGGAGATGAAGAGAGCGTACAGGTGGAAATCAGGGGGTTCGACCTGGAAGTCGCCGAAGCCCTGGCACAGAGAGTAAAGGCAGTGGTGGAAAAAGTAGACGGAATTTCCGATGTCCGTCTCAGCCGTGAAATGGGCAAACCCGAAGAACTCCTGGTCATCAACCGCAAAGCGGCGGCGGACATGAAGCTTCCGATCAACCGCATCGGCGGCACCCTGGAAACCGTGCTCTCCGGCACCCAGGCCAGCACCTTCAGGGAAGGCGGCGATGAGTTCCGTATCCTGGTTAAAGTCAAGGACGCCGAGAAACTGACCATCGACGAAATCCTCAACCTGACCATAACCAACAACGATGGACGCCAGGTCAGTTTGCGCAATATCGTTGACGTAAAGCCGCGCAGCGGCCCCCAACGCATTGAACGCCGCGACCGTGAACGCGTGTTGACCATCAACGCTGAGATTGAAAACCGCGACCTGGCCTCGGTACTGGGCGACATCCGCGCGGGATTGCGCCATGTGCCGATCCCCCGCAACTTTGAAGTCGCTTTCACCGGAGACTTCGAGGAACAGCAAAAGGCGTTCCGCGAACTCCTGGTCAGCATCCTGCTGGCCCTGCTGCTGGTCTACATGGTCATGGCCATGCTCTATGAATCGGTGCGTGATCCGTTCATTGTCATGTTCTCGGTTCCCCTGGCCGTGATCGGGGTGGTATGGATGCTCTTGATCACGGGTACGACTTTCAACATGCAGTCCTATATCGGCTGTATCATGCTGGGTGGAATCGTGGTCAACAACGCCATCCTGTTGGTAGACCACACCAACCTGCTGCGCAGACGCGATAACATGAAGGTGCGTGAGGCCATCGAGGAAGCCGGTCGCAGGCGCCTGCGCCCCATCCTGATGACCGCCATGACCACCATCCTGGCCATGTTGCCCCTGGCCATCGGCCTGCGTGAAGGCAGCGAAGCCCAGGCGCCCATGGCCCGGGCCGTGATCGGAGGGCTGCTGAGTTCAACCCTGATCACTTTGATCGTGGTTCCCGTTATGTATTCGTTTCTTGAAGAGAAACGCAAAAAGCAGTAAAGGGGGACGGATCTTGACAATTTGACATTTTCTATATTTTTGCCGAACAGGTCATTATGTTTGTTTTAGGATCCGTCCCCCTTGCCTTCCGGCAAGGGGTGGGTGAATTCAGAGAGAAATGCGCCGGGAACCGCAGCCAGGGAGAGCGCGAACACCCGCCAGAAAGCCGTCACGAAAATGCCGTGCGCGTCCGCCGCCCAGGCGGAATTTGAAATCCAGACAGAAACCCCCGTAGAAACAACCCCGAGCAAAGCACCGGCCGCGACAGCCAGAAGGACTCGCGAGCCCGTGGCGGCACCCCGCGCCCACCGGGCAACCAGCGCTCCCGCAACCAGGGCCAGAAGCATCGCCAACCACCATACATCAGCCATGCGCAACACGATGCCGGAACGCTTCAGCACCCACCATTCCACCAATCCCCAGGCTGATGCCGCCGCCATGACCACTGGAAACAAGTGCCAGCGTCGCGTTTTCAATTCGCGCCGGTATTCCTCGAGAATTCCCAAGCGCCGGCGCAGGGTGAGGGGCCAATTGTAGAAGAGGTTGAACACGGCGTGTTCCAACAGGGCACCGGCTTCGCCGAAAACGGGTACCACGTGCACGGCCTCGGTGGCCCAATGCCCGGCCATGAAACGCGCCAGGGTTGGATAGCGGTAGGTCATCTGGATGGGGAAAGCCAGGTAACCGATGTATTTGAAAAAACTGAGCGGCAGGGCGATCTTGTAGTCTTTCAGATTGCGCTCGCGGATCACCAAAACCAACACGTAGATGCCACGCACCAGTGAACCCGGTGAAATCGGCGTAATTTGAAAGAGCACCACAATGGCCGCCACCGCGGCCATGACCTCGGGACCACTGAGTTCCGGATGCAGGCGCACGTAGATCCAGCTGACGATTACGGAAACGACCTGGGTTACCGGCATTGTACAGACGTGTACAGCCAGGCTCTTGAGGTATTTCTGAATAAACGGTTCATCCAGTTGATGATGAATGGTATCCGCGTCTTTTTCGCTGAGAATATGCTTGCGCCGGCCTTCCGCCACCATGTCGCGCAACCACTGCTCCCGCAGGGGAGCACTGAAGTAGAGCCGCACCGGGCGCACAAAGATCTGGTGCAGGCGGGCGGCGGCGTATCGCCGATCCGTGAGTAACCGGTGCAAACCGGCGGGCAGGATCGAAAAAGGCAGGTGCGCCAGGTATCGGCTCACGGATTCCGCTACCTTTCGCGCGCGCGTGGCTGTCATGCGGCCGCCGCGATGCCAGCGAATAACTTTTTCCCTGATTTTGCCTTTCAGGGCCCGGACCACATACCCCCGCCGGCTGAATAAAGCCGCGTAATGGCGTCTCCAATCGCGGCGCCGCCACAAGCGGCGCAGGAACTTTCCCAGCAGGGGAATCAGGCCGAGCAGTGCAAACAGCCAGGTTTGGGGCAGATTCAGAGGCCGGACCGCGCCGGGCTCCGGGGGATCGGAAATCCCACGCACTTCCCAACCCCGGCGGGCGGATGCCCAGATCCGCGACCAGAGTGGACGGCTGTACGACAGGCGTACATGATGGTGGGTAATGTCGGGCAGAGAATCGCGGTATTCCTTTTCCCGCTGCTCCAATTCCGCCAGCACCCCGCCCATATCCGCGAAGGTATCGGCATGGCGATCGATAAAGGCCTTTAATCTCTTTACGTTACCGCGATCGAACTGCACCAGGCGGCCGTGTTTCATTCCCTGCCAGATCAACTTCACATCTCCGGGGCTCATGGGCAGGAAAGGCAACAAGGTCAGGCCGGCACGGAAGTCCACGGCCACCAGACCCTTTTCCGGGTCCACCTCATCGCGGCGTTTCAGACAATTGGGCTGGCTCTTGGCGGTGCTCCACTCGTATTGGCGGGCAAACTCCCGCGCCCCCATGGCGTGCAACAACGCCACCAGGTCGGCCATGAAGCGTTTCTTGGCGCGATATTCCGGGGAACCGAGTTTTTCCGGCGAAACTCTTTTTCCGCGGCGATGACGCCATAACAGGTCCAGGCGGTCGTCCACTTCCAGGCGCCAGGTACGCCCGTCCACCCAGTCGCTCAGTTCTCCACAACTTCCCAGGCCCGGGTCGGTAAAGGTAGCGTGCACGCGGTTGACCGCTTCCTCACCTCCCATTCTCAGGGAGGCCCCACGCCGGATCAGGGCCTGCCACAGCGACCCCGCCCGGGCGGCCGCTGGATTCACCTGAAGCTGAAAGGGCCCCTGAAAACCGACCCAGTGCAAAAAGTTGCGGAACAGGCGGGAAAATCCCGACGGCGGCACCAGGATCTTCATGGCATACACGCCGCCGGCAACGATTCCCCCTACCGGGTCCCGGCTTGAAAGTTCTTCCACACGCACCCGGTAGACCTGACCCGCGAAGCCCCCGCCCACAAAGCTCTCCACTTCCAACCGGCAATATCCCCGCCCGGCCGGAAACACCCCTTCCAGGTTTAATTCCAGATGCTGGCCGGGTTCGTAACGCTGCCGGCGGAATGGGCGGAAAAGCCCGGCGGCATGAAACTCCTGCTCCAATTGCCGGCATACCAGGGGATCGTATTCCTTTTTCATCGGGTTTCCATCCTAAGCCGCTGCCGGATATGGCCAGGGCGTGATGCCCCATTCTAGCCGAACCTGCCCGTCTTTGCAACCAAACAGAAAGTTGGAGAGTTGAAAACTTTTGGTTCTCTTCCATTTTGTGTGGGTTTGGGGGTTATGCATATTTGAAAAAATGATAAGGCTGCATGAGAGTACCCTTTCGGGCACAAATCACCGCTCACCACTTCGGTTCAGACCCATGCGGTC
>Ga0129302_1000307_pt1 | contig 36902 bp, 20 predicted proteins | sample BlaSprsedimmetaG_FD_94476 | JGI IMG/M metagenome (GOLD analysis project Ga0129302, IMG submission 94476) | Hot spring sediment bacterial and archeal communities from California, USA to study Microbial Dark Matter (Phase II) - Blank Spring... | ecosystem: Environmental > Aquatic > Thermal springs...
CGAATCCGTGCGCACGGATTCGGTCTCCCACAGCACCTTGTCGAATCCCGTGAATCCGCCGTGCAGGTGGTTGGGTCCGTCGTTGAGGGGCAGGGACCAGGCCGTTCCGTCCAGTGTGAAGCGGCCCCCGGCGATCCGGTTGGCGTAACGTCCCGCGATGCACCCGAAATAGGGGTTGTTTTCCAGATACGCATCCAGGTTGTCGTATCCGAGCGTCACATCCGTTTTGTTGCCGTCGCGGTCCGGCGCGACGATGCGGGTGATGATGCCCCCGTAATTCGTGATTTGAACGGTCATCTCCCCGTTCGACAGGGTGAACAGGCTGACCGGGCGGCCATCCGGCATCTCGCCGAACGGCCGTTCTTTCAGGGTGAGTTTGCGGTCCGGTTTCAGGGCGCATCCGGCGATGAGCGTGATGCCGATCAAAAAAACCGTCAGTCGTTTCATACATCCTCCTGGGATTCGGGTTTTATAACAGAAAACGATCCATCCAAAGATTTCCATCCTGCGAATAAATATAAAATTCTCCGTCCGATGAAAAGGCGATATACTTCTCATGACTCTCCTCAGACCGGCTCCGGTCACCGGGAGCCGATTCCCGATCTTTTGCCCCGTTGGATCACGCCCGCAAACGGAAAGCGACTGCCGGATCCCTTTTTCCGGTCCTGAACGAATCGGCTGAATCCGGCTTGTTTCTTTCACCCCGTTTTCGTCCGGACGGATCCCGAAACATGAGACAAAGGTTTCCTCAGGCGCTCCGGATGGAATGCAGGATGTTGCGGAATCTCGTGCCGCTGATCGGATGCTCGGCGATCGGCCTCCCGTCATAGAGGATGCAGAACGTGCCGAAGGCGCACGGGCTGTTTTGGGCCTCTTCGGCGCTTTTCAGGGAGACGACCCTGGGCCGCAGACCGAATTCCTTTTCCGCGGTTTCGCAGATTTCCTTCACATTCTTGACGGTGTAGGGACATTGATCCGACCGGATGATCGTCAGGCCGCGGCCGAAAGCCTTCCGTCTTTCATCCCAATCTCCCCTGAACCGGGGAGCCGGTGCGGAGTTCGTGAGCCGGCACACGAGCAGTTCGAAATCCGGCGCCGCCGTGTCGGCCGTTTCGAAACCGTTTTGGATGAAGAGTTCCCTGCCCGCCATGAAGGATCCTTTCCGTGTCACGACGGAGACACCGGAAAACCCCGCCTCCCGGGCGTCTTTCAGACATTCGTCCAGCAGTCTGGATCCGTAACCCTTCCCCTTGTAGGCTTTCCTGAAGCCGACGAAAATGCAATGGATAAACAGGTGTCCGTCCGCCGCGACAGGCCTCCAGGCCTGCGCGCCGGGGATGTACTCGATCATGCCCTGTGCGCCATCCCGTTCCGAAACCAGCATCTTGATCTTCATGCCTTCTGCAAACCGCTGCTTCATCCAGGCGATTTTCTCCGTATATCCTTCCCTCCGGATATCTTTATATCCGCAGATCCCGTAATTCAGCATGTTTCCTTCGTTCAGATCGACGATCGAAACGCCGTCCACCGAGAACCCTCCTTATTTATCCGTCCGGAACAATTTTGGCCGGACGAATTGAATACCGCATATCAGATGGACCGGCCTCCGAAAGTGAATCCTTCTCCTTTGCGCCGGCCCCCGGCGGAAGGCGCATGGGCGAGAATCCGGTCCGCAAGCCGGGAGAAAGGCAGGCTTTGAAGCAGCACAATGCCCGTTCCCCGCAGCGTCGCCAGGAACACGCCCTCCCCCCCGAAAAACATGGATTTGAGTCCCCCGACGAACTGGATGTCGTAATCGATGCCGGGGGTGAAGGCCACGATACAGCCCGTGTCCACACGGAGGGTCTGCCCCCGGATTTCCTTTCGGACCACGGTGCCTCCCGCCTGCACGAAGACCATGCCGTCGCCGCGCAGGCGCTGCAGGATGAAACCTTCGCCTCCGAAGAATCCGGCGCCGAGGCGTTTGGCGAAGGCGATGCCGATTTCCGTACCCAGCGCCGCGCAGAGAAACGCGTCTTTCTGGCAGAGGAGTTCGCCGCCGATTTCGTCCAGGTCGACGGGAATGATTTTCCCCGGATAGGGTGCCGCGAACGCCACCCGCTTCTTGTCCGGATGCAGATTTTTGAAATGGGTCAGGAAAAGCGATTCACCGGACAGGATCCGTTTGCCCGCGGAGAGCAGTTTCCCCAGCGCTTTTTGGGACGGGCTGGATCCATCGCCCATTTTGGTCTCGAAGGTGATGCCGTCTTCCATATAGTTCATGGCGCCGGCCTCGGCGATGACGGTCTCGTGGCGGTCGAGTTCGATTTCGACAATCTGCATGTCGTCGCCGAGTATCGTGTAGTCGATTTCATGGCATTGCATGCGTCCCGGTTCTCCAGAGATGATTATCGTCAATATGTGAATAATTCAGGCGATTTTGACAGATCAATGTCGTCATTTTTGATCTTCCTGATTTGACCTCAATATAGACATCAATGGGGTCAATATCAAGGTGTTTGATGGGTCACAGACGGGCCTCAGACTCTGAACAACGTTCACGGGCCGTCCCATCCCGGAAACCGCCCACAGAAAACACGAAAGGAAATCAGAACCGCAGAGAAGGAAACAAACAAAATTAAAAGTTTAAAATGACAGAGTCCCAACGCCCGCTAAATTCCGGCCTTAAGAACGCCGGGAAGACAAGTGGGGCGGGATTGGATTCCGGGGACGGGGTGCAATGAGGCGGCATATCAAATGTCGTCCTGTGGAAATTAACGTTATCCGAGTGAGTTTCGGGCGTACCCTGTACGGCAGATTTTTGTGTCAGCCGCAGTTTTTGGGGCACCTTTTCCTGAAATAAGGCGCATAAGAACTTGCGATTTCATGGATTCCCGATTCCCCCTCGCCCGACCCATGGATTCCCGGCAGAAGATTTCGGGTAAGACGGAGCCTGCGGGGTGCCCGTAACGGTGGGCGGGATGGGGACGCTGCAGGCACTCTGCCCGGCGTTATCCAAATCCGGTTCGAATGCCAATTGACTTTAATCCTTTTTTTGATTATAATTAAAACCGTACATTTTTTTAACCAGTTGAGTCGACTTTTATGAAAGTGTTGGAACATCATTTTCCTTTTCTTCCCGAACGGTTGATCCGTCTCGGTGACCTGGCCTACAATCTCTGGTTCAGTTGGCATTCCAAAGCCGTGGATCTGTTTAAGGAAATGGACCAGCCGCTCTGGGAACGGACCGGCCGCAACCCGGTACGGATGCTGCATGAAGTCGATGCGGGCCGGATCGAAGAGCTGGCCGGGGAAAAAGCCTATGTCCGGAAGTACGACGCCGTGATCCGGGCGATGGATCATTACCTGACTGACAAGAAGACCTGGTTCAATATCCGGCATGAGGCGTTTCCCGGTCCCGTCGCCTATTTCAGCATGGAATTCGGCGTGCATGAATCACTGCCCATCTATTCCGGCGGTCTCGGAATATTGGCCGGCGACCACCTGAAATCCGCCTCTGATCTGGGAATCCCGCTCGTCGGCGTCGGCCTGCTTTACCGGGAGTCCTACTTCACCCAGCAGATCTCACTCAGCGGCCATCAACAGTCCCATTATGTCTACAATAATTTCTCCAATCTGCCCGTACGCGCCGTCATGGGCAAAAACGGAGATCAGCTCACGATTCACGTGGTCACGGACGGGAAGCAGATCGCCGCCAAACTCTGGCAGGCACAAATCGGCCGCGTCCCGCTTTATCTGCTCGACACCGATCTCCCGGAAAATTCAAACGGCGACCGCAAAATCACAGAAAGACTCTACGTGGGTGATCGTGACATGCGCCTGCTACAGGAGATACTCCTCGGCATCGGCGGCGTGCGTGCACTGGATGCGATCGGGATCGCGCCTTCGGTCTGGCATATGAATGAAGGTCATTGCAGTTTCCTCATCGTCGAACGCATACGCCGGCTGGTTGAGTCGGGCATGCCCTTCGACCAGGCGGTAGAGGAGATCCGGAAAACGACCGTGTTCACGACCCATACGCCCATACCCGCAGGCAACGAGATGTTCGAAACCGCGCGCATCGAATCCGCTTTCAGGCCCTGCTGGGAAAAACTGGGAATCGACCGCGACCGGTTCATGCGTCTCGGGCAATCCCGGAAGGATCCCGATCCCCATGCATTCAATATGACTATCCTGGCGCTTTACCACTCCCGAGAAGCCAATGCCGTCAGCCGGCTTCACGGCACCGTCTCGCGGCATATGTGGCAGCATGTCTTTCCGGATCGTTCCGCTGAAGAAGTGCCGATCAGGGCCATTACCAACGGTGTGCATACGCGCACCTGGATGGCCGGTCCCATGAAAGATCTGCTCGACCGGTATCTGGGTCCGGACTGGCGGCATCAGATCACGGAAACCGCCATTTGGGAAAAAGTCGGGCGCATCCCGGATAAAGTCCTGTGGGAGACACATCAGACTTTAAAGAAAGCCCTTTTAGAGGAAGTCCGGTGCCGTCTCGTCAGGGAGCGGGACCGGAACGGGGAATCCGGTGACGCGCTCAGGGAAGCAGAAGCCATCCTGAATCCTGAATTTCTGACCCTCGGTTTCGCCCGCCGTTTCGCTCAGTACAAACGGGGCGCGATGCTCTTCCGGGATCGTGAACGGTTGAAACACCTGCTCACTGGTTCGGATCGGCCGGTCCAGATTTTGTTCGCCGGCAAGGCCCATCCGGCCGACCAGCCGGGAAAGGCGTTGATCCGGGAGATCTATCAGGAGAGTCGCAACCCCGAATTTCAGAACCGCATCGTGTTCGTGGAGAATTATGACATCACCCTGGCCCGCCATCTGGTCAGCGGCGTGGATGTCTGGCTCAACACCCCCCGCCGGCCTCTCGAAGCCAGCGGCACCAGCGGTATGAAGGTCGCGGCGAACGGCGGCATCAATCTGAGCGTACTCGACGGCTGGTGGCGCGAGGCCTATCAGGAAGACAACGGCTGGGCGATCGGCGAAGACCGGGACTATTACAATGAATGGGAACAGGACGAGACCGACAGCCAGTCTCTATACAACCTGCTGGAACACGCCGTGATCCCGCTCTATTACACGCGCAACGGCGAGGGCATCCCAGAAGGATGGGTGAAACGCATGAAGGCCTCGATGACGGCCGTGATTCCCGTGTTCAACACCCACCGTATGCTGATGGAATATGTCGAAAGCATGTACCTGCCGAAACCGTCCGGGAAATGAGATTCCGTCCGTGATCCCGAATCAGGAGCGACAGGATTCTCGGGGCGATTTCTTGTTTTTTTTGCCAGTATGTGTTATCTTCCTTTTGTTCTTTCATGGTTAACAGCATGCGCACTTTGCGCTGCGTCCTGTGAGTCGCAATCGCCGGTGTCCTGACGGCGTCGGAGCGGATCGTCAATTGAAAAATTCCGGTAAATCAGAATCCTTCACCCTTCTCCATCGACAGGATCTGGACAAAGACGCATGGGGACGGTTTGTCGCGGCGAATCCCCACGGCACTGTGTTTCATACCCCCGAGTGCTACGAGGTTTTTCTCGGGACGAAGGGATACATGCCCTACGCCTGCGCCGCATGCGACCGGCAGGGCGAGATCCAGGCGTTGATCACGCCTGTGGTGGTTTCGCTGTATGACGGGATCCTGAAACCGCTGTCATCACGCGCCCTGCATTTCGGCGGCCCACTCTTTTCGGACGACCCGGAAGGGATCGCGGCCCTTCGGTTCCTGTTAAACCATTACACGAATGCGGTCCGGAAGTATGCCATCTTTACAGAATTCAGGAATCTGACCGATGTCTCAGGAATCATGACGACGCTCGATCAATTGGGATTCGTGTTCGAACCGCATGTCAATTACTGGCAGGAATTGGATCGATCTTTGGATGCCATCTGGAAACAGATGAAACCATCGGCCAGGACATCCATCCGCAAGGCGAGAAAAGAGGGCCTGAAGATCCTGCCGGTCGACGACCGTGCCGGAATCTCCGCATGGTACAAACTGCTTGACGATACCTACCGTCGCAAGGCCTTGCCGCTTGCGGATATTTCCCTGTTTGAAAGGACGTTCGACATCCTGGTTCCGGCCGGTATGGCGAAATTCTATACCGGTGTCGTGAAAGACCGGATCGTCGGATCGTTTCTGATTCTTCTTTACAAGAAAATCATTTATATCTGGTACACCGCGGACGAGACCAGTATGCGATACACGCGTCCCACCGACGGATTCATGGGATTTCTCCTCCGGTGGGGACTTGAAAACGGGTATCATCACATCGACTGGGGATGGGCGGGGAAGAAAGATGAACCCTACGGGGTTCGTGAATTCAAGTCCAAGTACGGCGGCCGTGAAATCTGTTACGGCCGGCATGTTTTTGTCCACAAACCTGTGATTCTGGCTGCGAGCCGGATTGCGTATCAGGGGCTGCGCCTGCTTCGCAGGATCATCCCGGGCTCATAGATTTCCACAATTTCATCCCGTTATCGGCTTTATATCAATCTGAAAACAGGCCGCCGTTTTATTGGCAAAATATTTGCTTGCGATATTTCGAAAATACATGGTGATGAATCGTTCATCGATTGCAATCCGATGGAATGATGTTCCTGCGGGCCATTCACCGTCCGGAAAATTTATCGAAAGGGCGTGTTTTGATGAAATGGATCATTGCAAAAGAGAAGGACTCTCCTTCCGGAAAATGATTCGAGAAAGGATGATATGCGCATACCGGCCGTCCGGATCCTCAAGATCCACAGGATTTCAATCCTGCGCGTGAGCGCGTTCGCTCTCTTTGCGGTCTTCGGCATCACCGGCTATTTCAAGCTGGAAGAGGGGGTCATCCTTCAGGATCCCGCGCTTCTTTCTGTCGCGAGGCGAGACATGCTGGGGGCCATCCTGGGTTACGGTCTGTTGCTCGCCGGGTTACAGTGGCTATCCAACCGGATCGCGTTACGGCCGACAAAGCGTGTGCTCGATGCCGGCAAGAAGATCGCCTCCGAGGGAATCGGCGTCTTGTCCAATGCGATCGGAGAATTGTCGCAGGGAGACATGACGAAAGAGATTCGCCCGGAAAGAGAGACCCTTCCGGATTCAGGCCAGCCTGCCTTGAATCAAATCATCGATATTTTCAATGCGATGCAGAAAAATCTCGGAGATGCCTATCAGGCCTTCAACAACATCACGGGGATTCCCTGTAAACGTCTCTTCTATGTGGGTTCGGATCCCTTCCTGGAAGGCCGGCGCTGCGGCGAGATGATGGGCAGATGCCTCAAGGGCGGGGGCCGGATCATCGTGACGGCGGAGTCGTTCGGCAATATCAATCTGGATCTGAGGAGACGGGGCTTTTTGAGCACGATCCGTGAAAAATATTCCGACGTTGAAGTCATCGCCACACTCGACGCGACCGCGGCGCAAGGGATCGCTTATGAGGTGGGGCGTGAGGCACTCAAAAAGCATCCGGATGTCACGGGAATCTATGTGGCCAGCGGGTCTTCCGCCGCCCAGTTCGCCAAAGCGGTCGTGGATGCAGGCCGATCGGGCCAGATCAAGATCGTCTGTCATGATTTAGTCGATGAAACCATGCGATACATCCAAGACGGTGTCATCACTGCGACACTCAGCCAGAATTCTCCCGCACAGGGCCACGATCCCGTCGTTCATATGTATAATCATCTCTCCGCGGGATGGAACCCGGTCATCCCGTTTTTACTAACCGAAATGGAAGAGGTCCATGCGGATAATGTAAATTCATTTTGGCGGGAAGGCCAGGGCATCCAGATCTCGAAAGAGGCCAGGGATAAACTGGCCAAACCGATCCGAAGAACGGCAGACAAACCCCTGCGAATCGCTTTCCTCGGGCGGGATGACACGGCGTTCTGGCAGTCCATAAACAGAGGCGTCGAAGAGGCCCGGAATACTTTGAGGGGACTTCCCGTCACCGTAGACGGGATCGTTCCGCCGAAGGTCCGGGAAGTTCACCGGATCACGGCGGACATTTACGGGCCGGCCATCGAGAAAGTCGTTTCCGATCAATATGACGGTCTGATCACCATGGCCAGCGATCAGGGATTCATTCCCTACATCAATCAAGCGGTGGATGCCGGAATCCCGGTCGGATTGTATAACAGTGATCCGACGAGTCTGCGCGGACTGATTGTCACGATCTCCTCGCAGGCGGTACATCTGCTGGGGGTCAGCGAGAATCTGGCCTCGAGCACCGCACAGACCAGCGAAGCCACGGTGCAGATCCAGAATGCCATGGATCATGTCGCGCGAAGCGCACGGTCCCAGAATGACGATGTCTCGAAAACCGCAGAAGTCCTCGAAAAATTGCTCACGAATATCGTACGGGTCCGGAAGGACACAGAGCAAAGCGCAAGGGAGGCCGAGATCACCATCGGCTCGGTCGTGACCGGCACCGAGGCGATGAACCGGACCCTGAAGACTATGAAATCCATCGAGAAATCGGTGTCCGGAACCTGGGGCATTGTGGAAGAACTGGGCAAACACTCCGAGCGGATCGATGCGGTCGTCGATTTGATCGACGATATCGCCTCCCGGGTCAACGTGCTGGCATTGAATGCGGCGATCGAGGCGACCAGGGCGGGAGAGTTCGGGGCAGGATTCATGGTCGTGGCACAGGAAATCCGGAGTCTCGCGAAGAAGACGGCGGAAGGGACCAGGGAAGTCGCGCGGTTGATTGAGTCGGTCCAAAGTGATATCGTCAAGGTGGATCGCGTGATGTCCGGGGGGCTGGCGAAACTGGAACAAACGTCCAAACTGGCGGATGAATCCATTCAGGTCGTCGCCGAGATCCAGAAACGCGTCGAGACCGACAAACACCGTATTTTGAGTATCTCAAAAGCCATGCAGGAAATGGAGGAGTCCTCGCTGAACGTCGGGCAGGCCATGCAAAACGTCGGTACGGTCAGTCAAAGGAACATGGTCGCGGTTCAACAGGTGAATGAATTGACCCGGAACATGACCGAACAGCTCGAAACCGTCACGAACCTGGCCAAGTCGCTCGAAACGATGGCCGGGGGTGAACAGAGAATGCTGGCCAAATTCAGTTTGGCGGAAGCCGACACGAATCTTCCATGATTTTTTATTCCCGGTATGCGGATGAAAAAACAGGGAGGGATGTGCCGATGGGTGGCCGGCGATCCCTCCCTGTCCCAAGCAACGAGAGGGGTGTTATTTCAGGAGCGTCATCCGTCTATCTATTTTGATGTCACCGGCCTCGAGGCGATAGAAATAAATTCCCGAGGTCAGATGACCGGCATCGAATAGCACCTGATGAGACCCGGCTTCCATGGGCGCATCGATCAGCGTGGCCACTTTCTGACCCAGAATATTAAACACGGTCAGGCGGACATTCGAAGCCTTGCCCAAGGCGAAGTGGATGTTGGTCGTCGGGTTGAAGGGGTTGGGGTAATTCTGCTCGAGTGCAAAGCCCCTCGGCAAATCACCACGTCCTTTCACTGAAGAAATGACGGAAACCTTGACCAGCTTGATAACATCTGCTTTCACCCGGCTGCCGGAGAGGGTGATCGCATGCGTTCCAGCCGTTAACGGGAATGTTTCCGACAATACGCTCAGGCCCGTCGAGTCATCATTGCTTTCAAAATTCACAGAAACGGCAAACGCGCCGTTTGTATGGATTTCGCCTACGACCAAACCGTCCACATTTTGATAGAACACCTGAAGCGCATATTCGCCGTCATCGGGTGCGGTCAGATCCCACGTGATGTTGCCGTCTGTATTCAGTGCGACCGATTTGAAACCACTGGGCACCCAGGGTGCGCCTTCGCTCACCAGGGCGACGATGTCGAAGGTGGCATCGGGGGCCCTCAGCTCAACCAATGCCTCACGGCTGGCAAAGTCGATGATATCGATTCCGGCGAAGTGTTGCCATCCCCAGGATTGTTCAATCCGGATGGTGTTTTCACCCGCGGGCAGCGTCAATGCACCGGCCTCGAGAATATTGGCCTGGGTGATCAGCGTCCAGGTCCATTCGTTGGTCGGCATGCCGGCGTGTATCCCTTCACCCGAATCCCAGATGTATTCGCCCCAGCCCTTGGGGTCGTGTATGCTGATGCCGTTGACGATGATGCGTTGTCCGCGCATATCGTTTCCGCGCATGTGCGTCCACACATTCAGGTCGACCTGAGCTTCCGCCGGCAAGTCGAAGACCCACTGGATGAAACCGCCGCCATCCATCTGGAAAAAGGTAAATCCTTCAAACTCTTCAATCACGGCATCGCCTGCCAGTGCGCCTTCTTCGGCCTCCGCCTCATCCACCACATCATACACCTTGATCGGACCGGCCAGCGTCTTCAGGTCGGCGACGAACTGATCCTTGTTCGCCTCGAACTCCGCCTTCCTGTCCGGGAACCAGTTCAGATCGCCGAGCGGCAGGCCGTCCGTTCCGGCGTTCAGGAGGGATGCGGTGGTGTAGGAGAAGTCTTCCGGAAGCGGCCAGCTGGGGCAGACATGGCAGATCTCGCCGGGGACCACGGCATCTTCGGGAAGCTCCCAGAACCAGGGGTTGGCCGGGAGATTGCCCGCACGCAGGTCGGTGATGTTCTGAATCATGTCCGGAATGATGTCGGGCGTGTAGGTTCCGATGTCGGGCATGGCGGGGAGCCATGAGGTGTCCCTGACCACGATGTTTTCGTACGGCACTACGAAGTCTTCTTTGGTGACGGCATTGATGAACGGCTGCGCCCGGGCCGCGTCCGCGGCATAGAAGGCCGCAAAGGCCGGGTCGCGCCAGCCGGCGGTGTTGGCAAACAACACCCGGCGGCCCTGTTCCGGACCGTATTTCGACGGCAGCGGGCCGACCGAAAACATACCCGAGGTATAAGCCCGCGGGTCGCGGCCGTCGGCCGTGTAATCGCCCACTCCCTCGCCGTGCCAGAAGCCGTTGATGACCAGGTTGTTGGCGAAGTAGGCCTCGCGCCACCAGTTGCCCGTGTTGATCGTCCGCCCGATGTTCACCAAGGTGTTGTGGTTGAACCGGACGTAATCGGCGGCGCCGCCTTCAATCTGCAATGCGGTCATTCCAATATTGAAGAAGGTGCAGTTCTCGACCACGACCGTGTCCTGGTCTGCCCAGATCGAGATGGCGCGTCCTTCCCATTGCTGCGTGCTGGGTTTGCCGATCAGGTTGCGGAATACGCAGTTCGTATAGTAGATACTGTTTCCGGAACCGGTGACGGCGATCAGGGCGAAATTGGTGCGTTCCAGGATGATGCCGTCGAATACGAAGCGTGAGTTGCTCGCATCGATCTGGATGGGCTGATACGCAGTCTGTACACCGCTGTCGTCGCAGCCGATGATGTAGAGATTTTTCAGCGTGACGTCGTCGCCGCCGGTGAGTATGCGTTGGTTTACCGATCCGTCACCGCGCGCGACCATCTGCAGCACCGCGGGATTGTCCAGCTCGCCCGGTCCGGGGTCTTCGCCCACGATACGCAGATGCCAGCCGTCATTTACGAGTGTTTCGGTGATCCAGTAAAAACCGCCCTTCCTTAATTTGTAAACCCGGTCGTCCGGACGGTCGGCATCCGCGGCGATGGCATCACGAAGCGCATCCACGATGACTTCACCGGTCACCGGATCCTCCCATTCGACGATGAGTTCATTTGTCAGAGCCCGGGGCGCCATGAGCAGCACGGCTCCGGCGAGCAGGGCACCAAAGATACCCGAATATTTTCCTTTCATTGTCTTCCTCCTTCACAACGGGTTGGATGTCTCTTGTCGACCGCGTGTATTGACCCCCCAACACGCACTTGCCTACTTCTTTTTATTGTGCTTCACCTCCTTCGGCCGTGTGTCGGCCCGGCATTTGAGTTCTTGATCGTTTTAAAATCTGTATCGAATCCCCGCATCCATGGCAAAGCCATAATACTCCGTATAGGTGGGGTTGGTCAGAGCCGCTCCCCTGAAATTCTGATCGGGCCGGTTGTTCAGGTTTGTGAAATTGGAGAAAAGTTGTATTCTCGGGCCAAGCCGCTGCTGGAATGTCAGGTCCCAGCGTGCATAGGTCCCGGAAAAGTTGTCGAGCGCCGGTTCTGTCGAGATAAAGGTCACCCGATTTGTCTGATACAGATAAGAGAGACGGGCAGAAAACCCCTTGAAGTCGTATCCGAGCGTCACATTGAAAATATGGGCAGGCTGATCGGGCATGCGGGCCACGCGCGAGCTGTCGATCAGGACATTTTCCCTCCGGGGCGGCCGGGTTCCGGGGATGATGTCACCCTGGTTGTTATAATATAATATCTTTTCGATCTCCGAATAAATTCTTGTATAATTCATGTTCAACACCACACCGCGGAAAATCGGAGGCAGATACCAGAAATAGGTCTGCCAGTCGATCTCGAAGCCTTGATAAATGGCGGGCTTGGTGTTGTTGATATAGGTGTCCATCTGGGGTGCGGCACCCACGAGCCAGGAGTCCGGGATGTTCAGTCCCGGCAGCACGGGCACGCCGGCCATGAGTTTATAACTGGTCTGGAAGATTAAATCGTCGATGGTTTTATGGAAGCCCGAGATTGAAAACAGGCCCACATGGTTCTGATAGACCGAGACCGAAATGTCATAGTTTTTGGAATGCGCCGGTTTCAGCGCCGAATTGGCGGCCCTCATGTAGTTCTGCTGGCTGTTTATCCATGTTATGGGCGCATAGTGGATATAATCCGGACGCGTCAGGGTTTCGGTGCGCGCCAGCCGGATTTTCATCCAGTCGGTCGGCGACACCATCAGGTGCATCATGGGCAGCCAGAAGCTGTTGTTCCGTTCGGTGGTGATGTCATCGAATTCCTTGGGTTCTTCCTGGATGTTGTTGACCACGAGTTCCCGGTATCGTTGACCGCTGTACCGGGAGAAATCGCCCTCCCAGCGGATCCCCGGCAACAGGGTCAGATGCTTGCCCAAATTGAGTTCGGTCATGATGTAACCCGCCTGGTAGCGTTCGATGCCGTCGTAGTCCCGTCCCCGGGAGTCGATCGCATATCGGCGGTTCTCTCCGGATTCAAAGAGGGCGTCCATCATCTGATCCATCAAGGTCTGATCAACCACGAAGCCGAGCGGATATTCTCCGTCCAGAAAATCGGAGCGCCGATAGTCGCTCAGCACACGCGTGATGGGAAAAATCCCGTTTTGACGGGTCAGCGCCGAATCGCTTTGCCAGTTCCACCGGTCCGGATGTTCTTCGGCGAGATTTTGGAGCACCGCGGTCAGGATCGTATTCACACCCGTCGAGCCGCCGTACTGGATTCCGTGTCTGCCGTCCCGTTCTTCGTCGTTCATCCGATCCAGCCACCGGAATTTTCCGCCCAGTTTGATGCGGCCGTCCATCCGGTTGCCGAATCGGAAAGGTATTTCGGCATTGAGCTGAAATGAGGTCTCGTTTTCATGCCGTTTCGTATCCAGAATATACATGGATGAGAGACCGGTGTTGTTCGAATCGACGGTCGCGAACGCGGGGATTTCATTGGGATGGGTATAGGGGTCGATCCTGGCCGTGAGGAACGCGTTGTTTTCCTGGACGAAGGACCAGGCGCGTTCACCGGGATTGTTCGTGCGAGAGGATGTCCTGGCCGCGCTGAGATCATACCGGATCCAGTCGAAATTCTGTTCCATGCCGAAGGTGCCGGTAAATATTGAAGTGGTGCCTCCCCGTTTCTCCAGTTCGTAATAGTGCCGGTTGTCGAAGACATGCATCCGGTCGATGCGGAACAGGCCATCCCAGCTCAGGCGGTTGTAGAATGAATTGGCGGTGATCTTGCCGTAGGGAATCCGGTAATCCAAAAGCAGGCTCGCGCCGGTCCGGCCGCGCGTCACGTTTTCTTCTCTCAGGCTGATGTTTGAGGCGATGATCTGGGTCAGGCCCGTTCCGGCCTCCGTGGTCTGACGGTAGTCACCCCAGAACTTGTCGGCGCTGCGGTCGTATTTGTCGCTGTTTATACTGGCGATCATGCCGAGCCGGCTGTTCATGAACCGGTTGCTCACACTGCCCGTAAAATTGTGGTTGCCGTAACAATTCTGGAGCCGGTTATATCCTCCCTGCGCCGAGACATGGATCTGCAGCCTGTCTGCGGCTTCTTTCAGGCGCAGATCCACGGTGCCGCCGATGGCGTCTGCATCCATATCCGGCGTATTCGCTTTCTTCACGGAGATGCCGGCGAGCATGCTCGATGAGATGAGTGAAAGATCCACGCTCCGGTCGTCTCCGCCGGTCGCGGGTACGCGGACGCCGTTGACGGTCACCGTGTTGTATTTCGGTGACAGCCCCCGGATCGCCACCTTGTTGGCCTCTCCGCCCGACCGCTGGATCGAGACGCCCGGGAGCCGGCCGATCGATTCGGCCGCATTCACGTCGGGCAGTTCCTTGATCCGCGCTTCCGAAACGATGTTCGCGATGGTGTTCGAAGCCAGTTGTTCGCTGATCGCTCGGATTTGACCCTCCGCCTGGGCGGTCACCACGACGACCTCTCCCTCCACACTCTGAAAGTCGAGTCCGATGGCCTTGTCGAGGGTTTCACCCGCCCTGACCTGGACCGCCATGGTTTTTTCCTGATAACCGATATATCTTGCGACCAGATTATGGCGGCCCGCCGGGACCTGTGTAATCACAAATTGGCCTCTCAGGTCGGTCGCCGCGCCGTAATTCGTCCCCGAAATGAACACGTTGGCCGAAGGAAGGGGCTCATTGGTCTGGCTGTCGAACACGGTGCCAGTGATTCTTCCGAATGGAGAGGCGTAAACAAACGGTTGAAACGACATCATCGCTCCCAGGATCAGGCGGATTCCGAACACATTCAATCGTCTCTTCATCGTTCAATCCTCCAAAGAGATTGTTTTTGAAAGTTGAGAGGCATTGGACGGCCTTCTCAATGTCGGGGCATCCGGTTGTTTCTGCGATGCCACCGGAGGGCCGATTTCTTTGACGGATCCCCGTTCGATCAGCCGGGTCGGGACGACGGTCGTCACCGGTTTCTTCACCTCGCCCCGGAGTATTTGAAGGAGGGCGCGGACCGCGATCGAGCCCAGCTCTTCCTTGTAAACCCGCACCGTGGTGAGGGGGGGCGAAGCCATCTTGGCCATTTCAATGTCGTCGAAACCCACGATACTCACGTCATCCGGAATCCTGAGCCCGCGTTCGATGATAGCCTGATATCCGTACAACGCATTGATATCATTGGCAGAGAAAATGGCCGTCATGTCCTTGTTTTCGAGCAGTACGCGTACATGTTCATATCCGTTTTCGAGTCCGCCCGTCCGGACGAGATCCGGATCCGGAGACAGATCGCTGTTTTTGAGGGCTTTCAAATACCCGTTGTATCGTTGACGAAAACTGGTTCGGGAGAGGTCGCCCGAGATAAAACCGATGCGCCTGTGGCCGCGGTCGAGAAGATGCCGGGTTGCCTGATTGGCCCCGTATTCATTGTCGATGAGAATCTGGCACCGGTCTTCCGCGAGTTCCTTGGGGTCGATCAGAATGACCGGTATTTGTATGCCGAGGATGCGGGTGAAATAGGTGTCCAGAAACGTACCGACGAGGATCAGCCCGTCCGCCTGATGCTCCCGCACCATTTTCGGTAATTCATCGCGTGTGTTTTCGGTGATGATCTGGAGGAGGAGGCTGTAATTGTTCAGCGCCAGTTCGGCCTCGATGCCTTCGAGAACCCGGGAATAAAAAGGATTCCCCGACAGGGAGTGCAGGTCCCGGCAGAACAGGACGCCCACATTTTCCGATGTCTTTTTTTTGAGGGCTTTGCCGAATGCGTGGGGGGTGAAGTTGTATTGCTTGATGAGTTGTCTGATTTTTTCTTTGGTTTTTGGGCTGACATCGGGCCGGTCATTCAGGGCTTTCGAAACGGTGGACTGGGAAACGCCCGCATGCCTGGCGATTTCTTTGATCGTCATCATGAAATCAGGACCTTTTTCGGGAATTTCTTACGGGTTTAACACGGGGTCGAAGGCGGCGGTTCCCTGCCGCTGCCGTCATGGATCGATCTTCCCGGTTACGAAAACGATTTCGTAATTCGTAAGATAATTCTTTAAATGAGAAAGTCAAGCTCTTTTTCCCGGTTTTTTATTAATTCTGTTCCGGGTGCAATTAACAACCGCCGAAAAAACAACTTAAGTGTAATCATGTCAAAGTAATGGATTGTATCGAAGCGTGTCGGGTTGGATGATCCGGTCATCCATCCGGATTCAGTTTCACAGGGCATGGATCCTTTTCCGAAAGGGGATTTACGAAAACGATTTCCCGCCAGAGGCTCATTTCTCCACATATTTTCCCCGGATATTTTGTCCCGGATCCATCTATAAATTCACTTTGTTTTTCGGCTCATCCTCATTAAATTGCCCCTGCTCCGGGAAACATGGGGCGATGCGCTTCGTTATATAAAAGTGTACTCTGGCAATTCTCGGATCGATCCGAGAATTGCCAGAGTATAGTAAAATTGGAGTCCAGCCATGATCCGTTTACCCATGATGAAACCGTTTCCGGTGTTCGGCCTGTTTATTCTGTTGTCCTCATCGCTCCTGCGCGCGGGCTCGCTGACCGAAGACCGAAAATATCAGCCGGTCGTGATCAAGGCGAATGCCAGTTATTCCGGGGACGGGGCAAATGTCTCCCTGTTCCGGGGGTTCCTGAACACCTCCGTCGGCGACCTCTACCTGTACCGGTACGGGTCTTCGGACGGCACGTGGTCCATGATGCCCTACCAGATCGACGAGCGCACGCGCGGCCCGGATCCGGTCAAGGGGGGCGACTCGAGCTGGTTTTATATCATCCTCCCGGACTGGTCCGTCCGGGAACATGACGGCCGGTTCAACGGGCTGGACGAACTGGTCTTTCTCATCGGCGACATGGGCGACCGCGCGCCGGCGGACGCCTGGATCGACGACGCGGAATCCCGGGCGCACGGCCGCCTCGAACTGACCGTGCAGGATTCCCTCGATCCGGACAAAAAGGCGTACGCCTATCTCTACCGCTCCGCGACGATCACGGAACCGGTTCCCGCTCCGTACGACTTTGCCTATGATCCCGAAACCGACCGGATCGACACCCGTTATTATTTCCTGAAGCATGACCGGCACGGCGTGATCGAAGACATCGGCATCAAGCCGCCCGGCGGCGACGGCCGGGATCTCCTCGACGTCCTCAAGCTGCGTTTTTCCGGCGTCATCGACGCCTTTCAACCCCTCGATATCATCCTGACCGAAAACAATTTTGATCTGTTTCCCGACGAGGTCTATACGTCTCCCCGGCCCGTGGTCCGGTTGATCCGCCAGGCCAAACAGGCCGTCAGAATATTTACCATTCTGCTTGAAGACACCCCGTTTTGGCTGAGGACCCATTATTATCCCTTCAGCGGCACGATCGAGACCGGCGCCAGCATCTATAAGGAGGATCTGGACGCGATGTTTCCGGACGCCGACATCACGATCGTCATGCGTTACGCCCGGCAGTCGTGGGATTTCAACGAAAACGCCCGGGGCATGCGGTTCTTCAATCCCTACAACCGGGACATCCCCGTGGACGGCATGCGGGATGACGTCGATCTGACGGTGGACGTCCCCGTGAACGCCTGGTCGCTGCTCACGGGCGATCCGGGTTCGATATTCACGCTCATGCAGCTCACGGAACAAAACTGGGACCAGGTCCGACTCTATTATCACGACAGCGCATCGGGCGGCCAGGCCGATTCGGCCCAGTTCGGCGTATACGACACGGGCGACGGCCGGTCTTTCGGGGATCACGGGATCTGGCTCCGCAATATCGGCCGCGACAGCCTGACCTTCGACCTCAACCTCACGACCTATTTCATCCCCGAAAAGAATCTGGACTGGCTGGACGTCGGGCGGATCCGGGACATGGCGCTGAATCCGCTGGCCATTTCCTCGGCCGTCCAGCCGTTCGTGGAGACCGGGGTGTCGGCCCGGGAGGGGGAAATCCGGGAATTCCGGCTCGAGCAGAATACGCCCAATCCGTTCAACGGAAGCACGGAAATTCCATTCGCCCTCACGCGGGCGTCCGCCGTCCGTCTCGTCATCCTGGACATCCGCGGACGGACGATACGCACCCTGATTTCCGGACGCCTCGACGCGGGCGCGCACCGGGCGGTATGGGACGGACGGGACGACCGGTCCGGCCCGGTCTCCTCCGGGATCTATCTCTGCCGGCTCGACACGGACGAAGGAGTCCGGACCCGGAAACTGATCCTGACCCAATAAACGAACTAGGATGAACGGAAAATCCGGTCATGCAATTAAAACTTCATTCCACGTGGTTGTCCGCCTTTCGGGCCTTTGTATTGCTGTCTGGACTCCTTATCCTTCCCGTGTGCGACATCGACCACGGGATCGCGCCGCTCCCGGGGAAACTCAGCGTGCAGGTCTTTTTTTTGAACAAGGAAGTCCCCGAACAGACCCAGGGCGTCTATCTGTTCGTCGCGCCGGTCTTCCCGCCCCACGCGATCAACGAGCTGTTCCTCAGCCCCAATTCCATCCCCCTCGACAACGACACCGTGATGGCGGAGATCGTGCTGCCCTACGGCCATTACGAAGCCGTCGGCCTCTGGTGGTATTCCACGCTCACCGAATCGAATCTCGCCGACGTCTTCACCCTGAAGCTGGGACCGGATTTCCTGCCCTATCAATTCGACATCACCCCGGAAAAGCCGCATCACGAGATCGAGCTCTTCGCCAACCTGGACCGGGTCAACCGTGAATCGTCCCTCGAGGGCACCATCACCTTCAACGGGCCGTTTCCCCCCAACACCCTGGCGACCGCCGTCGCGGCCTTCCAGCATGTGCCGCAACGGGACGTGGAGTATTACGTCTGGCTCGAGTCGATCGACTTCAGCGTCGACAGCAACCCGTTCCATTTCAGGCTGCCGGTGCGCAGCCGGCGCCGGATCCGGTACATCGCGGTCTTCTGGCTCGGCGAGAAAATGGGGCTTCACGAACTCCGCATGCTGGGATTTTACGAAAATCCCGACGTACCCGGAACCCCCGGGGAATTCCTCCCGAGAACCGGAGAGACCCTTACCGGCGTGGACATCCAGGCGGACTGGGCGAAGGCGGTGCGATGAGACATCAAAAATCCGTTCCGCCCTTCTTTTCTTTTGGGGAATTGTTTTTGAATATCCGTATTCTTTTGTTCGGCATCGGTCTTTTGGGGATTTCCAACCTCTTTGCGCAGGGGACGATCACCGGCAGGGCGGTGGACGCCGCCACGGGGAAGCCCCTTCCCGCGGTCAACATCCAGGTGCTGGGCACGGTGCGGGGGGCGGCGACGGATGGGGCGGGGAATTTCCGGATCACAAACCTGCCTCCCGGCGCCTATGCACTGCGCGCCTCCATGATCGCCTACAAACCGGTCGCCCAGGATCACGTCGTCGTCCGGCCGGACCGCGAGACCGAGGTCCTTTTCGAGCTGAAGGAGACCCCGATCGAATTCGAACCCATCGTGGTGCTCGGGGGCAGGACCAAACAGCGGCTGGATCTCTCCCCGGTCTCCCTCTCCGTGGTCACGTCGCGGGAGATCCGGGCCCGGAACGCCACCAACCTCGTCGACGCCCTCGAATCCGCGCCGGGAATCCATTTTATCGGCGACCAGATCAACATCCGGGGTTCCACCGGATATACTTTCGGCGCGGGAAACAAGGTGCTGCTGCTGCTCGACGGGGTGCCGGTCTACGCCAGCGACACGGGACAGTTCAACTGGGACATGCTTCCGCCCCTCGACATCGAACAGATCGAGGTGCTGAAAGGGGCGGGATCGACCCTGTGGGGCGCCTCGGCCCTGGGGGGCGTGGTCAACGTGATCACACAGGATCCGACGCCCCAGGGACGGCTCATGTTTTCGATGAGCGCGGGGAAATATGACAAACCCCATTACAGGGAATGGGAATGGACGGATCACGGCCGTCTCCATTACACCCGGAAGGATGTGAGCTACGGCAGGCGAATCGGCAATGCGGGCCTGCGACTCTCCGCCGGACACCACGTGTCGACGGGATATACGGAGCTCGGTGATTTCGACAAGTTCAACCTGACCGGTAAATTCGACTACTATTTCCCGCGTTCGGTCAAGTGGACGACCTACGCCGCCTACAGCCTGATCGACCGCGGATTCTTCATCCAGTGGAAGAGCCAGAACGACCCGTACGAGGTCGATCCCTCGAACCTGGACAATTACGCCACCGTCAACCAGCTCAACCTCTATACCCGGCTCGCCGTGCCCTTTTCATCCCGGTTCGGCCTGACCGTGCGCGCCTCCATGGTCCGTTCGCTCATGGGAAACGAGTTCGGCGAGGGCAGCGGATTCAATCCGGCGATCGGACAGGGCGGGGAGATCCAGGCCGACTGGATTCCGAGTCCCCTCCATACCCTCACCGCGGGCGTGCAGTATCAACATGACGCGGGCAGCACGAAATTCATCGGAGACCGCAAGGGATATTTCATCGGCCCCTATATACAGGACGAATGGAAGATTCTGCACAATCTCAGGGTGACCGCCGGATTCCGTTACGACCGCTATCAGCTCGTCGGGGGGCTGAAGGAGGATTTGTGGAGTCCCCGGCTGGGTGTCAACTGGAAGCCGTCCGAACGGTCCAGCGTGCGCGCGTCCGTGGGATCCGGATTCCGGGCCGCCACGATCGTCGAGCGGTTCCTCGAGCTCTCGATCATGAATTTCAAGATCCTCCGGAATGAAAACCTGAAGGCGGAACAGGCCTGGGCGTACGACATCGGCGGCCGGTTCTATTTCACCGAGAACTGGAACATCGACCTTTCCCTCTTCCTGAACGATTACCGGGAGCTGATCGAGGCCCATCTCGACCTGATCCGGGGGCAGATCCAGTTCCGGAACATCCCCCGCGCCCGCCTGAAGGGCGTCGAAGCCACGACCCGGTGGGCTTCACCGGTGTTTTTCGCCGGCCGGAACTGGAAGCCGGCGCTCGAGCTGACCCTGACTGCGATGGATCACGAGGATCTGAAGTGGAACGAACCGCTTCCCTACCGGCCGAAGGTGATCGGGAACATCAAGGCGCAGATGGAATCCGGCCCCGTCCACGCCGAGGCGGTTTACCGGTATGCCGGCCGGATCGACGCGGTGAAGGTCTACCCGATCAACGACCGCGTACCCATGAAATTTTTTGACGTGCGTCTTTCATACAGCGTCTGGAAACTGAAAGTCCTCTGCGGCGTGGTGAATCTCCTCCAGTACAATTACGCCCCCATGGAATCGAACCTCATGCCCATGAGGACGTTCACCTTCGGATTGCAGGGCGCGTTGTGATGGGGGCGGGGACAGCTTCTCCAAATGAGTCCCGTGCGGAGGCGAACGGCCCCTGCGGCTGATTCTCTTTCGTGTCGTTTACGGTGCCTCAATCCGGTTTTCAGCCGGTCGACCGGCGCCTTCCATCCAGCCCCTTGAAACCTGCAAAAACGGCGGGTACATCCCGTTGAGGTCGTCCCGTTTTTTACGGGTACCTGCCAAATCCGGGGGGTGTCACACATCCGGGGAACTCACATGGAACACGGATCGACGATTGCAAAAGAAGCATGGCATGCCTTCGGCATGGATGAAGTGTATGCCGAACTGGATACCAGTCCTGACGGGTTGAGTACCCGGGAAGCGGAAAAACGCCTCCGGTTCTATGGCGAAAACAAATTACCCGAAGGGAAAAAGAAGACGATCTGGCACATCATCCTCCATCAACTGCTGAATCCCCTGATCTTTATCCTGATCGCCGCGGCGGTTGCCTCCATCGTCATCGGTGAAGGAAAAGACGCCCTGTTTATTTTTCTCGTTATCCTCATCAACAGCGTGCTCGGGACCTATCAGGAGTACAATGCCGAAAAAAGCGCATCCGGGTTGCAGAAGCTGCTTAAAATAAAAGCCCGGGTAAGGCGTGACGGAAAGGAACAGGAAGTCGCATCGGAGGGACTGGTGCCGGGCGACCGGGTTTATCTGGAAACGGGCATGAAAGTACCTGCCGACATCCGGATCATGGAGGCATCCGGCCTCGAGATAGACGAGAGTTTCCTGACCGGTGAATCACGCGCTTCCCGAAAACAGGCCCGTATCCTGCGGGAAGACACGGGTGTGGCCGAAAGAACCAACCTGGCTTTCGCCGGCGCAACCGTCCTGTCGGGACGGGGAACCGGGATCGTGGTTTCGACCGGTGTTTCGACGCAGGTCGGACAGATCGCACAAAATGTGTATGAAGGCCGGTCCGAAAAACCGCCGCTGATTCTGCGCATGGAGAAATTCATCCGCCAAATCACGGTGTTCATCCTCTCGCTCAGCGTGATTCTGGCTGTGATACTTCGCATGCAGGGCCTGGACGTTCCGGCGATATTTTTCTTTGTGGTTGCCCTGGCCGTCTCGGCTATTCCGGAAGGGTTGCCCGTGGCCTTGACGGTTGCCCTCTCCATCGCGACAAAGAGGATGGCGAAACGCAATGTGATCGTCCGGAGGCTCAATTCGGTCGAGAGCCTCGGCAGTTGTACGGTGATTGCCAGCGATAAAACCGGAACACTGACCGTCAACCAGCAAACGGCAAAGAAAATCATCCTTCCCGGTGGAAAAGCCTTCTCCGTGACCGGGGAAGGCTATAACGGGGAGGGACGGGGAGTCGACGACGATCATCCCGAAAAAGCCGTCGATTTCAAACAGGACGAACGGCTCGCGATCCTGATCCACATCGGCATTTTGGCCAATGAGGCTTCCCTGCAAAAGGAAGAGGACGGATGGACGCATCACGGCGACGCCATGGACGTCGCATTGCTCGGCATGGGGTATAAACTGGGGGCAGACCCCGGGGAAATCAGGACGCGGTATCCCCTCACCGATAAAATTCCTTATGAATCGGAACGAAAATTTTCCGCGGCTTTCTACGAAAAAGAAGGGACGGTTCATGTCGCGGCGAAAGGCGCGGTGGAAACGATCCTGAATTTCTGCGACGGCTTATCGGATGGAAATTCAGGGAAAGCAATCGACAAGGATGCCATCCTGCGGCAGGCCGACGGGATGGCGGCCAAGGGATACCGGGTTCTTGCTTTTGCGCAGGGAGAGAATCCTCATTTTGTCAAGAAGGATGACTATGACAATCCGGACATTCCGCCGCTGGTGTTTTACGGGTTGGTGTGTTTCATCGATCCGTTACGGCCTGAGGCGAGCGAATCCGTCGGGAAATGCAGGAAGGCCGGGATCAGGGTCCTGATGATCACCGGCGATCATCCGGCCACGGCGGCGACCCTGGCAGACGAACTGGGAATCAGGGATCAGGGACACGGCGTGGTCACCGGACAGATGCTCGCCGAAGCGGACCCGCCCGACAGCCCCGCCTTTGAGAAACTGGTGGCGTCGACAACCGTTTTTGCACGGGTCTCCCCCATCCAGAAACTGGAAATTGTGGATGTGCTGATCCGGGACGGTGAATTTGTGGCGGTGACCGGCGACGGCGTCAATGACGCCCCTGCCCTGAAACGGGCCAACATCGGTGTCGCCATGGGGTCGGGGACCGATGTGGCCAAAGAAGCGGGGTCGATGATCGTGATCGATGACGATTTTTCATCGATCGTCGCCGGCGTCGAAGAGGGACGCTATGCTTACGACAATGTGCGCAAGGTGGTTTTTCTGCTTTTGTCCACCGGCGCGGCCGAAGTCGTTTTATTCATTTTATCCGTTTTGGCCGGGTTGCCCTTGCCTTTGCTTGCGGTTCAGTTGTTATGGCTGAATCTGGTGACGAACGGCATACAGGATGTGGCGCTGGCTTTCGAGGGCGGAGAACCCGGTACGATGTTCAAAAAACCCAGGAAGCCGTCTGAGGCCCTGATCAATCCGCTCATGATCAAACAAACCGTCGTGTCGAGTATCACCATGGGGTCTATCGTGTTCGGGCTGTGGTATTGGCTGAACATGCATGCCCGTATGGATGAAACGCATGCGCGCGATCTCATTTTATTGCTCATGGTGTTTATGCAGAATTTTCACGCATTCAACAGCCGTTCCGAAACCGTGTCTGCATTTCGGGTTCCCTTAAAAAGAAACTGGATTCTGGTTTTCGGGGTGCTGGCGGCACAGGGGATTCATATTCACAGCATGCACATACCGGTCATGCAACAGATACTCCGGATCGAACCGGTCACACCGGCCGAATGGGTTTATGTGTTGACACTCGCGGTACCCATGCTCCTGGTGATGGAAATATTCAAGGCGGTTTCGAAGCCCGGAACGGGACGACCGGCTTGATCGGTCCGTCCGGCGCCGCGGATCACAGCATGTCCACGGGGTCGATATCCACGGCGACCCGGACGGCGGAAGCCTGCGGTTCCGCATAACGTGACTGCGCCTCCCGGATGATCCGCCTCAGTTTCTCCCCGGTGGGATCGGCGGCTTTTTCTCCCCGCAGGATGAGGTGATACCGGTACAGATTCCGGATCCGGGCGAGCGGCGCGGGTGCGGGTCCCAACATGTCGTAACCCCGTTTTTCAGGGAGCAGACTGCGGAATTTCCCCGCGGCCTGTTCCGTTTTACCCGCGTCCGGACCGCTGAACCGCAACAGTGCCAGGCGTCCGAAAGGCGGATACAGCAGTTCTTTCCGCGACCCGGACGCATGGTCGAAGAAGTCCTCATACGCCTGGTCCACCGCGAACCGGATGACCGGATGGTCCGGCTCGCGCGTCTGGATCACGACCTCGCCCTGCATCTGACGCCTGCCCGCCCGTCCCGCGGCCTGTGTCAACAGTTGAAACGTCCGCTCTCCGGCGCGGAAATCCGGGAAATGGAGTCCCGTGTCCGCGGAGATGACGCCGACCAGTCCGACGCCGGGGAAATCATGTCCTTTCGCGACCATCTGCGTCCCGAGAAGCAGGTCGGCGCCGCCCTTCTCGAACTCCGTGACGATCCGGGAATGGGCATGTTTACTCCGTGTGGTGTCGAGATCCATGCGCAGGATGCGGATTTCGGGAAACCGTTCCCGCAACGCCTCTTCCACCTGCTGGGTACCCACGCCGCTGAATTTCAGTTGCGCCGCGCCGCAGGCCGGGCAGCCGTCCGGGACGGCCGACTCGAATCCGCAATAATGGCATTTCAGACGGTTCCCGCGCCGATGATAGGTCAGGGAAATGGCGCAGTAGGGGCAGGTCTCGATCCGGCCGCAGGCCCTGCACCGCAACAGCACCGCATAGCCCCTGCGGTTCTGAAGGAGGATCATCTGCTGTCCGTCCCGGATCGCCTGCGTCATCCTCTCGATGAGGAGGTCGGAGAAGATCGCCTGTCCCGCGTCCGCCTGATGTACGAGCGTGACACGGGGGAGGGGCGTGTGGTCTATCCGGTGCGTCAGCCTGCAGATTCCATACTTGCCCTCCACCGTGTTCCGGTAGGATTCGATCGAAGGGGTGGCCGAACCGAGAATCACGGGACACCGGTTCAGCCTAGCCCGGTAGACCGCCACGTCGCGCGCATGATAGCGCGGGGCCGGATCCATCTGTTTGTATGAGGCGTCATGTTCCTCGTCCACGATGATGAGGCCGAGTTTTTGGAGGGGGGCGAAGACGGTGGACCGCGGTCCGAGTGCGATTCGTTTGCTTCCGTCCCGGATCCGGCTCCAGGCGTCGAACCGTTCGCCGGCGCCGAGACGGCTGTGCAGGACGGCGACGGTGTCCCCGAAAACCGCCCGGTAGCGCTGCACGGCCTGGGGCGTGAGCGCGATTTCAGGAATCAGGACCAGGGCGGATCCATCCGCATCCAGGACGCGCCGGATCGCTTCGAGATAGACCTGGGTCTTTCCGCTGCCCGTGACGCCGTGGAGGAGAAAGGGCCGGAAACCCGACCGGGCGGGATGGAAGACCGCGTCGAGCGCCGCCTGCTGTTCGTCCGTCAGGGTGACGGCTTTCGGTTCAGGCAATTCCAGACCCGCGTAAGGATCGCGGAGACACACCGCCTCTTCGATCGCGATCCATCCGGAGGCCTCCATGCGGCGCAATACGGCAAAGGGCGCATCCAATGTGTGGCGCGGCACCGCGTCCCCGCCGGCGAGCAGGTGTCTCAGGATGTCCGCCTGTCTGGGTGCCTTGCCCGCGAGGAGGTCGATCTCCTCCGGCTCCGGTTCCCGGTTGAGCCGGATCCATTTTTCATGAAGCGGATTCACCCCGGTTCCATCGAGCGCCTGTTCGGTCCCGACGAGTCCCAGCGCCTCGAGACGGCCGATTTCGAGACGCAGTCCGCCCTGCGGAAAATTCTTTTCGAGCGTTTTAAACGGCACGGCGGTTTTTTCCTTCAGGAAACCGAGCAAGGCGTTCTGGACCGGAGTCAAGGACGCGGGATTCCAGTCCCGCTTTTCAAGGCGGATCGTCCACCGGGTGTTGCGCGTGAGTCCCGGAGGCAGGGCGGCCCGGATCACCTCCCCCCAGGACGCCATATAGTAACGCGCGACCCATGCCGTCAGGTCGAACAGATCCCCGGACAGGACCGGATCCGGATCGAGGATTTCTGCGACGGACTTCACGGCCGCCACTTCCGGCCGCGCCGTGAACCCGACCACATAACCCGTCAGTCTCCGTTTCCCGAGCGGGACCAGCACCCGGTGGCCTTTCCGGATCAGGCCGCGCTGGGGTTCGGGCACCTCGTAGGTCAGAAACCGGAGCGGCGGATGCGGGAGGGCGATCTGTGCGTACCGCGTTTCGGGGTCGGAAATCATGGATGCAATATACAACAGCGCGGCACGATTCAAAAGTAAAAATCACCGGACGCCCGGGAACCGGAGCGCATGCGTCCGCGTCCAACACTGGGGTGAAGCAGGCGTCCATTTTTCGGTTGCATATCCCACACTTTTATGATAAATTTGAACTTATCGAATCCTGACGGTTGAAAGAAGCAGGCATCCATGAATCCGACGATATCATTTTCGCGACAACACGCCGGCCGGTCGGCGTGTTTTTTCCTTGTCCTCCTTCTCGCAGGGGCGACCGGATGCGCCCACAGGCGCCAGGCCGTCCGTCCCGCCCCGACGCGTACGGAACCACATGCCAGGGCCGTCGAATTGTTCGTCACGGCAACCGAACATGAACTGCGGGGGGATTACACCTATGCGCTGCTGAATTATCAGGAGGCCATGATTTATGATTCGACATCGGCCACCCTGTTCCTCGCCGCGGGCAAGGCCTACCTCCGTCTCGGACGCGAGGAGAGCGCGATGCACACCCTGCGCCGGTGCGTGGCCCTGGACCCGGATCAGCTCGAAGCCCATGACCTGCTCGCACGAATCTATGCATCCCAGGGCTGGTTTTTACTGGTCGAAAGAACCTATCAAACCATCCTCGAACGCGACAGCACGTATCTCAAAGCCTATTACAACCTGGCATTGCTCTATCTCAGGAACCATGAGCGAGAGAAAGCCGTATCGATATATCAAAAAATTCTCTCCCTCGTAGATCCGTCCGACCCCGAAAACCTTCATCTCCTTCTCGGTCTGGGTGAATTGTATCTGGATCTGGATAAACTGGAAGAGGCCGAAGGGATTTACACCCGCCTGGTCGAGACAGATTCCGGGGCCGGATACGGACATTACGGCCTGGGCCTGGTCCGTGAAGAACAGGGAGACACCGCACTCGCCATACAGAACTACCTCCAAGCCCTGGAGCAAGCACCCGATATAGCGCAGGCCCGGGAGCGGCTGAGCCGGCTCTTTGAGTCGCAGGCCCGGTGGGATGCGGCGCGTGAACTGCTCGTGGAAGGCATCGCCCGGGATACGACCGATCTGTCACTCTGGCTCGAACTCGGTAACTTTTTCCGCAGGCAGGACGACTCGACCCTGACGGCCCAGACCTATAACAAGATCATTCGCCGTTTTCCGGACCGGTGGGAAGGCTATCTGAATCAGGGACGGTTCCATCTGGACCGGCAGGCCTATGAACCCGCGTACCGATCCTTTGCCCGGGTCGTCGAACTCCATCCCGACAATGCGTGGGGCTGGCTGTTCGGCGGTATCTCTTTGGTACATCTGGACAGCCTGGATTCCGCCGTCCCCGCCCTCCGCAAGGCCTTGGCTGTTATGCCCGAAGACCCGCTCGGCAATTATTATCTCGGCTCCGTACTCATGCAGAAGCGGCGGTACCGCGAGGCGGAATTCCCCCTCCAAACCGCCCTCGGCCGCAGGCCCGGATGGATTTCCGCGATGAGCGCACTCGCCGCGGTATGGGACGGCCTTAAAAAACATGACGCCTCGGACAGCCTGTACGCCGCGGCTCTCGCCATCGAACCAGACAACGCCCTCCTTTTGAATAATTACGCCTACAGCCTGTCGCTGCGCGGCGTCCGGCTCGATGAGGCCCTCGCGATGGCCGAACGCGCCGTGGAGCACGACCCTGAGAACGGGGCCTATCTCGATACCATCGGCTGGATCTACTTCAATCTCGGTGATTATGAGAAAGCGCTGGAATACATCGAACAGGCGTTCCGGCTGCGCCCGGACAATCCCGAAGTGATCGACCATCTCGGCGACGTTTATCACCGCCTGGGGCAGACCGACAAGGCGATTGAATTCTGGGAAAAGGCCTTGTCGCTCGACGGAGACAATATGGAGATACGGGACAAACTCGAAGGGATTCAGAGCCCGTGACCCCCGGTCGTCTTCGTGTTCCATGCCGGTTTCCTGTCCTGCTTGCGGCCGCAGGCATCCTCTTTTTTCTCGCGGGATGCGCCGGATTTCTGGGTTCGCGGGGCCCCCTGCCGCCTGAAGATCCCCGCCGGCTGATCCGGCGGGTGCGGCAGCATGCCGCGCGGCTGGAAACTTTTGAAGGATACGCCCGTTTCACGGCCGTAACGGAATTCGGGGCGTTGAGGGGGACCCTCACCATCCGGGCCCGCAATCCGGACACCCTCTGGGTGAAGGTGGAAGGCCCGATGGGCATCAGCTTCGGCATGGCCCGGCTGGCCGGGCCGGATATTCTCATGTATCATCCGATGGCCAAGACCGTATACCGGGGTACCCTGATGAATCCGGGGCTGAGACACGCACTGCCCTTAAATGTCCTCACGGAGAATTTGGTTTTGGCCGTTCAGGGTCTGCCGATGATCGATACCGCAGTCGCCGATTCCGCGGGCGTCGTCTCTGTCTCGGACCGCGAATACACCCTCACGGCCGGACGGGGTGATCTTATCCGAATTTTGCCGGAGGGCCCGGTCGTTCGCGAATGGGTATGTATGGATTCACTTGGCCAAACCGTCTGGTCTTTCCAGGGAAGCCGGCACCGAAAAGCGGGCAGGGTCCGTCTGCCGCGTATGGTGCAGCTGACGCAAACCCGGCCTCCGCAACAGATGACCTTGTATTACGATTTCGTGAAGACCAATGTCCGGCTCAGGGAAGGCTGGTCAGACATCCGATTTCCGGAGGACGCCGACATCCATGAATTCTGAACCACTCGCTCTGTCGATCGTGATTCCCGTGTTCAACGAGGCGGACTCCATCGGGCCGCTGTACGAAGAGATCCGCCGCGTATGCGATACGGGCGGAATGGACGCGGAAATTCTCTTCGTGGATGACGGATCCACCGACGGGTCTTTCGACGCCGTCCGGCGGATACACGAAACGGATCCGCGTGTCCGCGGCATCCAGTTCCGGCGGAACCGGGGCAAAGCCGAGGCGCTGGCCGCCGGATTCGAGGCCGCCCGGGGTGAAATGATCGTGACCCTGGACGGCGACCTCCAGGACGATCCGGCCGAGATTCCCCGCCTCCTGGGCAGACTCGACGAAGGATACGACATGGTCTCGGGCTGGAAAAAAAAGCGTCGCGATCCGATTTCAAAACGCCTCCCCTCCAGACTCTACAACAGGCTGACATCCCGGCTGACGGGAATCCGTCTCCATGACTTCAACTGCGGCCTCAAGGCTTACCGGCGCGAGGTGGTGCGGACGGTCCGTCTTTATGGGCAGCTTCACCGGTATTTACCCGCGCTCGCCCATCTCGAGGGATTCCGTGTGGGGGAGATGGTGGTGAACCATCGTCCGCGGCGATTCGGGAAAAGCAAATACGGTTTCGGCCGTTTCACGGGCATGTTCGACCTGATCTCGATTGTGTTCCTTGAAAAGTACATGAAACGCCCGCTGCACCTTTTCGGCCTGATCGGTTCCGTCTCATTCATCGTGGGGCTCGGCATCAGCGGGTATCTCATCGTGATGCGCGTCCTCGGCCTGATCGACCTTTCCAAGCGTCCCCTTTTCATGGTCGGGGTGCTACTGACCATCCTGGGATTTCAATTTATTTCCATCGGTCTCCTCGGAGAGATGATCGCCTCGAAACGGCAGGAAGGACACAATCATCCCGTCAAGCAGACCGTGGGTGTTGATCCCCCGTCCGAATAAATTTTCATCCGTGATGGTGTGCCGGTCCGCGGCGGACATTGACGGATGCATGAAGGCATTCGTCCCGATCGGCATACTTGAAGAGAAAAATCTGTTGCGATCATGAACCGAGCCCGATATTTCTTCTCCGTGATTGTCCCGTCCTACGACCGTCTCGATGAGGTCCGGGAGCTCGTCCGGTCGCTCGGAGACCAGACCTTTCCGGCCGAATCTTTCGAAGTGCTGGTTGTGGATGACGGATCGACCGACGGCACGCGGGACTGGATCGAGGCGGAATGCCGGTCGACCGGCATGAACCTGCGCTGTCTTTGCCAGAGTCGTCAGGGGCCGGGTGCGGCGCGGAATCTCGGCATGTCCCATGCGGAAGGGACGTTCTTCGTCTTCATCGATTCGGACTGCACGGCGCCGCCCGACTGGCTTTCCGTGATCCATGCCGCCCTCGAGGACGATCCCGAAATCCGGGGATTCGGCGGGCGCGACGACGCGCGGCCCGATTTTCCGCCGCTTTTGAAGGCGATCAATTATTCCATGACCGCGTTTCTCACGACCGGTGGTCTGAGGGGCGGCCGGAAGAAGCGGCTGGCCCGGTTCTATCCCCGCAGCTTCAACATGGGCATTCACCGGGATCTGTACGGGCAGATCGGGGGGTTCGGCGGCCTGCGCCACGGCCAGGACATCGAATTCAGCAACCGCATGCTCCGGAGCGGCGGGAAGATCGCCTATATTCCCGGTTCCGTGGTGTATCACAGACGCCGGACGTCGCTGCGCAGATTCTATCGCCAGGTCTTCAACTGGGGCGTGGCGCGGATCAACCTCTACAAGATCGATTCCCGGATGCTCGAGCCGCTCCACGCGGCGCCCGCCGCCGGATTCTGGGCGGCCGCGTTCTTCACCCTACTGGCCCTGATTTACCCCGTCATTTTCCCCGTCTGGATCGTGCTCGCCGGGATCGCCGTCTTCCTGTTCCTGGCCAGCGGCGTCCATGCCGCGATCCGTTTCAAATGCCTGCGAACCGGCGTGCTGACCCCGGCCGTGATGGCCCTCCAGATCACCGGATACGCCCTGGGGTTTACCACGGCCTTCATCCGGCGGGTGATTCTGGGGCGCGGGGAGTGGACGGGGTTTGTGAAGCGATATGACAAATGACGTTTCTGTCGTGTAAAGGGATCCGGTTGAGGGATGCCGGCGCCGGCGTGCCGGAGTCTGCCCGCTGTTTTGGATTCCGTTTTGTGTTCAGACCATCATAACAACCAATCTCAGGGAGGTACAGCATGTTTTTCGTCGTCAGTTTGATCGGGATTGTCGTGGCAATCGGGGTATTGCTGAAATCGGAAGATCCGAAATACAAATCCGGTTCGCTGATCGCCATTGTCGTGTTATGCCTGCTGGCGATGTTGCAAATCGTCCGCATCATCCCCGCGGGACATGTGGGCGTCGTCAACATCTTCGGCAAGGTCAGTAAGGTCGAGCTGAGATCCGGCATCCGGTTCGTCAACCCCTTCGCCGATGTGATCATGTATTCCGTCAAAACCCAGGAATTGAAAGAGATCATGGACGTTCCCTCGAAAGAAGGGCTGAATGTCAAGCTCGAAATCAGCGTGCTCTATCATCTCGATCACGCCAAGGCCCAGGAAGTCTTCGAAACCGTCGGCGTCAATTATCAGGAAATCATCCTCGTCCCCCATTTCCGGTCCGTCGTACGGGGGGTCACCGCTTCTTTCGAGGCCAAGGCGCTGTATACTTCCGCGCGGGAGGAATTGTCCAAACAGATCATGCTGCAGCTGACAGAACTGGTCGCGACGCGCGGCATCGTCATCGAGAGCACCCCCCTGCGCACCGTCTCTCTTCCTGCGGGTTTATCCAAAGCCATCGAAGAAAAACTCCAGGCCGAACAGGAGAGCGAACGCATGGAGTTCGTGCTCCTCAAAGAGAAACAGGAGGCCGACCGCAAGCGCATCGAAGCCAAGGGAATCGCCGATTTTCAGGCGATCGTGACAGAAGGGATCAGCGATAAACTGTTGAAGTGGAAAGGCATCGAGGCCACGGAGAAACTGGCCGCCTCTCCGAATGCCAAGGTGGTCATCGTGGGCGGCAATGACGGACTGCCTCTCATCCTGGGATCGCAGTAAAAGAACCGTTCAACCGGGTGAGAATCCGCGCCTTCGGCAGGCGATGAGGACGAGACGGACTCAGAATAGCCGTCTCGTCCGGGTTGACCACGACGTCCGTTTTCTTCGCGTTCCAACGGACTCCGACGGAACATGTGGATGACTCTGTGCGTCCGTTTTTCGTTCCGGGGAAGATCGCGGGAGCGGAGGGATGAGATGATCCGCGCGGCATCGTGAAAACATCCGAGTTTCATCCTTTGAGAACAATCTTTCACCTCTCAAGAGGACATGCTTATGGCTAAGAGAAGAAAGAAAAAAACACCATTGCCGGTCAAACCTGCGGAAGTGTCCCGGACGCGGTTTTCGCCGTGGCAGATGCATGCGGTCTGCATCGGATTGCTGGTTCTCGTGCTGACGGTCTATTTCGCGCCGATGGCGATCGACGGTCTCTCTCCGACCGGCACCGATGTGGTCGGAGGCATCGGCAAGACGCATCAGATTCTGGAAAACGAGAAGAAAACGGGTGAACGCGCCCTGTGGAACCCCTATGTTTTTTCCGGCATGCCTCTTTATCAGCGGCTGTCCCCGAGGGAGGCGGCCGTCGACCGGATCATCGAACTGCCCGCAAACACGCCGGGGAGGAACGCGTTCGTCTATTATGTGGTCGGCGCGGTCGGCCTGTTTTTCCTCGCCCGGTACTGGGGCGCACCGCCCTGGGGATCGGTGCTGGCGTCCCTGGCCTTCGTGCTCATGCCGCATTACGAAGTCCTGATTCAGGCCGGGCACTTTCAGAAATTCCGGCCGGTCATGCTGATGCCCTGGGTGGTGCTCGCCTTCTCGGCCCTGCTCAAGAAAGGGAACTGGCTCTCGGCGGTGTTCTTCATGCTCGCCTTCTCGACCCTGATCCGCACCAAACATTATCAGATTGTCTATTATGCCCTGCTTATTCTCTTTTTCCTCGGGACGGCCCATACGATCCGTATCCTCCGGGAGAAGGGATGGCGGACGTGGTTCAAACGCGCAGGCCTGCTGATCGCTGCGGCGGCCATGGCGGTTCTGATGAGCCTGCAGCCCCTGATCCCGATGCAGGAGTATGCCGGATACTCCATCCGCGGGGGGGCGGAGGCGGCGGATCCCGGCGGGCTGGATTATGATTATGCGACGGGCTGGTCTTTTTCCCCCAAGGAGATGCTCAGCCTCCTCATCCCGAATGCATTCGGGGGCGCGTCCTCCGTCGTCTATACCGGGAATGCGGTTCCCCAGTTCAGGAACAAGACCCTGCCCGGGTACTGGGGAGACATGCCGTTTACGGAAGGCGGGGATTACCTGGGTATCCTGACGTTCATCCTGGCGGCGATCGGGTGCGTATACGCGTTCCGGCAGAAGCGGGGGGAGTGGATCGCCCTGTGCGTCTTCCTCCCGTTCGCCTTCCTGTTGTCCTTCGGCAGGCATGTGCCCTGGCTCTTCGATTTGTTTTTCCGGTATGCGCCGTTTTTCGACAAATTCCGCGCCCCGTCCATGATTCTGACGGCCGTGTATTTCACCGCGGCCGTCCTGGCCGGACTGGGGATCACCGCGCTGACCGACGGGGAAAACCGCGGCAGGTACGCGGGCTTCACGGCCGGACTGGGGGGCTTTCTGGTGCTGCTCGCGCTCACACCCTTTCTGTTCCGCGGCCTGTTCAGTTTCGAGCGGGCCGGCGAAGTCCGGCAATACGGCGACCAGATTATGGAGCTGATCCGGGCGGCCCGGTTCGACCTCATGAAGCGGGATGCGTTCAGGCTTCTCGGATTCGCCGTCGCGGGATGCGGCCTGATCTGGCTCTACCTGAAGGGAAGATTCCCCCAAACCGGACTCGTGATCGGCCTCGGGGTCCTTTTACTCGCCGATCTGGCCTGGATCGGCGGCCGGTTTCTGAACAATCTCGGGCCCACGCAGCATCTCAAGGCCACCTATTTTTCTCCGAATGACACCAACCGGTTCCTGAACCGGGACCCGGACGTTTTTCGTGTCTTTCCCCTCGAACAGAACACCTTCCAGTCGAACGACTGGAGCTTCCACCACCAGTCTGTCGGCGGTTACGATCCCGCCAAGCTGCGCATCTATCAGGATGTGATCGAGCGCTGCGTCTACGGCTGGACACACGCGGAATTTCCGGTCAACTGGAATCTGCTCCATATGCTGAATGCCAAATATGTCGTCGCCGGCGGACGGCTGGAAGAACCGCATCTCGAGCCCGTGTTTCAGGACACACGCAAGGGGCTTTTGACCTACCGAAACCACGGCGACCTGGGCCGCGCCTGGTTTGTCGGCGCGGCCGAAGTGATCACGGACCGGGATGCGCGGCTCGGACGGCTCAACGATCCCGCGTTCCGGCCCGACTCGGTGGCGGTCCTCGAGACCTCCCTCGACACGGAGATCCATGTCCCTTCGGAATCGCGGGTGGAAGTCACCCGGTTCGAGCCGAACCGCATCCACCTCGAGGTCGAGTCGGACACCCGGGCGCTGCTCGTCGTCAGTGAAATCTATTATCCCAAAGGATGGACGGCCACGGTCGACGGGCAGAAAACACCGATCTACAAGGCCAACCATATCCTTCGCGCACTGGTCGTGCCCACGGGCACACACGAGATCCGCATGGAGTTTTCCCCGGAGTCCTATCGGATGGCGGGCGTGATCTCCTTCGTGACCAACGGCCTCGTTTTGGCCGGGCTGGCTTTGCTCGGCGTGCTCCGGATCCTGAGAAACCGGAAAGGGGCCGGCTGATTGGCCGGAACAGGCGAAAAAATCCTCGTCATCTCCTATTACTGGCCGCCCTCCGGCGGGCCGGGCGCACTGCGCATGACGGGATGGGTGAAATATCTGGCGCGGGCCGGATGGGAGCCGCGGGTGCTGACCGTGGAAAACGGCGAATTTCCCTATCCGGATCCCGGCCTGTCCGAATCCGTCCCCCCGGACGTGTCCGTCCACCGCGTGCGGGCTCCGCAACCCTTCGGGCTGTATAAACGGCTGACCGGCAGGAAGCCGGACGATTCCCTGCCGGTGGGGCTGCTCGCCGGGGGAGGGAAGGGCCCGGCCGAGAGGATCGCGGGCTGGATCCGCGCCAATGTCTTCATCCCGGACGCACGGACCGGCTGGGTCGGACCCGCCACGCGCGAGGCGGCGAGGCTGATCCGCAGCCACGGCATCCGGCACGTCCTCATCTCCTCGCCGCCCCATTCGGCCCAGCTCATCGGACTGCGGCTGAGGAAACGCACAGATGTCCGCTGGATCGCAGATCTGCGCGATCCGTGGACCGGGTTCCGCCATTATCAGACCGCCGGCCGGTCCCGTACTGCGGCCCGATGCGACGCGCGTCTTGAGCGCAGGGTCCTCCGCCATGCAGACCGGGTGACCACGGTGAGTCCGGCGCTGGCCGGGGATTTCGAACGGCTGGGGGCGCTGCGGGGCAGGGTCCATGTGCTCCTGAACGGGTTCGACCCGGATGATTTCGGGGGGGAGTTCCCCGCACTTCCCCGCAGATTCAGGATCGTACACACGGGGAATCTGGTCGCGAACCAGAATCCCGGGGTGTTGTGGGACGGCCTGTCCCGCCTCTGCGACGCCCTGCCGGGATTCGCGTCCCATCTCGAGATCCGTCTGACCGGACGCGTCCATCCCGTGATCGAAGAGGCGATCCGAATCGCCGGGCTGTCGGACGCCCTCGTCCTGAATCCGTTCCGGCCGCACCGCGAGATCCTGCCCGAGATCACCGGGGCGTCGGTCCTTCTGGTCGTGATTCCCCAAACCGAAAACAACCGGGGCATCGTGACGGGCAAGCTGCCCGAATATATCGGCAGCGGCCGGCCCGTCCTCGTCATCGGCCCGGCTGACGGCGACGCGGCCGGGATCGTCCGGCCGCTCTCGAACGGCTGGACGGTGGATTACGGGGACGCGGAGGGGTGTCGGGACGTTCTCGAATCCCTGTTCCGGCGTTGGCAGGCGGACGACCTGCCGGTCTCGGAGGCCGGGGAACGCGAACCGTTTTCCCGGGCCGCGGCGGTGGAAACGCTGATCGGCCTGATGCGGGATCCCGGACCGTGATCCCGCGGATCCGGAGCCGGCCCGGACCGCGTGGAGGCGGGTCCCGGGCGATGACGGACTGGAAGGGAAAAAGGATCGATCCGATGATGAAAATGAAGGGGTGGGGGAAAACGCAGTTACGATTTTTTATTTTGTACTTGTCACTTGCAAGTTATTACTGGTCCTATGTTGATTTGAGTGGGTCATCATGAAGTTTCAGACACCCATTCATCGTTATCTGGTTCAAGACAAGAATTGAGTTTTCAATCAGCCGTTTCATGCGACCCGAAGTGTTGTTGCTTCTGGTTTATCTTTGCCCCTTTTTTTTAGAAAAAAGTGGCGCAA
>Ga0129302_1000314_pt1 | contig 36655 bp, 34 predicted proteins | sample BlaSprsedimmetaG_FD_94476 | JGI IMG/M metagenome (GOLD analysis project Ga0129302, IMG submission 94476) | Hot spring sediment bacterial and archeal communities from California, USA to study Microbial Dark Matter (Phase II) - Blank Spring... | ecosystem: Environmental > Aquatic > Thermal springs...
ACGTCAGCCCGTTGCGGCGTTCACACAAGCATATACCGTACCCGAACGGTACACCGATCACTGTTGCGTCCGACACCGAAAACACTGCATAGCAATGAAACGGCATCACCATACGCAAAGTTCCGCATCTGTAGCATCCCTGAGCAACATTGTCAACCATCAGTATTTGTCTGGTTGACAAATACCGTGGTCTAAAGCTTCGCCCGTTATTTTGTGAGAGGCTTGCTCACCGCTGACGACTTGAAATCATTGATGAAAGTACATAACGGGGCAATTTCGGGATAAGCCACCGGAGATAACTCAGATACTGTTTCTTCATGGCAGGAATTTCGGTAAATTTATCAGCTATGTCGCCATTGCTCGTCAGGATGCCGAAAAAAAGACCGGGAAAGCGGTTCACGATTTTCAGCGTCATCAAGGCGTATCTAAAATTTCTGACAAACTCGTCACGACACAGCATTTCATACGTCCCGAGTTTATCTCCGCCGTCATTGGTCCGGATCACATCGGATATGACCGATGCGGCAATCTGCCCTGATCGGATTGCGTAGGCGATGCCTTCTCCGGCGAACGGATCAACAAACCCGGCGGCATCGCCTGCAAGCAGGACCCGCGATCCGGCAATAGTTCTCGTAATACCGCCTGCGGGAATGGTATGTCCTCGAAGTTTATAGGTACCGGTAAAGCCGTTTTTCTTCAAAAAGTTCTTCATGATCCGCCTGGGATCGGATATGCAATGGGCGAATGCTCCGATTCCGACGGAATAATATGTATCATGAGGGAAGATCCACCCATATCCCATTGTCAGGACATCGAAATGAACTTCCATGACCCGGTGCATTCGGGTATCAATTGCTTCCGTCTGTTCTTCAATATCAGCGACGAGACAGATACCATACTCATGCTTCCGGTCTCGCGTTCTGACTGATTCCTTCAACCGTCCCTGAGAACCTTCCGCAATAATACCATACCTGGCACGATAGCACCCCTCGTTCGTATGGACTTCTATGCAATCAGTCTTCGTTCTGACGTCTTGAACTTTTTCCCCCGTCGAGATCTCTATTCCCGTTTCCCTTCCCTTCTCCAGCGCATAGTGATCAAAGGTACTTCTCGAAACCATTGTGGCGATTCGAGTATCCCTGTATCTTTCAATCACCGAATTCTTATAGCGCAATCTGACGCCAAATATCTCTCTTTCCCTGATCGAGTCGGGCACGTCAAAATCGAGATACGACAGGGCCAGCTCGGAGAGAGCTCCCCCGCAGGGCTTGTGTCGGGGAAACTGTTCTTTTTCGAGCAACAACGCTTTTAATCCCCTTTTCCCCGCCTCTCTCCCGGCGGAAGATCCCGCCGGTCCACCTCCGATAATAATCAGATCATACATCCCTGAAATCTCCTGTTACGACAGTAAGCGCCGACAATTCGAAGTGTTCACCGTTAATGAACATAACAAGTGAACAGGTCAAGTCCGAAACACGTGCGGTCGAACGATTGAGGAGTTGTTCGACCGTCCGAACCTGGAGGATATGAGCCGACTGTGCCTGATTCATTCCCTGACTGCCGTAAACAACATCATTGATCCCCCACTAGGAACCGACGTACATCTGGATTCAACATACCCTACACTTTTCAATATGTTATTACCCTTACGTCATCTTCAACATTTTTTCAACCGCGCACATCATTCGGCATGCCAGAAAAAAGTCAATAATGCTTTGACAACACGCATCAATAAGGTATATAAATCGCTGGTGATTCCGACGAATCCACTGTTCATTACAACAAATGCAAACAGGAGTGTCTATGGCAAAACACAAGAAACATGAACGAAAAAAAGAAATCGACCGAAGAAGAAGACGCCGGAAGAAAAGGGAGAAACTTCGCAGCAAGGGCCTCCTGCCGCCGGCAAAAGATAAGAACCCGTAATCATAACTGCCTGGTGCCTGAGTTCATTTTCTCGAGGGCTATTCCGTTTTTTGAGAGATTCATGGTTTGCTTCAGGCAATCCAAAGATTCACCCTCGGGTTCAGGCGGTTGGAATTGCCGTCGTCCGCTTAACCTTGATTACTGAACAATATCCATCTTATAAACCATTTGAGGGGAACGTGATGGCTCCCCTCAAAGCGTCAGGACGATGGTTTGAATGAACATTCGTCTGGGCACCAGGCCGGAAACTATCGACACGATACGGTCATGCCTCAAAGGACGAAATTCACCGGGTCATAGCGAAAAGCCGAGGAGGAACACCCATCAGTCGTTTGTGCATATCCGGTTTTCGAATTGCGCACTCCAATTCTTTTTACTCGGCGTTCAGTCACCGATGGCTCTGCAGAAAAACCGTTGTCAATTATAAACACAGTGATTGCATCATAATGGAATTATTTCCGATCATATCATTAATCGCTTTCATGGCGGGATTCATACAAGGTCTTTCAGGATTCGGCTCCGTTCTGCTCTCCCTGCCGCTCCTGGCGATTTTCATCAACATAAAGACGGTTATTCCCCTTGTTGCCCTCTATGGAATGGTGCTGACGATAATTCTCATCATTCAGTTATGGACGTTCATCGAGCTGAACAAGGTGCTCCCTCTCCTCATCGGCGCTGTTGCCGGAATACCGCTCGGTGTTCTTTTTCTCAAGAAGATGGATACGGGCATCATCCAGCTCATCGTCGGCCTCATCCTTATACTTTTCTCATTGTACAGCCTTTTTCTGAAGCCGCCGCATCGAACGATCAGCGAACGGTGGGGGCCTGTATTCGGATTTATCGGTGGATGCCTGGGAGGGGCAATCACCGCGACAGGACCTCCCGTAATCGTCTACACATCACTTCAACCCTGGACCAAGGATAGCATTAAGGCGACCTTGCAGGGATTCTTTTTATTCTCCGGCATGCTTGTCGTCATATCTCATGCAGTCAGCGGTGTTACCACCTGGACGGTCGTCAGATTCTTCCTCGTGTCATTACCATTTCTCATTATCGGAACATACGTCGGTTCGTTTTTCTATGCAAAAGTCAAAGAAGAAGGATATAAGCGAATCATTTATTCCCTCCTTGCACTATTGGGTCTTTTCATGATTGTCAAGGCAACCGGAATTTATCCACGCCCCAGCTAATTCGGATCGGCACCACGGCAAAATGTTATCTTTCCGTTTGCGATTCATCTCGTAATTCTGATATAGACCGATCCATGAAAAACAAAGAGAAAATCAGGCAATTACGACACGCTCTGACGACCGGGATGAAGAAAGGGCGGGATGGTTACATCTGGATGATGAAGATCATTATCCCGATTTCGCTCGCCACGTCCATTCTCGCCTGGAGTGGCCTGATAGAAAATGCTCACGGCGTCATACAGCCGGTCATGAACGTCCTGAATCTCCCCGCCATGGCAGCACTCCCGCTCATAATCGGCGTATTGACCGGAATATACGGCGGGGTGGCATCGATGGCGGTCCTCCCATTCACCCGGGATCAAATGACCCTCATTGCCATTTTTCTCCTTATCGCTCACAATCTCGTACAGGAAGGAGCAATCCAGGGAAAGTCAGGTCTCCATCCGATAAAAGCAACGATCTTCAGGCTGGTCGTCGCCACGATTACGGTAATGACTGTCGGCCTGTTTCTCGACATACCCCAGCACGCCGAAACCGTTTTTACGGAAACATCCGTCCACACCCAGTCATTTATAACCATGATGAAAGAATGGAGTATTATCACCCTCAATCTCATTGTGAAAATTTTTTTTATTATCATGTTTATCATGACACTGCTGGAAATCATGAAATCCTTCGGATGGATCAACTCGATTATCAGATGGATGTCACCACTTCTGAGGGCCATGGGTCTCAGTCGTAAGGTGGGAATCCTGTGGATGACGGCGGTAATGTTCGGGTTGACCTATGGCGGAGCGGTCATTGTGGAAGAAACAAGAAACGAAAATTTGACAAAAAATGAACTGGAAGAGCTTCACCTGTCAATCGGCATCAATCACTCGATGATCGAGGATCCGTCTCTCTTTCTTCCTCTGGGCATCAGTCCGTTCTGGCTCTGGGTACCCCGCTTGCTCGTGGCTGTCATCGCGGTCCGTCTTCTCAGGGTGTGGTTTGCCGTTCGTGACAGGGTCCGCCAATGAACGGACCCTCGGACCGTCCGCTATTCGGGTCCATAGTATCATTATAAGAAATCTACTGTGCCGATGACACTTTTTTGCCCTTTAGTATTGACAAATCCTTGAAGATTATACTAATAGGTTGCCCACGTATAATCAGGCATGATACTATGACAACAGCGGATATTATGGATTCTTTTTATGGAAACCCACGGGAAAATAAAAGAGTGAGGAGGCACAATGACTATAGAACGCATGATTGATGAACAGGCGCGTAAGTGGCAACAGGCTACTGACCGAAGAAAGAAAAAGCAGGAATCAACGGGACCGGTTATAACGATTTCGCGAGAGCCTGGCAGCGAAGGTCACGTGCTGGCCAAGAAGATTGCAGGAGAATTAAAAATCGATCTCTTTGATCGAGAAATAATCCATGAAGTCGCCAAAAGCGCCAACATGAGTGAGAGAGTCGTCAAGTCCCTGGACGAGAAGGAACGAAGCATCCTCGAAAACTGGATTCAATTTCTGAAGACAAGTCGGTGGTTCTGGGGCGATGAATATGTGCACCACCTGACAAATGTTATCGGAACCATACATGAGCACGGCAGCGCGGTTATCCTGGGAAGAGGGGCCAACATGTTACTGCCCCCCGAGGAAACACTGAGGGTGAGATTTGTTGCTCCCTTCGACATAAGGGTCCAGAACATCTCCAAGGAACAAAACATCTCACAGGAAAAGGCGAAAAAATACATTTACAAAGAAGAATCTGATCGCAAGGCATTTGTGAGAAAATACTTTCAAGTTGATATCGATGATGCCGTCAATTATGATCTGGTAATCAACACTCAATATATGAAACCTGAGCAGATCATCGATGTTATAAAAGCTTCGCTAAAATTCAAGAAGCTCCCTGCCCGGCGCCGCTTTGACCCGAAAACGGAAGCGTAAGCACAAGAGGCAGTGATTGGAGACATTATCAGCGGTAATGCCGTCACGGGAAACTTTCCCTCACCATGATCGAGGGGAAGTTTCCTTGTCGTCTCAGATTGCATACCATAAATTGAAGAACAAGGATCAGTATCGAGAAGGATGTAAAAAGGGTTGTTCCATCCAAGACGATGAGCCGTATAGCTCATGATACGATGAATAAGCCTTCACGTGATTACCACCGTATTTCATATCATTTTACAGCGGACGTCACGCACCCGCAAATCATCTCACATCCCGCACGACAGAACGAAGCAGTGCGCATCCTTCATCGTAATTCTCGCCGTCTGTTGTCGTAATGGCAATGCGTTTTGGAAGAGGAGCTGTAAGCGGGAGTTGGATCCATCAGACCCGACAACAGCAGTAATGGCCGTTGAAACGGCTTCATAAGTCAAATGACCGTTCATTACCGGGAGGTTAAAATGTTTCACGAGGAAAAATGTGATTTTTGCGGAGAATGTCTCGCACGATGTTATTATCTTGACTTTGATAAAGAAAGCGGGGCGGAAGCATTTCAAAAGCTGGTTGAGGGAGAAAAATCCGATTGGCTGTATGATTGCGTCACCTGTATTGCCTGTAATGAATATTGTCCCACTGAAGCTCGCCCATTTGATTTAATCATCCAAAAGCTTGAGGAGCTTGGTGATTTTACCGATCCGGAGCTGAAAGCAAAAATGGCAAAACGATTTGCCGCGGACGGTGAACCGAGGCCCGTGACGCCGGAAGGTAAAGTCATGTCTCTTTGTGTTATGGAAGGAAGTATGCCCTGGGCTCTCCATGGACAATTATTCGAGGGTCTTACCATCCTGAAAGGCCGGCATTATTTCTGCAATGTCCTGTTTACGCATATGGGCGATGAATCCATTGCTCGCGATCGCCTGCAGGCTCTGGTAGATAACCTGGCATCTTCGGGAGCCAAAGAAATCATCTTTATTCATGACGATTGTTATTGCCTCCTCAAGGGAATGGCTCCCGAATACGGAATTGAACTCCCCTTCAGGCCCGTACCGATTTTTGAATACCTGCGGGATTACCTCAAAGAGCATCAGGACAGAATAACAAAGCTCAACATGAAGGTTGCCTACCAGCGGCCCTGCGCATCCCGTTTAACGCCGGAAAAGGACTATCTGCTGGACGAGATTTTTGAACTCATCGGTGTGGAACGCGTGGCGCGACAGCATGACGGCATCAATGCAATCTGCTGCGGTGTCGAACTGGCGGGACCGAACCTGAAACTCTTTCCAAGAGGGAAAAACTTCGAACCGTTCCGTGACAAGAATGTACAGGATGCAAAGGACAGCGGAGCGGAAGCAATGGTATTTCTGTGCCCCATGTGTTACAGGACGCTCGGTGAAAAGGCAAAAGCCGCCGGCCTGAATAATTTAATGATCACCGATATCTGCCGTCTGGCGCTGGGAGAGGAACTGCCGGAGGAAAAACCACTGTAACCTGCCGGCATAAATTGATCTTTGACACAGTTTAACACTCAATAGACTCGTGATTGCTCATGACGAGTCATAGAGTTGTCCATTTCTATCACAGGACTTCTTTCGTTCATGAGCTTGCGAATCTTATATACAAAATAATACTGATTTCATCGGTAGTACCTATGGAGGAGAACAGAGGAGGTAATTATTAATGGGAGATGATATTCGATGGATAAAAACCCACTGCGCGCGAATGGACCATGGAGGCTGTGCGCTTCTTGTCGGCGTCAAAGAGGGGAAAATCGTCAAGATCAAGGGAGATCCCGACGGCTATTTCAGCAAGGGATATATCTGTCCCAAAGGGGTGGTGTCGGCGGACCGCCTCACTCACCCCGACCGGCTCAGATACCCCTTGAGGCGAACGGGAAAGCGGGGAGAAGGAAAATGGGAACGCATTTCATGGGAAGAGGCGCTCCAATTTACCGCTGATAACCTGAATCGTATTAAAGAAGAGCATGGGGCGAAAAGCGTCGCCTTCGGCGTGGGCATGCCGAAGGGCCTTGAACATTTTGTCCTGATTCGTCTGGCAAACATTTTCGGGTCCCCCAATGTCATTGCTTCTCAGGACGTATGTCATGCACCACGGGAAATAACGGGCCTTCACACCTGCGGGTTTTATCCCGTGGCAGACTTTCATCATAAAAGCAAGCTGGTCATCCTTTGGGCAAGCAACATTACATCAACCAATGAAGAAGGAGAAATCTGCAGCCTCCTTCTCGAACAGATCAAGCAGGGCACGGACGTGGTGGTCATAGATCCGCGAAAGATCGATCTGGTCGATAAGTCAAAAAAGTGGCTTCAGATACGACCGGGAACGGATCACGCACTGGCGCTCGCTTTTCTCAATGTCATTATCGAAGAATCACTCTATGACAAAGACTTCGTTGAAAGGTGGACTTACGGGTTTGAAGAACTGAAGGAGCACGTAAAACAATATACCCCCGAAAAGATGTCGGAGGTCACATGGATTCCCGCCGAGCTGATCAGAGAAACGGCCCGTTACTATGCGGCCTCGAAGCCGGCGGTCATTCAGTGGGGAAATCCCATTGAACATACGAACAACACGTTTGATGCAACGAGGGCATTGATATGTCTCATGGCGATCACAGGAAATCTCGCTGTTCCCGGAGGCAATGTAGCGGCCTATGATCCTAAAATCATGGGCCTTGGACCCTTTGTCCGCGCCGATCTTATCCCTGATAAACGAAAGGAAATGATCAGTGCATATCATCGCGTGATACCGCGACTGATGACGATTGCCCCCTCATACTTCAAGAAGGCTGTCCTTGAAGAGGTCCCCTATCCGATCAAAGGGTTTTATGCCATGTGTTCCAATGGAATGTTATCCTACGCAGACAGCCGCCAGACCTATGAAGCATTCATGAAACTGGACTTCATCGCGGTGGCCGATCTCTTCATGACACCAACGGCGGCCATGGCGGATATCATACTCCCCGTGGCAAGCCAGTTCGAAATGAACGATATCGGACATTACGGTATCGGTCATGGATTTATCCTGGCTCGTCCAAAAATCGTTGAGCCGCCGCCGGAATGCTGGCCTGATATGAAAATAATGAACGAACTGGGCAAGCGTGTCAGCGATCCCGACCTGTGGCATGATGATTATGAACAATTCCTCGAGGATGTGGTAAAACCCGCCGGGCTGACCTACAGTGAATTCGTGGAAAAAGGATATCTGAAGGGGCCGGATCGATTCAAGCTTTATGAAGAAAAAGGATTCGGGACCCCCACCGGGAAAGTGGAATTGATGCTCAGCACGGCGGAAAAATTTAAATTGAAACCGCTCCCCGATTTTACAACACTCCCTGAGGAAAATGACCCGGAATTTCCTTTCGTTTTGACAAGTTCAAAGAGCCGCTATTATCTCCATTCATCGTACCGATGGCTGGAAAAACTTAGAAAACTAAGGCCCCATCCGAAGGTGGAAATCCATCCGGAAACAGCGGCACGTCATGGAATCACCGACGGTGAAGAGGTCGTCATAGAGACCAAGACCGGCAAGATTACTCAGGTGGCATATATCACCGACAGTATCGATCCCCGAGTCATCAATGCTTCCCACGGATGGTGGTATCCGGAAGGAAATCCGCAGAACCAGTATGACTGGGACCGATCAAATCTCAACATGCTCACGTCATCGGTGAAACTCGGAAAAGAATACGGAACCCCCAATCTCAAGGGAATTGCCTGTCGTATACTGTCCAGACAGTAGACCTCAGGACATGTGGTACTGCTCTCGGGGGTAGCGGCAATGAACCGTTACCCCCGAATGATTCTTTACGGGCACACAGGGTCATGCCCGGCACCAGAGTTACAACGGCGTTCCGATCCCACTTTACTGCCTCCAAGCCACAATGCCTGTTTTTTCTCGACATGTATCCCAAAATAGGATAACTTTTCACATCAGCAACCAAAAAGGAGCCTCATTATGATTGTTCGTCACTTTCAGGACATTGAAGCGGTTGAACTGATGGACGGTGTGAAAAAGAGGGTCGTTATCGGTGAAAATGCAGGTGCGCCGACGTTCATTATGAGAATATTTGATATTGATCCCGGAAAGTCGAGCCCCTATCACGTTCACCCGTGGGAACACGAAGTCTTTGTCTTACAGGGACGGGCTGTTGTGACCGACGGAGCCGGCGATCAGACAACCATTGCAGAAGGAGATACTATCTATATCCCGCCAGATGAAAAACATTGTCTCACAAATGCCGGTGATACGATTTTTCGTTTCATGTGCCTGATTCCGACGGGAGTTGATGAATCGGCGGCACAGAACGTCGTATAATGCCGCCGCATTTCCTGAGCGGTTGTACCGACACCCGATATCTGAATGACTATGCGGCTGCGTGCGGCACTTTGCAAAAATCACTACGGAGGGCCGGCTATGATCGATCGCATCCTTATTTCCACAGACGGATCCGATTACAGCGCGACAGCTCTTGCCTACGGCATCTATCTGGCAAAGATGCTCAAGGCACATATTATCGGTCTCTATGTTGTTGACATCAAAATCATCCGGGGGCCACTCTTTCACACCATGCCGGGGCTGTTCGACCTGTCACCGTATCAGGAATTTACGCCCCTCATCGAATCGGGACTGGAGCAGCGGGGAAACTCCATACTCGAAGAATTCCGGAAACAGTGCGAGAAGGAGGGTATCCGGCCTGATCTGAGAAAAGTAACGGGTCTCATCGATGAAACAATTATCGAGATCGGGAAAGAGGTCGACTGGATTATTATCGCTCAACGGGGCGAGCACTTTCCCCTGACAAGGGGCGGGCTTCTCGGTTCAACATCGGAAGCGGTCGTTCGCAAGTCAGGCAAACCCGTCCTGATCACGCCTCTCCGATTTCGCGAGATAACCCGCCTTGGACTGGCCTACGACGGCAGCCCTGTATCGGACAATGCTCTTCATTATGCGATCATGCTTTCCCGTACAACGAACCTGCCCCTTTCAATCGTGTCCGTCGTCAAAGACGATAATCATGCCATTGAGATACAAACACGAATCGATGCGCTTCTTTCATCACATAAGCCGGGCGCTGTCACAACGATCAGGAAGGGAAAGGATGAAGAAGAAATATTGAAACATACCACCGAAGCTCCCGTCGACCTCCTTGTCATGGGTGCGTACGGACGAAGCAGACTCAGGGAATTGATTCTTGGAAGCACAACGTCATACGTGATCCGGAATACAACAATACCTGTTCTTATGATCCGCTGAACAGCTCCTGAACCGATACTCTTAACGCGGGCAAAACATCGTACCGGGTCAAATCGTAGTGAATGGGCGTAATTGTTACCATACCGTTTTTAAGGGCATGAGTGTCGGAATCCATGGTCTCGCTTCTGTCCGGGATAAACGTCTCACCAGCCAGCCAGTAATAGGTATTTCGTCTCGGATCCTCTCGCTTTTCGAAAATTTCAACCAACTGCGCCCGACCCTGTTTTGTTACGGCAACGCCGTTGATTTCGGCCTCGGGCAATGCCGGGACATTAATATTCAATGGGATACCTGCAAGCATCCCTCTGTTATTAATAACAAATTCTGCAATTTTCCCGGCAAACCGGGCAGCAAATGAAAAATCAGCATCGTGTTTTCGTGTGTCCAGCGATACGGCCATTGATGGGACCCCAAGGATAGCCGCTTCCGTCGCCGCCGAAACCGTTCCCGAATAAATCACGTCGATTCCCACGTTCGGACCGAGATTGATACCGGAGACGACGAGGTCGACCGGAACGGCGGAAAGTTCCTTGATGCCGATTTTCACACAGTCCGCCGGTGTGCCGGTAACGGCAAATCCGGAAAAAGTATCATTCTCCCGCACCTGTCGTACCATCAACGGACGGGTAAGCGTGATTGCATGACCAACGGCACTCTGTTCTCTCTCAGGCGCCACAACAAGGCAGTCGGCAATGTCCGACAGGGTCGCGTGCAATGCACGCAATCCCCGTGCATGGATACCGTCGTCATTTGTAAGAAGAAAATTCATAAGGCAGTCTCTCAGTTCATCATAACAAACCGTCACACGTCGTCATCGTTATGAATTCATATGGTCTTACTGCTACGGAACCTGATGAAGCCATAAACGTTGATCTCAGCACCGGCCAGGCACCCTGTAAGCGGCACTTTGATCGTGAAACAGACAATTCGGACGTATCCATAGCCTCATCTGACCGATCCCTATTTGACCTGGATGATATCGTTATTCCGTATCATGAGAACGGAAAGCGATTTTTCCGCATCTCCATCAGTAAATGATGTCATCCCCGTTACTCCCGGATAATTCCTCAACTGCTCGAGTGCCTCTTTCAGATCGTTTCGGACCTCAATGCGGGAATCCGTCATGCAGGTTACCATTACACGGGCGGCATCATAGACCAAGGCATCCACATCCGTCGGCTCTCTGCCGTATGCAACATAAAATCGATCGACAAAATTCCTCACGGCGGGATAATAACTATTCAGGAAAAAACCGTCGACAAAAATAGTCCCGTAAAGATACTCATTCTCTCCCTTCATCAGATCGGGAGAATTCAACGCATTTGTTCCGAGCAGTTGAATGCCCGTGACATCATAAAATGCCAGTTGAGGGGCTATCATCGACACCCGGGCATATGAATCGGGAATAAACAGGGCATCAAAATCAATAACGGGCTGCGGCACTTCCTTTCGATCGCCATCATCATTGAAGGCTGAACCTGTTAATAATTTGATTTCATCGCTGAAGTCTGTTTTTTTCTTATCGTATCCCTCTGCACCCCGTATCTCTCCCCCCGCAGCGATTACCTCGTCCCAAAAGAGATTCATCATTCTTACACCGTAACTATCTTCCGGATAGAGGATGGCAAAGCTTTTCATGCCGAGATTCTCGACGGCATATCGAACCAGCGTTTTAATCTGCATTTTAGCTGTCAGAAAATTGCGGAAAACATAGTCGCCGATTGTGGTGATCTCATCCAGTTGCGTCATCGTCATAATGGGAACCCCTAATTTCTGGGCTTCCCGGGCGGCTTCCGTAGCTACCATGCTTCCCATTGGTCCGATGATTCCAATGACCTTATGTTCTGAAAATAATGTGACAACCCTTTCACGTGCCGTCTCGGGATCACTTCTTGAGTCTTCCACGATGATCCTGAGAGGACCGGGCAAAGGATCAAACACGCCGGCGGCAAGGGCAACCGAATCAAGTGCCATGCTTCCAAAATGGGCAAATTGTCCGCTCAGGGGCAGGATACAGCCGAGAGCATAACGGTCGACTACTTCCATTGCCGAAAACCGATCCTGCAGCGCACGGGCATCATCATAATTCGGGTGGTCTTTGAACCGTGTCATGTACTCTTTGAGATATTTTTTTGTGTTCACCACGTCTCCCGTCGCGTAATACGATTGCATCAGTGCGTAAAGAATGTAACCCACGGGATAGCCGCTTCCATATGAATCCCATGCGGCGGTCTGCTCCTCAAGAGATAAACGACGTGAAACAATATCTTCAACGCTGGACTTGATCTGCTCAGCCATTGCCTTGTCGGGCTTTTCTTTCAGCGCTTCCATGTATCTGAGAAATGCATCGTACGGCCTGTTTTCCGTGAGAAGGATATCACCCAGAAGCGTCAGAAGGCCGATACGACGATTTGACGAGAGTTTCTGATGTAAAAGGACTTCGGCAATTTTCTTTGACTGGGAATACTGACCGAGGGCCGAATACGAACGGGCAAGATGATACTGGGCTTCCGCATAGAAGGGATCATCATCAAAACGCTGTTTCACCATGCGTAATTCCCTGACGGAACCTTCATAATCACCTTTCAATGCAAGAATTTCTCCCCTTCGAGTATGCGACCAGAGCACCACGGGACCCTGAGAGATGTAATCAATAATCTGTCCATACTGTGCAAAAGCTTTTTCAAGCTCACGATTTTCGAATGATTTTTCAGCGTTTGAATAGATATCCCGAACCTCCCGGGGGACCTCATCAAGTCGGAGATGAGGCTCTCCCGTAATCAAGGTCCTGATCCCGGCGCAGTTCACCGTTACGAAGACCAGCGCCGCGGCAAACAATAAAAGTCTTGTACCTCGTATCATCTTACTCATGCCTCTCCCGATTTTCCCCGTCTCATCATTCGCATCCATCACATCAGGGGAATAATGAATCTATATAACGTATAATCTCCCGCGCCACCACCGGTGACTCGATTAAAACTGAAAGTTCGTTATTATACTTCAAGGCGGAGGCTGTGAGATTGTGACTCCCCAGCAGAACAGAGCGGCCGTCGATCACGATCACCTTCGTGTGATTGGTGATACGGGGGGAATCGAAGGCAACAATTATCCCGGCTCCTCTCAATCGAGCGGCAGTTTCCCTGTTATGCCTGTCGACCTTCGAGGAAGCATCCTTTCCTCTTTCCAAAAGAATGCGCACCGACACGCCCCGCTTTGATGCCCGTATGAGATGATCAAGCACTATGTCAGGGTAGTTGTCTTTGTATCCATTTGTTTTAAAGTAGAAAAAAGACATGACGATCTCCCGCTGAGCGCCGTCGAGGGCACGGATCAATGAAGAAAAATAGTCCCGGTCATGCAACATCATCACGGAACAGGCATCCCGTGAATGGTCTTTCCCGGTTTCAAGAGGCTGTGACTGCACCCGCTGAAACGAGAGACACTGATCCGGGTAAAATCCCATGAACATAATTATCAGTATGAAAATCCAGACATCGTTGTTTCTTCGATTGACCATGGCTATCATTACATTTCCCCCGTGGAAATTCAGTTGTCATCGGGTTGTTGTTCAAATGCATTTTCACCGGGTCCATTCCACTCTTTGATGAATCTACAGCTTGCTTCACGCAATTCCACAACTCACCCTTCAGGCTCAGCCCGTCGGAATTGCCGATCTTTCGCTTCGCTGAGATTTATTCCCCCAAAGCTCCATGTTGACCCGCTCAAATGAATTATCGTTTGGGAAACAGCCCGTCATAAGCTGACATAAAAATGCCCGGAAATCAACGAGTATAATCCCCAGGCATTTTACTTTATCAGTCAGCGGTTCCGTCCCGCATGTTTATGTGATTCAGATTCCCTCCTATTTCACCTCTTCGAAATCAGCATCAACAACGTCGTCGTCTGATGCCGTTCCTCCCGCCTGAGATTGCGCGCCCGCAGAGGCACCTGCACCCGTCGCCTCCTGCTGTGATGCAGCTTTGGCATACATGGCTTCAGCCAGCTTATGGGATGCCTGGGTTAATTCTTCCTGTGCAGCCTGTATAGTGCTCAGATCATCTCCCTCCATCGCCTTTTTCAGCTTCTGAATGGCGTCTTCTATTCGTGACTTGTCGCCGGCATCGATCTTGTCCGCCATTTCCTTCATATTTTTCTCAACACTGTAAATAAGAGAATCCGCCTGATTGCGGGCCTCGATCAGGTCCCGCTTCTTTCTGTCTTCGTCGGCGTGGGATTCCGCCTCTTTGACCAGTCGGTTTATTTCTTCGTCCGACAGTCCGCTCGAGGACGTAATCTTGATACTCTGTTCCTTACCAGTTCCCAGATCCTTGGCGGACACATGAACAATACCGTTGGCGTCAATATCAAACGCAACTTCGATCTGGGGCAATCCTCTCGGTGCCGGTGGAATGCCCACCAGTTCGAAGCGACCCAGCGTCCTGTTATCCTGTGCCATGGGGCGTTCTCCCTGAAGCACATGGATGCTCACAGCGGGCTGGTTGTCCGCCGCCGTCGAAAAAATCTGACTTTTCTTTGTCGGGATGGTTGTGTTCTTTTCAATCAGCTTGGTCATGACGCCGCCCAACGTTTCGATCCCCAGTGACAGAGGAGTTACGTCAAGAAGGAGAACATCTTTGACGTCACCGGCCAATACTCCGGCCTGGATGGCCGCTCCCACAGCAACCACTTCATCGGGATTAACCCCCCGATGGGGTTCCTTTCCAAAAATTTCCTTCACCTTCTGCTGTACGCGAGGCATTCGGGTCATTCCACCAACCAGGATCACCTCATCGATATTGTTGGCAGCGATTCCCGCGTCTTTCATGGCGGTTTTGCAGGGTTGCACCAGCCTGTCGATGAGTGGCTCCACGAGCATTTCAAGTTTCGCCCGGGTCAGCTTCATGTTTAAATGTTTCGGTCCGGATGCGTCGGCTGTTATGAAGGGAAGGTTGATATCAGTCTCCATTGACGTAGAAAGTTCCATCTTTGCCTTTTCCGCCGCTTCCTTTATCCGCTGGAGAGCCATTTTGTCATTCCGTAAATCAATCCCCTGATCTTTTTTAAATTCATCGGCAATATAGTCAATCAGCTTCTGATCGAAATCCTCTCCCCCCAAGTGAGTGTCGCCATTGGTCGATTTGACCTCAAAAACGCCGTCTCCCAGCTCGAGGATCGATATGTCAAAGGTCCCCCCACCCAGATCGAAGACGGCTATTTTTTCGTCTTTCTTTTTATCGAGACCATAGGCAAGCGACGCCGCCGTCGGCTCGTTGATAATTCTCAGAACATTCAGCCCTGCAATTTTTCCGGCATCTTTGGTTGCCTGTCGCTGTGAATCGTTAAAATAAGCGGGGACTGTAATAACGGCATCGGTCACTTTTTCTCCGAGATAATCCTCCGCCGTCTGCTTCATCTTTACCAGAACCATGGAAGATATTTCGGGAGCGCTGTAATTCTTCCCCCGAACGGTTACCTGGGCATCGCCGTTTGATGCTTCAGTTATCTTAAAAGGACTGATGGTAGTGTCATATTGGACTTCTTTTGAGGAAAATTTCCTTCCGATCAGTCGCTTTATGGCATAAACGGTATTTTCGGAATTCGTCACAGCCTGCCGCTTAGCCGCCTGCCCCACAATCCGTTCTCCGCTCTCCGTAAAAGCAACGACCGATGGTGTCGTTCGGCTTCCCTCCTGATTCGTTATAACAACCGGGTCACCTCCTTCCATGACGGCAACGCAGGAATTTGTCGTTCCCAAGTCAATCCCTATGATTTTTCCCATGATGTATTAAACCTCCTTGCAATCTATACTATTGTATCTCTCGTTCATTCGCTATATGTTTTGACACGGATACCTTGACGGGCCGCAGCAATCGTCCATTCAGCAAATAGCCGTTTTCATACGTTTCGACAACTTTATTGTCATCGAGTTCGACACTTTCGACCTGCAACACCGCCTCGTGAAAATTCGGATCAAAATCTTTCCCCGCAGCGTCGATCCTTTCAACTCCGTTTTTCTCAAGCGTTCTCAGCAATTTATCATATATCAATTTCAAACCTTCAACGAATGAATCAAAATCATTCGAACTGGAGGTGTGTTCAAGCGCCCTTTCGAGACTATCGATAATCGGCAGTAAATCTCTCATCAGGGTTTCATTGCCGAAGTTAATCGCATCCGCTTTATCGCGGGCAGCTCGTTTTCTATAATTTTCAAGTTCCGCTGCGGCGCGGAGATATTTGTCATAATTCTCGGCGGCTTCTTTTGTTGTCTTTTCAAGTTCTTTTTCAAGATCGTGCCGCGTCGTTTCCTCCGATTCCGCACCTGCCGCCATCTCAACGGATTCAGGACTGATTTCTATTTTTTCTTCTTTGTCCTTCTTTGTAAGTCTTTTCGTCATGACACCTGAATTACCCTTCCTGATAGTTTTCGAACAAGCACAATTCTTACCGGATCTTCCCTCCGCATGACTGTCAGGCATTATTTCAATACCGACAGATGATGTGTCCGATTATTCGCCCGGTTTCTGAAAGAGTTTGTAATCAATCATCTGACAGATGACGTGACCGACGGTAATATGCACCTCCTGAATTCTCGGAACACTGTTCGAGGAAACATTCAGGATATAATCGGCAACCTTCTCCGCGCTCCCCCCATCCTTCCCGGTGAGCGCCACGGTAATCATCCCGAGCTTCTTTGCTGCTTCGAATGCCCTGATAACATTGGTAGATGAACCGCTGGTTGTAATCCCCCATGCGATATCCCCGGGGTGTCCCAATGCCCGAATCTGCTTGGCAAAGACGTCTGAATAGTCATAATCATTACTGATGCTCGTAATTACCGACGTATCCGTACTGAGAGCAATAGCCGGCAACGGCGGTCTCTCAATGATAAATCTGTTAATAAATTCGGCTGCCAGATGTTGTGCGTCTGCGGCGCTGCCGCCGTTTCCGAAAAGCAATATTTTTTTTCCTTCTTTGAGGGCATCGGTAATAACATCAACGATCTTGACTATCCTGATGACATTTTCGTTGACAAAAACCTCTTTGAGGTGGCAGCTCTCTTTAAATGTTCGTAGTATGATATCTTCAATATCGTGCATTGTCACCTGCGCATCTGTTTGTCGATAATATAAGAATCGACTTCCCCCATGTCAAGAATCAGCGTGGAATTAATTCCTTGATAAACAGAGATCTTGAAGCGTTTGACGTTCAACTTGAAAATGACAATGAACCGCACCCATCCCCCCATCAAAACGTCATGACTCAGGAAATGACCTGTAGCGGTTCTGTTATACTCATATGTTGGTGTGCCGGTGTATCAGGAGATGGAGGTAACACGTCAGGGGGCACAACAGGTTAACGGCACGGACAGCCCCGGTTTGAACAGGAAAACTGCATGAGAAACGTTACATGGCGGAAACATGAGAGAAACGCAGTCATGGAACGGATTACCCCCATCCATTCACAACCGCGTGAAAATGCTTATTTGAGAAACTCACCGTTTCGTCTGCGGTCTCGCAATTCAGCACGCTTACCTTTATTCCAGCTCGATATTCTGGAAAAATATCCCGTGATTTTCGATATCCCTTCCACTTCATCTGATTGACAGAAGGGACAATGGTCGAAGAGTCCCCGGGCTGTTCGCCTGCAGACCGAACATGTCGTAAAGTCAGGCGAGAATGTCAACCGCCGACTGGTCGTACCTTTAAAAACCTGCATGATGAATTGTGTGAGCGAAGCTTCCGGCGGGTGGGCCGCACCAAGCCATATATGCGTTACCGCACCGCCGTCGATAAGGGGATGAAAGGCCCCTTCAATTGCTACTTTATCCGATGGATCGGTAGATGATGAAACATCGAGAAGTGTTGAATTTGTGTAATATACTTCACCCTCCGAAATATCGCCCCTTACAAAATGACCCGCCTGTGGTGAGAAATGTTTCAGATCCAGCCGGGCGAATCGATACGCCGTACTCTCCGCGGGGGACTGTACCAGAATGAATTTCATTCCCAGGCGCGATGATAATTGAGCCGCCGTTTCCTTCATGAACCGGATAATGCGAAGCCCGAGATCCCGGGCATCCGCCGATTCGTGGAGGTGGGCACCGGTATGAATCCTTACAAGCTCATTCAGGCCTACCATGCCGACCAGATATGATGCACGGTTCATTCTGAGATAGGATGTTCCGTCATAATCCATGGTCAGGAGGGAGAGGGGCCCTCCCTCACCATATGACAAAAGCCGTTCTATAAAGCATCGTTTCTGCTCATGTGCCTGAGCTGACAGTTCCATGATATCCGTTATCAGTGAATACAGGGCCGGGTCATCCCCCTGGGCTTTGTATCCCAGTCGGGGAAGGTTGATCGTAACGTTCTGGATCGCCGCATACCTCATTCTCCACGGTGTCCGGGCATCGTCGACCGCCTCGCCGTCCGACGTAAAGTTCAGGCGGCCGCATTCCGATATGCTGACCATGGGACCCCGATCGAAGACAAAATAGGTATTCCCCTTGTCACCCGCGACATCACAGATTTGAAGGAGAAAATCTTCATGTCCCGGCGTCTGGAAAAACCTCTTGGTAATATGAACGATCGGCCGCGGAAAGACAAACGGTTTTCCCGTCGAATCACCTTCCTTGAAAACGGTGAAAACAGCCCGGACGAATCGCTGCGATTCAGTCAGGTACTCACCGTATGTTTTTCCGGTTAAGGTGCCGCCGGGACCGATGGCGGGAACATCTTCGAAATGTTTCGGCACTTCCCAGTAAAAGTTCATGTCGGTATAAATGGTCTGCCCGCCCCGGGCCACGGCCTGCTGGGCAAATTCGTAGATCAGCATCTGGGCGCACTGGATGATTTCGCTGTCATTCATGCCTTCACAGTAGGGGGCAAAGAAGAGGTTGACGGCATCCCAGACAATCGCTCCAGAGAAATTTCCTTGAAGGGCCGCCGCAAACCTGACCATATGTGCAATCAATGTTTCGGCATGTCGTGCCGGAGCGGCCGAGGTGAGGGAATTGGGAAACCGCAGTCCGAATTTTTTGATATATTCAAGGGTCTGGCATGAAGAATAAGCACGATCGATATATCCCAGATCATGAAGATGTAGATCCCCTGCCATATGGGCATACCCGACCTCCGGAGAGAAAACATTGAGAATGGCATATTCCTTTTTTATTCCTTCGGCGAGAGTCAGATTCGTCCCTTCCGGACTATGGGGGACATGGGCGTTCTCCTTATTGTGATAGAGCAGCAACTGTCCCACATCATAGAGGGGAAAGCCGAGCCGGGCATGCATCTTCGTAGCCGTTTCAAGTCCCCGCTCGATCAGTTTTGCATTGACCAGCTCTCTGATGAGCGGTGCCGTCAGCAAACTGATCCCCGATGCAACGATCTGTTTCTCCACCTCTTTGCTGATTTCGCGAGCCGTTTCAATATCCACATTTGTCTCAAGGACCAGGGCATCCACAATTTTCCGCCGGTCCCAGCTGACAATGTCTTGCCGCGATGTTCTGACAAACAGAGCAATATCAGTCGTTTCGGTATTTGTCACGATCTTCGTCTCCATACAATAATTGAAGGTCCCCGCAACACGTTGCGGTGAATCTCCGATTGCCAAACCCGTCGCAAGCAACGGGGAATGCACTCGCTGTTCAATTCGATGATCCTTCAGCCGGTCGTCTCAGTTCCGCATGTGTTACAATATGCCTGCATATCTCCGAACGTAGAGCGGGATGGAATCAGAGCAGACGGAGGTTCCCCCGGTGGCTGAACGAGGGGCGTCATCACCGTCACACATTCGTCGTTACCGCATCATCCAATGAACAGAGCACCTTTTCGGATGCACGGACCAATTCCTTATCATGATTATGATTTAAAGAAAACACCCTGAAATGAACAACCCGGGCGGGGATAAAACGATAGAGATCACGCAACGGTTCCCATGATGTGGATTCCGTTGACGGATTGAATACGGTTATTTTCTTGTTACCTTCCACCATGGGATTGATCGGTCGTGGATCCTGCGTTGCAAGATCGACTTTAAATTGCATGGTTCGGAGTGACCGGGGCAGATTTTTCCGTATCTGCCGTTCGTAATCACGGGCATCCGAAAAACTGACTCCCCGCTGAATCTGATCCACGGAAAGCTCGGTCGAATAGGACATTTTCCATTTAACCCGCCGCAAATATATTTTTTCCCATTCCCGGGCCAGGTTCTTTTTCCGCTCATCGTTTCCCGTGAGCCATGTCTGAATTATGCTGTAGAGGCTCCATTCGTCCACGTGGAGATACCTTCCCAGGTTTTCAACAGGATCGGCGGGAATGATAAGATTCATCGTATCCCTGAATATCTCCTGAAGGTGAAGATCAAGGGCCCGTGTCGTTCGATGATAGTAAACATTCGTATAGAGGTTCAATCGGGCATTCAGGAACCGGCTGAGGGCGGATGTCCCGGCCTGATGAAGGGTAAGGCCGTCGCTGGTAAAAAACGTGTAGAAACACAGGCGTTTGATATCGACAATATCGATGGAAAAGCCCGTCATGTAAGCATCGCGTTGAACATAATCCAGATTGTCGACGGTGTATATTCCTGAGAAAAGCTGCTGGAGGGAGCGAAGCCATCCGGGGTGCTTGCCGTCACCTCGCTCACCAGGCTTCCGGATGAGAAAAGCGACCGACCGCGGGTCGAGAGATTCCCCCGCTTCAAACGGGCCGGTAGGACTTCGTCGTATTCCCTTGATGATCCTTCCCAGTTTCTTTCGAATGATATGCTGTCCCAGAACCTCATGGGTCATTCCGTACCGGTCGAGAAAGTTGTCATCAAAAAAATGTCCGTATGGTCCATGTCCGACATCGTGAAGGAGCCCCCCGATTCTCAGAAGTTCCTCGACATAGTTTATCGACGGGATATCCGGAAAGATTGCTCGAAGGCTCGGATAGAGATACCGTCCGAAATCACCTGCCATGTGCATGGTTCCCAGGGAGTGTTGAAATCGTGTATGCTCTGCAGCAGGATACACCCATCGTGCGCTTTGAAGCTGATAGATTCGCCTCATCCGCTGCATCCAGGGAGAATCGATGAGATCCTGCTCCGTCGTTTCTTCCGGAATATCGGAGGAGGGAACGGTAAACCAGATATACTGGTAAATCGGATCGGCAATAAGCGCCTTCCCCTTATATGTCTTTGCACTGTCTCCGTCAGCGGTTAAGTTCATGACCTCATAAGTACAAGACTTTGCCGGAAATGGCAACCGATAATCGCGGTCGGGCAAGCCGGCCGGAGTCGGTAAAAGGACAGATTCAACTGCAAGAAGGTATGGCGGATCGGTATTTCTACGAATCAATGTCGAAGATCTTCCCGGGGTTGAGAAGCCCTTTCGGATCGAAGATCTTTTTGATTTCCCGCTGCAGGCGAATGTTCTCGGGAGCGAGTTCCAGGGATAGAAACCGCTTTTTGGCCATGCCGATTCCATGTTCCCCTGAAATTGTACCACCCATGGAAAGCACGCGGATCAACACTGCCTCTATTCCCCTGTCGATCATTTTCCTCCGAGCAGGATCATCCGCCGTAATATTCAGATGGATATTACCGTCGCCGGCATGACCGAACGAGTATATCTTCATTCCGTACTGTCTCTCAAATTCGGGCAGACATGCCACGAAGTCGGCAATCCGCCCCATGGGCACGACCACGTCTTCAGGAACATACACGGGCGAGGCCTGCTCGATCCGCAGGGCGACCTCTCGTCTGATTTCCCACATGCGACGCCGCTTCCGGGAGTCAGGAGCCAGCATGACATCGGCAGCGCCGCATTCCACGCAGAGGGTTCCGATCTCTTCGATTTCCCGTTCCACCACACCCTGAATGCCGTCCGTCTCGATCAGAAGGAACGCACCGGCGCTCCGGGCATTGTCGAACGGCAGGAGATCTCCCACCAACTCAAGACATTTATGGTCGAGAAATTCGATGGCACACGGAACATGGCCACCAGTCAAAATTCGGATGACCGCATCCATGGCGGTGCTCAGGTGCGGGAAAAATGCAACCAGCGTCATGATAGCCGGGGGAAGGGGAAGAAGCCTCAGGATAAGCTTGGTTATGATGCCCAGGGTACCTTCGGAACCGACAAGGAGATGCAGCAGGTCATAACCGACAACTCCCTTTCGGGTCTGCACGCCGGCGTTAATCTTTTCTCCGGACGGCAGAACCGCCTCAAGGCCGAGAATGAAGTCTCTCGTCGTTCCATACTTGACGCAGGCAGGACCCCCCGCGTTTGTCGCCGCGTTGCCTCCGATCGAACATGTATCAAGACTTGCGGGATCGGGGGGGTAAAAAAGGCCTTCCGCCATGACCGCCTGTTTTAAATCGATGGTAACAACACCGGGTTCGACAACGGCGATCAAATTCTTCCGGTCAACCGCAAGGATTCGATTCATACCGGCAAGCGACAGCAACACACCTCCGAAAAGCGGAACCGCCCCTCCCGCAAGACCCGTGCCGAGCCCCCGCGGCGTAACGGGAAAGTGAAACCGGTCGGCCAGACGCATCACTTCCTGAATCTGCTCCGAACGGGTCGGCTCCACCACGAGGTCGGGCGTGCGCACATCCTCACCGGCATCCTGCCCGAAAGGCTCACGCTTCTCCAGATCCTGAATGATGCAGTCGCTTCCGACGACATTCACCAGAGATTGGATGATATCATCATTCATAGGAGAATAGGAGCTCATGTGTGCTGATGTTTATATCCTTGAATTGTTTTAGTTTATATCATAATCCGGTCACAGCGCATAGTGATCGAACCCGGGAAGGCGGAGATTATTCTCAATCCGGTGGAGCAGCCAGCTCGCCACCGATGTCAAAAGGAGGTATACAATACCTACAATAAAAAATATTTCCGTATACTTGAACGTCTCAGATGCGATGATTTTCCCTTCTCCCGTCAGTTCGATGCACGTAATCATATAGGCCAGCGAGGAGTATTTGATAAGATAAATAATTTCATTGCCGCAGCCGGGAAGAGCCCGCCTGAATGCCTGAGGAAGCACAACCGAGATGATCATCTTCATCTTTGAAAAGCCGAGCGACCGGGCCGCCAGCAACTGCCCCTGCTTGATTGAGAGAAGGGCTCCCCGAACGTATTCCGAATGATACGCGCCGCTGCAGAGGGAAAAACCAAAAACGGACGCAAGGAACGGGCTCATATAGATACCGATATGGGGGAGTCCGAAATACCAGATGAAGAGTTGTACCACGAGAGGGAAGCCCCGGAAGAGTGCGACATAGATATTTGCACATGTTTTGATGACAGTGCCGCCGAATACGCGGGAAACACCGATAAAAACACCGATTATTAATCCGCAGATCGCAGATGGAACAATCAACCGGATGCTGACGAGCAGTCCCCGCCACAGTGCCGGGATGACGTCATGCTGTATGAAAAACAGTTCTTCCATGAATCAGGCGTTACCATACAATTCGAGAATTTTAGAGCAAAACGCTCTTGTCCGTTCACATTCAGCCCGCAGGAAAATCTTATCAGGCGTTCCCGTCTCAAGAATACAGCCGTCCTCGAGAAAGACAATTTCATCGGCCACTTCCCGGGCAAACCCCATATGATGTGTCGACATCACCATGGTCATACCGTTCGCCCTCAAATTTTCGATGACGGCCAGAACTTCCGAAATCAGCTCGGGATCGAGAGCGGAAGTCGGTTCGTCGATCAGCATGACTTCCGGATCCATTGCCAGAGCACGGGCGATGGATACCCGCTGTTTCTGCCCCCCCGAGAGCTGGGCGGGATATTTATAGATGTGGTCCTTCAGGCCGACCCGTTCGAGTTCGTACACCGCCTTGTCGAGTGCTTCCTGTTTATGCATCCCCCTGACGCGGACCAGTCCGATTGTAACATTGTTCAGCGCCGTCAGGTGATCAAACAGATTAAAGTCCTGAAATATCATTCCGACCTTCTGGCGATAAGCATACAAGGCACGTTTATGGGTCCTGATGATTTCTTCCCCTTTCAACCACACCCGACCCGCATCCGGCGTTACAAGAAAATTAATACACTGAAGCAGTGTACTTTTCCCCCCTCCAGAGGGTCCGATGAGAATTTTCAGCTCGCCCTCGTTGACAGTAAGTGAGGCATTTTTGAGAACCTCTTTCTGTCCGTATCGTTTTGTCATCCCTTCAACTCTCAGGACGGAATTCCGAATCATTTTCATCAATCCCTCTTATCTCGTATACCCGGGAATGCTGACCTTTTTTTCAAGGATCCCCAGTCCCTTGGTGCCCAGATAGGTTAAAACCAGGAAGATGCCCCCCGCAGTAAAGTAGAGCGGAAAATGCTCATAGGTCCGGGAGGCAACAAAGTGGGCCCGGGCCATGATCTCCATGACCCCCAGAGCATACGCAACGGCTGAATCTTTCAGAACAATTGAATATTCATTTGACCAGGCGGGAATGGATAATCGCAAGGCCTGCGGTAAAATGATGTAAAAAATCGATTTACGGTCACTCATGCCGAGAGCCCGGGCGGCCTTGAACTGACCCTCCGGCAGTGACACTATTGCCCCGCGAAAAATCTGCGACTGGTAAGCGGAGCTGATGAGACCCAGCACAATAGCAGCAACGGTGAATGCCGACAGGTTAATGTTCAACAACGAAAAAAGGCCGAAATAAAAAAGAAACAGAAGAACGAGGAGGGGAACCCCGCGGAAAAACCATACATACACACCAATGACCGACCGAAGAACGGCACCTCCATATACCTGTCCGACGGCAAGAAAAATGCCGAGCGTCAAACCGAGGATCATGGCCCCGCAGACAAGTCCCATCGTTACCACCGATCCGTGGAGCAGATAGGGGAGGGCCTCCTTGATTGCAGCAACACTCTCCATCATATCAACCACATGTTTTCCCGTGACGGGCATAGAAACTTGGAAGGCATCAGGTATGGTACCTGATGCCTTCCGGTCGCACCCTTCATGACTTGAAAGAATCCCGTATTATGGTTTGTACGTCTTTTTCAATTCCTCCCAATAGGGATCAGCCATTAACTTCTTCAATCCTTCATTCAACATCTTGAGAAGTTCCTTGTCCTGTTTCCGAACGGCATATGCAAAGTTTTCGTCATGCATACCGAACGAACCGAGGATCTTGACGGGTCTTTTCCGTACGGCATCTTTCGCCGGAGAATCATCCATCGCAGCGGCGATAATGCGGCCGTTGACCACATCTTCAACTGACAGCGGCGAGGAATCATACTCTCTGAGAACAAAGTTTTTGCCCTTCTGGATCAGGTTTTCCTTCATCCACGTCGCCTCACTCGTTCCTCGCTGCACACCCACCTTGTTCCCGTTTGAAAATACCTGATCGACTGTCAGCGTTGAATCCTTCGGTACCACCAGCACCTGTGTGATAACCCAGTAAGGAACGGTAAAGTTCACTTCCTGCTTTCTCTTATCCGTTACACTCATGCCCGAGGCGATAAAGTCGATCTTGCGTGCCTTCAAGCTGGGAATAATGCCGTCCCAGTCCATGGGTTTGTGCGTTACCTTGAATCCCATTTCCTTCGCAATCCAGTCCACGGCCTTTACGTCGAAACCATCGGGAACGCCATTTTTATCAACGTATGCAAACGGAGGAAAATTGGCATCGATACCGTTGATGTAGACCTTCTCTTTTGCAGATACGCTGGTTACAAGAACGAAGGCCATCAGCACAATCAAACATGATAGTATTTTCTTTCCCATTCACCCACTCTCCTTTCAATACCGATAATTTTAGGACAGTCACACCCGTCTTGTAGCTATTGATTACAGCGATTCACCATAGACAAAAACAGGGTATGTGTCAAGCTTAAAGCAATGATCATCGGCATGTAACAATGCCGGCACGTGCGATGTTCCACAGCCGTCCCCACATTTTCTTGAAGCGCCCTGGTTCATGTACTACTCACTCTGTCATGGGTCAGTTCAGATTTGAGGAGGAATCGTCATGAGCAACGAAAAGACCTTTCGGCTGGAAAAGCGTGAGAGTGTCGGCATCGTCATTTTTAAAGTTATCGAGGAGGCCATGAATACATGGACCGAAAGGGCCCTCATGAGTTTCCGTGACGTCCCGGACGAACGGGAACAAGACGATACCCTCATCGGGGTTGTTTTCATTTCAGGAAAACCGACTAACTTTTTTGCCGGAGCCAACCTGAAAGTCATCGAACGGTTGAACACATGGGACGATACCATGGATGCATTGAATATCTTTCACGATTCCTTTAAACGAACCAGTAAATTGAAGATGCCGACGGTGGCCGCGATTAACGGCGCCTGCGTCGGCAGGGGACTTGAGTTCGTGCTTGCCCGCACGGCACGGCATGCCACCGGCTTTCCCACCGACCGGGCCGGACCGCTGAAATGGGCTGATCTGACGGGACTCAGTAAAAGACTCTTCGGCACGATGTTCTACCGGCAATAATGGTGCGACGATTTCCTATAATGCCGGTACCATCAATGATACGTAATAACAAAAGTGGGGGGGGTATTATACCCTCCCACCTGATGCACCGCCATCCCTATTCCGGATTACTTTCCGGGAACGAACATTTCCCCGCCCCAAGATAAAGACCGAAGATATAAGGCTTTTGCGACAGGAACGCCAGTGCCTGGTTCTGAACCTCTTCCTCGGCAAAAGCGACGCTGTAACGCCATGTTTCGTAATCAAAGGTCAGACTTCGGGCAAAATAGAGGGGTTTCAGAACATTGATGATTTCCTTTTTTTCTTCCTCGGACGCCCCGTCAAAGCGATAGAGGAGACCGTAAACGATCTGCGACCAGAGCATGATGTCCACATCGTAATTATCCACCAGAAACATATGGTCGATTTTTCGATAAGCATAGGAACTCAGATGCTTCTTTACCAAACCACCGTATTCGTTGTACTCCCGTCGACAGTCCTGCTTCAGCTTCAAGATGTCCACGTCAAGCCACTGAGTCTCCTTGAGTCGCTCCATGCCGTAATGCGGCGGTTGTTTCACATCGTCCCGCCAGTAAGTATCTGCATTTGTTTCGAGCCATGCATCAAGCCATGTATTGCGATAGCGGATCAACGTCGAAAAGAGGGTGTACACGACCTCCTCGAACATACTGCCCAGCTTGGGACTGCTTGCATTATGAACCTTCGTCCCGAGTCCCGCCTGGCATACAGCAAAATCACCGAACAGGGCATTGAGCGACATAAAGATGTCGATCCCGTATTGTCTCACCATGTCATTCCACGGCTGATTAAGCCAATGCGAACATAAACGCAATGAAAATGCGAAATCACCACCGATAGGCTGACGCACATTGAGCCCGGTCAGCGAAAAGAGAAGGGGGTAACAGAGGTGATTGGTGATGGTTCCGTCAAACTGGTGCCTCGAGTAGAGAGGCGTGACCAGATCGTACCCTTCCTTGATGGGATATCCGAGATATCTGATCCATTCAGGAGTAATTGAACGGAGGTCGGCGTCAACAACGATAATGACATGAGCGTTCACATCGATACAGAACCGGAAGAGATTGAAAAAATTGTTACCCTTGCCGGTAATTCCATCGGGGGTTGATATGTATTCTTTTTCGATCCCCGGCGGAACCGATGCCGACAGAAACGCATCTTTCGTATCATCGGGACTGTTATTATCACAGTTGATGATAATGCACGTCGAGTCGGGAAAGTACTCGGAAAGCCCCCTCCCCGCCATTTCAACGACATACCCGATTGTTTCCGATTCATTATACGACGGTATTCCGACAACGACATCGAAATGACGGCCCATATCCGCAGTATCTCCTCGCATTGCCATGCGGCTCTGTTCAATGCGACCGTATAGCCGCTTCTACGACAATGACCACGTTTCTATAGCAATTCCCCGTTATGTTTCTGCATATACGTTACGACGATTCGGCTTTTAGAAATTACGCATTTTTGTGATGGAGTGTGCGGAGCACCGTTCACTTTGGATTTGTGTACGCACCTGTCGCACTCTTTTCATGAAGACCTTCTCCGTGTAATAGTCGTAACGACGTGAGGTAAGCGACAAATCTGAATCCCGTCTATTGAGCGGATGAAAGCCGTGTTGCCGCATTATACGTATTGGTCAGCAGCATAGCCCTCGTCATTGGTCCGACGCCGCCGGGAACCGGTGTTATATAGGAAGTCTTGTCAACGACCTCTGAGAAGGCGACATCCCCCACGAGCGTTCCGTCCTCACGTCGATTGATGCCGACATCAATGACCACGGCGCCGTCACGAACCATCTCTCCTTTGATCATCTCGACGCTCCCCGCGGCGGCAACAAGAATTTCGGCCCTCCGGGTCACTTCGGAAAGATTTTTTGTTCGGGTATGACACACTGTGACTGTGGCATGTCTCGTAAGAAGCATCATCGCCAGTGGTTTGCCCACGATGTTGCTTCGTCCCACGATGACGACATTTTTCCCCTCAATTTTTATGCCATGCCGGTCCATGAGTTCGATGATTCCATAGGGCGTGCAGGCCTGATGGAAGGGATCACCGGTAAAAAGACGCCCCATATTATAGGGGTGGAAGCCATCAACGTCCTTCCGGGGGTTGATCGCATCGATTATCGCATTTGCATTAATGTGCTGCGGAAGGGGGAGCTGCACCAATATGCCGTGAATCCTGCCGTCTCGATTCAGTTCATCGATGATGCTCAGTAACCGGTGTTCCTCCGTGTTCTCGGGCAACTTGAATTCCCTCGAGAAAAATCCGACTTCCTCACAGTCTTCCGTCTTTCTTCTCACATAAATCCGGGACGCGGGATCTTTTCCGACGAGGATCACCGCAAGCCCCGGAATAATTCCCCGTTGCTCCTGCAACGCGCCCACCTTGGCTTTTATTTCATACCGTATTTCCCGGGCGACATCATTGCCGTTGATAATTATGGGCATATCACTCGCAACCATCCCTTTATTTTTTTCAGACGAAGCATCATGGGGACGAAACCCGGCATCGCTTATTCACTCTGCAGATCAATCGCCAGCTGCACCAGCGATGCAACCTGATCATCGGGAACACGACCGCGCACGATGGCCCGGCAGACACGATTTTTATCCAGTATGATCGCGTTGGCCGTATCTTTCGTGAGTCCCCACGCACTTCGCAGTGATCCGTCATAATCAAAGAGAATGGTCGTCTTATATTTTTTCGCCTTGTCGCCGGCGATCGTCCGGATGAGGAAATTCGGCTTCCATGTTGCGGCACAATCGGCAATGCCGATTCCTTTATAGGTTTCATCCGTCAGCAACCCGTCATTTTTCGCCTTCTTCATGGCTTCGGTAAAATGTTCGTTCAAATCCGATTCATCAGGATCAACATAATTGATCAGCAGAACCTTTCCCGACCACGAATCCATGGTGAATGCCGTGCCGTCGGCATCCTCGAACGTCCAATCCGATGCTTTCATGCCGACCTGAAGCTCTTCCGCCTGTGCAACACCGCCAAGCAGCACTAATACGGCAACAGCCGCAACGAATATTTTCTTCATGGTCCCCTCCTCCCCGTTCACATTATTTTTAAACCCTGACTACGCAAAATATCGGAAACTTCGATCACTTGTCAAGTGAACAATCGTCATAATGTTTCTCACCACCGAAAGATACCGGCCGGGGGCGATCATTGTACCCGAATCGAAAACGGAACCGGTCATTTCCATCGACAAAATTCTGACCGTTAATAAAAGTCACGACAGAGCATAATCATTTTATATTTCTATTGAAACAACCAATTCGATGTGCTATGGTACCCCCGTTTCAATGGGAGGGCGTGATGAGTACTGTCAGTCTCGGTATGATGCTGGAGGAGGTCAGAAATAAGTATCCGGATAATGTGTCCCTCATTTACAATGACAGGCGATTAACCTATAACGAACTCAACAAATACAGTAACGCTTTGTCGCACGTTCTGAAAAATCTCGGCATCGTTAAGGGAGACAAAGTTTCCCTGATGCTCCCCAATATTCCCGAATTTGTCATATCGTATTTGTCTGTAGCGAAACTGGGGGCGGTTGCCGTAACCCTCAATGTTCTCTCAACACCTTATGAACTCACCTATCTTCTCAACAACAGCGATTCGAAAATTCTCATAACGACCTCGTCGTCTGCAAAAAAATTTGATGAAATACAAGACCGCCTTGACACCTGCAGGCACATGATATGCGTTGACGATCCCCATGACGACTCACCCTGTCGGAAAGCCTTCAGGGACGGACCGTTTGATCTCGACATGGCCGATGTCGACGAAGATGACCCCGTGGTCATGATATACACCTCGGGCTTGACCGGCTATCCTCTCGGCGCCGTCCTGACACACGGGAATCTATCAACCCAATGGACACTCCTCAAGGAAATCTGCGACGGAACGGATAAAGACCGGGGTCTCTCGGTGATTCCCTTCTTTCACTCCTTCGGTGCCTCGGCAAATTTACTGTCGGTCATTCACCTCGGAGCGAGTTCGGTGCTCATGGACCAATTCAGCATCGACAGGATCTTTCAGGTCATAGAACAGGAAAAAATCACCTATATAGCCGCGGTTCCCCGCCTGTTTCTCGGAATGTTGATGCACCAAGGCGTAGAAAACTACGATTTGAGTTCACTGAGATTATGCATTACCGGCGGGTCGGCCATGCCTCCGAAGTTTATCCCTGCCTTCGAACAGAAATTCAACGTTAAGCTCATGGAGGGATACGGTCTCACCGAAGCATCCCCCGTCTGTTCGTTCAGCCGACTCCACATGAAACAGAAACCTGGATCAATCGGCACTCCCATACCGGGAGCCGAAGCCAAGATCGTTGACGGCAATGATAAAGACCTGCCGGCCGATACCGAGGGAGAACTCGTCGTCAGAGGAGCCAACGTGATGAAAGGCTACTACAAGGACGATGCGGCCACCGCCGAAGTCATCAGAAACGGATGGCTCCACACAGGAGATCTCGCAAGGATCGATAAAGACGGATACATCTTCCTCACCGGTCGGAAAAAACGAATGATTATCACGAGCGGTTTTAACGTATATCCCCGGGAAGTAGAACTTGTCCTCACCATGCATCCCGCCGTTGAAGAATCCCGAGTTGTGGCACAACCCGACCTGATGAGGGGTGAAATCGTTAAGGCTCTCATCGTCAAGAAGGATGACGCCGAAGCGGATGAAAAGGATATCCTGAAACATTGCAGGAAGTATCTGTCTTCACATAAAATTCCCCGAGAAGTGGAATTTGTTAATGGTCTTGACTAACCGTCGCCTGGCAGGCCCCTGTAATCTCATAGTGGCGGATTGCAGGCAGCGGATCGATCACATACTCGGCAATACATAACACATAATAGATCGTTAGACCTGTCTTCTGCAGGGCCCTAACCGGCCAGGGGTTGAAGATGCGGTATAACGATAGTAAGGAAGGCGATACTTAAAAAAAATGAGAAGGAGGAACTACATGTCAAAGGTACCCCAAAAACTCGATAAGAAGAGAGCCGATGTCTATAAGGATGCTCCGATTGCGAAATTCGGTGCAAGAAAGCCGGATTTTTCCACCATGGGGGGAAAAATAAAAAATCAATACAAACAGCACCGGGAAGTGGTCATTGTTGAGGCGTGTCGGACACCGTACGGCAGATTCGGCGGCGGGCTTATGAGTTATGACGCTCCCCAACTGGGTGCTCTGGCAATAAAGGAAGTTCTAAGAAGAACCAACGGCAAGGTCAAACCGGAAGACATCGATTATATCTTCATGGGGCAGGTCGTCCCCGCCGGATGCGGTCAGGTTCCCAGCCGCCAGGCAACCATACTGGCCGGCATTCCTGAATATGTCCCCTCAATTACCGTTAATAAGGTCTGTTCCTCGGGAATCAAGACCATCGACCTGGCAGCCCAGATGATTCAGTTGGGACGGGCTGAGATCGCCGTTGCCGGCGGCCAGGAAAGCATGAGCAACTGCCCCTTTTCGCTTCCCGGAATGAGATGGGGAACGAGAATGGGATTGACCACAGCACCTTCCGTTGACCTCATGGTGTACGATGGTCTGTGGGACGCCTTTTATAATCGACACATGGCCATTCACGGTTCGGAAACGGCCGATGAGTTCGGATTTACGCGGCAGGATCAGGACGACTGGGCCCTTCAGTCACAGCAGCGAGCCGGCAAGGCGATTGCGGAGGGCAGACTGGATGACGAAATATTTCCCGTAGAAGTACGACAAGGGAAAAAGACCGTCATCGTCGACAAGGACGAATTCCCCCGGCCTGATACGACCATGGAAACACTTTCGAAACTGCCTCCCGTCTTCGGTCACAAGAGCTCCGTGACCGGCGAACCGGGAAGCGTCACCGCCGGAAACGCCCCCGGCGTCAATGACGGCGGCGATGTGTGCTTGCTCATGTCAAGGGAAAAGGCGGATGAACTGGGATTAAAACCGCTCTTTTCTATTATAGATTACGCCGAGGTGTCACAGCCCACGAAGGATATCGCCACGGTTCCCGGTCTTTCCATCAAGAAAGTACTGGAGCAGAATAACATGACGGTGGATGATGTCGATATCATCGAGATCAACGAAGCCTTCGCCGCCGTGGCGCTCATCAGCGCCCGGACCATTCTCGGACTATCCAAGGAACAGATGTATGAAAAGGTAAATGTGAACGGCAGCGCTATCGCCTATGGACATCCTATCGGAGCAACGGGAGCCAGAATCGTCATGACCTTGGCATATGAACTGCGCCGCCGGGGCGGAGGAATCGGCGTGTGCGGTATCTGCTCGGGCCATGCCCAGGGTGATGCGATGCTGATAAAGGTAGAACCGTGAGGCGATGTAATAATTGATTGTACTCTCATAAATTGAGCACTAATTTTACTTGAAGAGAAAGGAGAATCATTAATGGGAGATGTAGTAATTGTCAGTGGAGCGCGGACTGCAGTCGGTGAATTCGGCGGTTCGCTAAAAGGAGTTTCCGTCGTGGAACTGGGAAGACTTGTCATTAAGGAAGCGATTAAGCGGGCGGGACTGCGTCCGACAATCAACGATTTCGTCAAATCGGCCCGTCCCACCATTTTCGGCGAGTTCGACATGACGGATCTGCAGAAAAAGCATTATGATTATGACGAATCATTGACTCCGGTCTATTTCGACGAGGTCATTATGGGGAACGTTCTCACCGCAGGCGTAGGACAGAACCCCCCCCGCCAGGCTTCAATCTATGCCGGACTGCCGGAAGAGACCAACGTCATCACCGTCCAGAAGGTTTGCGCTTCGGGCATGAAGGCCATTTCTCTGGCATCCCAGATTATCCAGGCAGGCGATGCCGACATCATGGTCGCCGGCGGCATGGAAAACATGAGCAATGTCCCCTATGCACTGCCCAATGCCCGGTGGGGATACCGGATGAACATGCCTTACGGCCAGGCAACGGACCTCATGGTTCACGACGGTCTGTGGGAAATCTTCAACGCCTATCATATGGGAAACACGGCGGAAAACATCGCTGAGAAGTATGGTATCTCGAGAGAAGAACAGGATAAGCTCGCATACGAGAGTCACATGAGAGCCCGTGCCGCCAACGCAAACGGTACCGTGGCCGATGAGATTGTTCCAGTCGTCATTCCCCAGAGAAAAGGCGATCCGAAGGTGTTCGCAGTAGACGAACGCCCCATGGACACCACCCTTGAAAAAATGGCCAAACTCGCGCCGGTTTTCAGAAAGGGCGGAACGGTAACAGCCGGGAATGCCTCCGGTATCAATGATGCTGCGGCAGCCGTGGTGGTCATGAGTGCCGAAAAGGCAAAGGAACTTGGACTTAAACCGATGGTTAAAATCAAGGGATTCGCCTCAGGCGGCATCGATCCTGCTTATATGGGACTCGGACCGATCCCGGCAGTACGAAAGGTCTTCAAGAAACTCGGCCTTACCACCAAGGACATTGACCTGTGGGAACTCAATGAAGCATTTGCCTGTCAGGCTCTCGGTTGTATAAAAGAGTTGGACATTGATCTTAACAAGTGCAATCTCAACGGCAGTGGAATCTCCATCGGTCACCCCATCGGATGTACCGGCGCCCGGATTACCTACACACTGGCAAACCAGATGGTCAAGAATGACCTCAACCTGGGATGCGCATCACTCTGTATCGGCGGCGGCCAGGGTATGGCCATCGTTCTGGAGAGAGTGTAATATTGTGCAGTTATCATTCCGAGGCACCCTTATCACGTGCACTCGGGTACCACTGGGTAAATGTACCCGTAGCCGGTGGTGCCTTCCAGGCACCACCGACTACGGACAATAAAAACAGATGGTATCATTCGCTCTGTCCGCATGGAACAGTTGGGAACATACCGGTTGTTTAAATAAAAATGGAGGAGGGGTAAAAATGGAAGTAAAAACATTTGGCGTGGTCGGAGCCGGTCAGATGGGAAACGGTATTGCCCAGGTTGCGGCATATCCCGGGGAACTCAATGTTATTATGAATGATATCGCCGACGAGTTCGTCCAGAGGGGATTCAATACCATTTCCAAAAATCTGGACAGACTCGTTGCCAAGGAAAAGCTGACTGCCGCCCAGAAAGACGAAATTCTCGGTCGGATCAAGTTGAGCACTAACCTTGAGGACATGAAGGATGCCGACTTCGTCGTCGAAGCTGCAATCGAACGGGAAGATCTGAAACTCGGAATCTTCAAAAAACTCGATGAAGTCTGCAAACCCGGCGTCATTCTGTCGTCAAATACATCATCGATTCCCATCACACGCATTGCCGCGGCGACAAAGAGACCGGGACTGGTTATCGGTATGCACTTCATGAATCCCGTTCCCGTTATGAGGCTTGTCGAGATCATCAGGGGCCTTGCAACAACTGATGGAACATACGAACTGACGAAGAAACTGTCGGAACAGTTCGGAAAAGTCCCCGTGGAGTGTAACGATTTCCCGGGCTTTATCTCGAACAGGGTACTTATGCCCATGATTAATGAAGCAGTTTACGCCCTTTTTGAAGGAGTCGGAACACCCGAAGCCATCGATAACATCATGAAACTTGGTATGAATCACCCCATGGGACCGCTTGCACTGGGCGATTTGATCGGTCTGGATACGTGCTGGGCCATCATGGACGTCCTCCACAAGGGATTCGGTGATTCCAAATACCGTCCCTGCCCGCTGCTGAAGAAATATGTCGACGCCGGATGGCTGGGACGAAAGACAGGAAGGGGATTCTACGACTACAGCAAGTAGTCGCAACACGGTTGTTTACCAGCCAAAGAAGGAGGGGTAACTATGGCATACAACAATATCATTTTTGAAGTGGAAGATAGCGTTGCAACCATCATGTTCAACCGGCCCAAGGCACTGAATGCCATGAATTCGGAAACGATGGGAGAATTTATGGATGCAATCAAGCGGTGCGGCGATGATGACGGCATAAAAGCCGTTATCGTTACCGGTGGCGGAGAAAAGGCGTTTGTTGCCGGAGCTGACATTGCGGAAATGCAGGACCTGGAACCCAGCGAAGCGCTGAAATTCATGGAACGGGGCCACGAAACCTATCGGGCGCTTGAACTGCTTCCCAAACCTTCCATTGCGGCGGTTCGAGGATTCGCCCTTGGCGGGGGCACTGAAATCGCCATGTCCTGCGATATCAGGTTCGCCGCCGACAATGCCCGTTTCGGTCAGCCTGAAATCCTGCTCGGCCTGACACCCGGGTGGGGAGGAACGCAGCGGCTGCCCCGACTCATCGGTATAGGCAGGGCTTTGGAACTTCTCATGAGCGGCGGACAGATCGATGCTCAGCGGGCGTATGAAATCGGCCTGGTCAACAAGGTGGTTCCCGCCGATCAACTGATGGATGAAACGAAGAAATTCGCCAAAAAACTGGCGGGAATGCCTGCGTTCGCCATCAAGATGATCAAACACGCCGTCAATTTCGGACAGGAATTGCCTCTGGATCATGCGAACAGGCTCGAGATGGAGTGCTGCGCCCAGTGTTTCAGCACCCATGATCAAAAAGAAGGGATGAAGGCTTTCCTCGAAAAAAGAAAAGCCAATTTCATTGGTCGTTGACTTTTAACAAAGCGGATGAGCGGCCTTGTCTGAAAAGGCCGCCGGGATAATGCAGTGAACGGGGATAACGGATCACATATCATGATCCGTTTCCCTGGAAATCGTAATAATAATGCTTTAAAAAGGAGGAACCCAATGAATTTTGCACCGACAGAAGAGCAACAAATGGTACGGGACATGGTGGCGCGGTATGTGGACGAGGCGATCAAGCCGATCGCCGGCGATCTGGATCATACCCACC